>Ga0182004_10001791_pt1 | contig 16193 bp, 15 predicted proteins | sample Sormic07211540_1_FD_120479 | JGI IMG/M metagenome (GOLD analysis project Ga0182004, IMG submission 120479) | Endophyte microbial communities from Sorghum bicolor roots, Mead, Nebraska, USA - 072115-40_1 MetaG | ecosystem: Host-associated > Plants > Roots > Unclassified | place: USA: Nebraska...
AAGCAGATCTATAATTATATTTTTCACTAAGTTCTTGTTTAGTTCGTGAAAAGAAAAATTTTGGATGTCACATTGAATATGTCGGCACATATTTAAAGTATTAAACGTAGATCAATAAAAAAACAAATTACATACCTCTTCTGAAAAAGCAAGTAGCAATTATGGTTAATCAAATGGACTACGTAAATTTAAAAGATTTGTCTCATGATTTATAACTAAACTATGTAATTAGTTTTTTCTATTTATATTTAATGCGTCATGAATATGTAAAAAAATTCAATGGTATGGGTAAAAAAATTTGGCTAGGAAACTAAGGTTTTGTTTACTTGCAAAATATTTTGCAAAAATAGTACCAATTTCGTTTGTATTTGACAAATATTGTCCAATCATGGACTAACTAGGCTCAAAAGTTCCGTCTCATCAATTCTGACCAAATTGTGTAATTAGTTTTTATTTTTATCTATATTTAATACTTCATGCATACGTCTAATGATTCGATGTGATGTGGAATCTGAAAAATTTTGTAAAATTTTTTGAGAACTAAACAACGCCTAAACAAGGTCTAAAAGCTCGTTCTTTTATGTCTTTTCTTCACTTTTGTTCTATATAAAGAGGAGGGAGAACTCATCAGAAATGCTAGGACTGGGGAGCGACTCGGTCATGAGGCCCATGACCACGTCGCAGAACAACTCGCTCCCTGGCGGAGGCTCAGCCACACACGTTGACCCACACCCGCCGCCTCCGCAGGCGATCCATCCAACCCCTAGGTCCCCTTCGCCCTCGTCCTTCCTCCAAACCCTGGCGCAAACCCTAATGTCCGCCGCCGTGGACCCTTCCCGCCTCTCCGGCGAGTCCTCGCCGTCGTCCCCCACCTCCTCCGGCTCCTCCTCCCACTCCTCCTCTGGTGCCGCCGATGCCGCCGCCACCAACCTGGCCCAGACAGCATCGACCTCCGCCCTCGGCGATGACACCGACGCCGATGCCCCCACCTCCCCGAGCGTGGGGATGTACTTCGAGACCGAGGACGATGCGTACGAGTTCTACAAGGCCTACGCGGCCCGTCTCGGCTTCGTCGTCCGCAAGTCCAACAAGTCCAAGAACTCACGGCACACCGTCACCCGCCGCCTCTTCGTCTGCTCCAAGCAGGGCTTCCGCCAGGAGCCCAAGAAGCCCCAGGACGAGACCGCAGGCTCCGGCGTCGCGTCCTCGTCATCGCTGGCGCCGGCGCCTCGGTGCCCGGACTCGCGCACAGGCTGCCTAGCGTCGCTCACTATCAAGCTCATTCCTTCCGCAAACGCCTTCCGCGTTACGGACTTCGTCGCCGATCACAACCACCCGCTCGCCTCTTCTGCGCCCGCTGTGTCACTGGCCTTGCTGCCGCCGAGCTCATCACACCACAGCATTGCGGTGGCAGCCAGCTTGCCGGACCCAAGGGATGGACCGCGGCCTGATATGCATTTTGAGACAGAAGAGGATGCATATGTCTTCTACAACAGGTATGCTGAGCACGTAGGCTTCAGTGTCCGCCGCTCCTACAAGAAACGGAAGCGAGGGATGATAGTGTCGCGGATTTTTGTTTGTTCCCGTGAGGGTGTCAGTGACCGCACCAAACAAGAGGGTGGAGCCACAGTCAGTGCAAATGGTGGTGCAGGGTCAGCAGGCACACCTAGGCCGGGTCCGCCACCAACACGGACCGGATGCCAGGCGAGAATGGTGATCAAGATCACCCCCTGCCGAACATACCGTGTAGCAAAGTTTTTTCCAGGGCATAATCATCCTCTCGCGAATCCAGATAGCGTGCATAAGCTGCGGTCTCATAAAATGAGAGCTCGTGCACATGAGCTTGGGGCAGGGGAAATGCATCGAAGGAAGCAAGGGAAGGGTGTGCAGCTTGGGGATGCTGGCGCAGCATTGCAATACTTGGAGGAGTTGCAGGTAGAGAATCCTTCAGTGTATTATGCAGTAGGAGTGGGGCCTGATGGGAAATCCGCTGTAAATTTCTTCTGGGCTGATGCAAAATCAATAATTGACTACAGGAGTTTTGGGGATGTTGTTTGCTTTGATACAACATATGAATTGAACATTTATGGACGGCCATTTGCACTGTTTGTTGGTCTTGACAACCATAAACAGTTACTTGTGTTTGGTGCAGCACTGCTCTATGATGAGAGCGTTCAGTCGCTGAAATGGGTATTTGAGGTGTTTGCTGATGCCATGCATGCTAGGCACCCACAAACTATTTTGATTGATGAGCGTCCTGAGTGTGCCATTGCAGCAGCAGAGGTGTGGCCTGGAAGCAACCACTGCACAGGGGTGTGGCATATCTACCATAATTCAAAGAGGCACTTGAAGCAGGTGTTTGAAAGCTCAAAGAGTTTCAGCAATGCTTTGAGCCATTGTCTCTTTGAGTGTGAGGATGAGATTGAGTTCTTGTCAGCATGGGAAAAGCTAATTGAGAAACATGACATTAGTGATAGTGAGTGGCTCAGCAGACTTTTCCTAGTGAAAGAAAAATGGGCTTTACCTTATCAGAGGACCATGTTTTCTGCTGATATACTTTCAACTCTTCGTAAGGATAACATGATTAATGAACTGAAACGAGAGCTCAGTGAGCAAGAAGATATCCTACAGTTCTTCAGGCGTTATGAGTCTATTCTGGAAGAGCATCGATCAAAGAAATTGCATGCTGATGTCGATGGCAGCCAGGTTACTCTGCCTATCCCATCGTTGCGAATGCTAAAACAATCATCAAATGCTTATACACCTGAAGCTTTCAAAATGTTCCAGGGAGAGTTTGAGGCTTACATGAATTGCATGTCCTTCCCCTGTGGTGTGGTTGGCACAATCTCGGAGTACAAGATTGTGCTTGATGAGAAGCCATCAGAGAGCTTCGTCAAATTTGATGCATTAGATGGCTCAGCCACTTGCAGCTGCAAGAAGTTTGAAGCTGTTGGGATTCAATGCTGTCATGTATTGAAGGTGCTGGATCTCAAGAATATCAAAGAACTTCCAGAACAATATATTTTGAAGAGATGGAGGAAAGATGCTCGTTCTGTTCAAATTGGGGAGGAACCTGCCTATGCATCTGGTGGTGTCATGCGATCATCCTCAGAAGCCCGATTCAGTAACATGTGCCGGTTGGCTAGCTTGATTGCTTCAAGAGCTGCCAAATCTGAGGATGTGATGTCATACATCGAAAGTCAGTCAAATGCTCTTCTGAAACATCTGGATGATATTCTACAGACAGGCTATCCTGATATGGGAAATCACGCTGTTGCTTCAAGTAGTCAACCAATTTCCTTTGTAGGCAGCCAACATCCTGACCATTCAACACCTGTAGGAGTGGGTGCACAGACAACAAATGGTATATACTCTATATTGTTTCAATATTTCCAACATCTCATCATTCTTTACTGTTTTATTGAACTTCACATGTGTAATGGGCAGGCCTGATGGGGCTTTGATGGTGCTCATTTGCAGTCTACAGTTTAGATCATACTGGCAACATTGGTAAGTAGTTAGTGATGTAGTATTAGTTTACTCAGGCAAGCCGATTTTATTGTCCATCATTAAACATGAAAAAACTCAGGGGGGGTGGGGGATAGTAGAGATAATACAAAAACATTATGGAGTTTTTGCTTACTGTTTTACTGTCTATCCATTTCACTGCTGTCAGCTACTCAGCTGCTTGGCATCAGAGCAATGTCCTTTAAAATGTTTATTGGACTAGCTACCAATACAAGGCCAAATTGATATCTTTCACTTCTAACCAGATTTCTAAACAGATGGTGGTTCCCTTCTTAATGTTTTGCTTGTCCTTTTATTTTCAGTTAACTTGAACTCAGGTTTCGTTTGTTCAGAAGATTGAAACTTTGGTTATTTAGGCTTTTCCGCTAATTTTTCTCGAATGTGAAATGAAATAGGAAGCCTTGTTTGCTAAGCTCATTAATTTTGACTACAATTATGTGAAAGTTTTAACAATTGATTTGTTTCTTTGATAAAACTTCAGGGCTGATTGTCAGGAATTCCTCCTCGTCCAGAACTTGTATTCGCCAGTGGACAATTGAATGGGTCAGTCAGTCTTTGTAAATTTAGTTGGGCATTAGTTGAAGTCTGTGTACAGTATTTATCTTGGCCATGTCAATGTAATTGTGGTGCTAATTATATTCAATTTTGGTGAACCTGTGCTTTCTCTGCTTCAAATGGCTTTTTTTGTACATTTTAGATTTTTGGTCCACTCTTGGCAAATAAGATTAACCCCCTTTTTTCAAAGGAGTTGAAGTGGTAAGAGAGCTTATCAATTGTACGGAGAGCTTTGTGTGTTCTTTCATGGGAAATTGTTATGTAGGCACCACAACCTTCAAATTATGAAAAAGAGAAGGAAAAGGTTGCAAGAGCATAGGAACAATCGATCATCATAACTAGCTTTAGCATGCTATTGTGTACTCAATTATAGTTACTGCAGCTGTACTTGGACCCCAGAATCATATGTGGCCCTGCCATCCAGTTCTATGGTATTGTGCTTGTTGGAACTAACCATTTCTGGTCGCTGCCATGTGGAGCTCTGCTGCTAAATAGCATCCTTATGGACAGAGGGCCACTTGGTGTTGGTGGGGAGACTGCAGCCCATACAGCACCGTGAGTTTGGCTTAGAAGCTGGCATGTGAGGTTCACAGTCTGCATTCAGCCATGAACAGGTATTTAGAACTAACAACTTCACTTTAAGTTCCCACATACTGCCTCTGTCATGAGTACAAGGTATTTTGAGTTGTCCTAAGTTTGACAAAATATATAAAGAAGAGTATTAACATCTCTATCATAACAAAGAGGTAAATTGCAAAAATATATTTCATAAATTATCTAATGATGCTATTTTGATGTCGAAAATATTATTGCTTGTTCCTATAAATTTGGTCAAACTGTCGACCTGTACAGGTTGTCCGATTAATCATGATTAATCCTCCTGGTCGGTCCCAGGTCGACCAGGTTCGACCAGACAACCTGAAAACATTGCTGCAATGTTTAGTGTTTACCTCGCAAAGCTGGATTGCAATGATGTCCTGGTTTCCTTGTTGGTACCAGGTCTGAAATTCAAGATAGTAGGGGAAATGGCTGCTCTAAGTAATCTTGAACACAATATTCTTTCCTGGGTAGACACAAGGAACCCTGTAGTGGAGTGAAACCATGAAATTTCAATATGTAGCTGTGTCAAAAGTTCATTATGCTAGATCATTATGTTGTAATTTTCAGTTTCTTTGCCTTGTGAAGAAAAAGGAAATAGCCATACTGGTCTCAAGAGTTTTAGACAAGCTTATTATGCACGGACCTCCTGTACTCAATTCCTACATAACCAAAGGTTCATCAGGGTTGAACCAGCATTCTGGTTCTGCCCCATCCCAGTGAAGGCATGACTGAGGATGAAGTCTGTCCCATCGCTTGCCTCAGATTCTGTGACGCTAACAAGTTTAGTGTGAACAGATTCAACAGAAAGTTAAGTTCCATAGGAATGACATTACCTGGTAGCAAGCACCACAGCCTACCCCATTCCTGTAGAGATTAGCTGATGCAGAAACATCGCCATTGTTAAGCGTTGCTTCAAATGTGCCATATTCACATGCTCCAGCTGAAAAAAAAAATCTTTTTTAGAAACATAATTTTCCTTTGATATTGTATGGTTCACTTATATATTTATGCAGAATCCTAGTAACATACTACCTCCAAATTAGGTCACTTAAGCTTTGTCCTAAGTTAACTAACTTGACCAAGTTTTAGAAAAATATATTTTCTACAAGTCCAAAAATGCACTGGCAAGACATGTTTCATTGAGAATATAGTAGAACTAATTTGATATCGTTGATGTTGGTGTATTTTTCCATAAACTTGGTGACAGTTAGGTGGAAAGGACAGAAGAGGGAGAGTAGCATACTTTGAAAATATTGCTGCTTACTTTCTTAACGATTTTTACTTTCTTAACAATTGTTTTACCTACGTTCGGTCCCTCTTGTATCAGAGTTGGTGTAATATACTGCTTTCGACACCGTGAAGTTTCCATCTGCAGTAGCCCAGGAGATGAAGCATGAGGAGATGAAGCAGAGCTGGCAGATGATGGAGTGGAAGAGCCATATGTGGTACAAGTACGGAGACGAATGAACAAGGCTTAGAAGATTGTATTGTTGTACATATAAGATGAGAGACCGAGCCATGTATTTATCGTGTCCATCCTGAGATGTCGCCCTTAGGTTGCTCACGAGTTGCAAGCTGAAAACTTTTGGTTTTTAACGGATGGGATTCCAATGCCGTTGTTGGATGCTTCTCCAGGTGTACACGTGCCTCAGTTTTTTCATTTTCTTAGGAAGCATGCACTGTCAGGTAGATCTGGTTTTAGGGTCTCGTTTAGGAAGCTGCCCATGCTCCATACCATGTTTGAGGAATGACATAGGAGGGTACATCATGAGTTTGTTCCTTAAAATTTTTTGTACCATTGTTTTATTCTCTATGTTAATACTAATCATACATGCTAAGAGATCGAATTCATTCCATTCTCCAAACAGAAGAAAAATGAGTGAAATGTGAGAATGGGAAGGGTGTGGGATCAATCCATTTCTTAAACCAAACACCCCATATCATGCAATTCAGATTTTTTTTTCTGCCTAATGTGTTAACAACTTTTTTTTGCCAGGCTGTAGGACTTGCGCCCAATTTGTGCATATAGATCATGCAAGTCATAGAGCTCATTAAGCACGGATGAGCCATAGCTGTTGTATTCTTCTCATCTCATCTTCTCAAATGTAACTTCGTCCTCTCTAACCTCAACAACAACAAATAAAAACTCAGAACTGATATTTCAGATGAAACAAATAAATTGTAAGGAAATATATAACCATCAAACGATTTTGGCAAGCAAGTAGCCAGAACAGATATCCTCTGGCAAATTTATGGGTTTGTATTGGTCTGTGTTCAAAGTTACACACAGGATTTTAACATCTGAGAAAGATCGGAGTGGAGTTCCAGCAGTGGTACGGCTGATATTGAGATGGGAAATGTTCAGCACGATGGAGTACGTCAGGAACTGTGGCCTATATTATTGGCCCAAAAGGGCCTCGTGTCCTAAATTCAATTAAAAGTGAGGTCAACGAACAATGAAAGCTGCTTGCTTATAACTAACGTACCTACACTTCTGGAGTACCTTCCAGAACGCAACCTAAAGTATATCATACATGATCACTGAAAATATGCAAAATAGCAAATAGAGCTATCTAGTCCTTCTTGTATATTATTGTTGGATAGACAGGACTCCACATGTTCGTCTTGACATATTCAATAGTCTCTTCCTGCATCACCATGACTTCAAGGTTAAAAAAAGGTCATAATAAGACTATAACATAATTTGCTTGGGAAATGAAGAGATTAACCACCTCACTGAGTCGTGCAAGCTCATGTGCATCCATGTCACGGTATCCCTCAGCTAGATCCTCTGCTACTGCCTCCCTCACAACTGCTGCTGCCACCTCCTTAGTGATGTCACGTATTCTGCATGTAGGACATATTAGAATAGAAGGCATAGCATACAACACAAACAGGAAGATCAGATTAGAATTATAAAACCTGGAGATTGGAGGATAAATTATCCCTTCGAGGACCTCCTCCTCTTTCATGTATGAAGCCAAACTACAGAAAAATTTATTTACACGGTAAATTTTACAGTTAAAGATGTAAGTAATAGCTCAATTGTGTATTTGTGTTACAAGGTTTAATGGTAAGAGGTCAAGGGAGTCACCGTTCTGCTGCAGCCTGCAGCATTCCATCAGAGATAACACGAGCACCAGACAGAAGGGTTCCAAGCCCTATTCTGCACAGCAAAGAAGCCAAAAATGAAACCATAACTGTCATAAGAACAAAACCCGATTGCATAGTGCATAATGATAATGATAATTATCTAACCCAGGAAAGAGGTACATATTGTTCCCTTGATTGGAGTGGCCAATCTTCCCATCACCTGTAAGATGCATTAATGGCTGAGAGTCAACATATGAAAAATTGATATCCTACCTATAAATATGAGTCAAAGGACTATGAATGGAAAGAGGTACCAAGATCCACATCATGGAATGGGCTCCCACTAGCAAAGATGACCTTTTCACCTAAAATTGAAAATGCTTCCCCAGGTGTACACTCAGCTACAAAATGGAATGAGTACATAATTAGATAAGAGATGCAGCAAATAATGAACATCAGATGAAAATTACACGGCACAAACCGTTCTTAGTTGGATTGGACATTGCAAAAATTGCTGGCCTCGAAGAGGATGAATCTTTTAGTGCCTCTAGAACCTGATGGCACAAGTACCCATTATGAGCATGCACTTCAATATCTTATAGCTTCTCAAAGTCAAAAACGGTGAGTACAATGGCTAAATTAGATGTAATCCACTTGTCATTTGCAGGAGGCCTTTGAAAATTAGTACAAATGCCACTAGTGCTATAACTCATATATATTATTTGACTAAGTAAGGTGCATTCTAGTACCCTAAACTCATACACAAATAAATTGCTAGATCTCTAAACTCGAGAACTGCATATTTCAGTTGTAAAACTTGCTTAACCATGTGAGAGCAGTCTCAGATCTGACTTAAGTGCAAATGTTTGGTGAAGCTAAACTTTGAATACATGTTTGATCAGTAATTGCAAAGGGAAGGTAGTAGGTTTTTTTGAAAATACATAAATATTTCTCAAGATACAAACTTACAAAGACATCAGTTTTCCATTGACCTTACTTTAGTATCATATTGTCAAGAATCAAGAGGAGAACATACTTGTAGCATGGTGGTAAGTCCTGCAGCTGTGAGCTACTAACAAGGGCCCAAGCCCTGGTTCTTTGCAAAAAAAAAAGAAAAAGAAAAAAGGCCCCTCTGTGTTCCCCAAAAGTATGGTTAAGACAAGGACTATAACATGCTGACAGCAGTGCCCATACAGGTAAGAACTGGCTTCTGGGTAACTTTTCTAGGCCTTTCAAGCAAAATGTCTTCGGGATGTCTCTCCCTTTGGGTTGAGTATATTTCTTACTTGAATATCATATAGTCAGACAAATAATTTAGAACAAGATAAAGACATTATACGATATCTAATATTCAATATTGGTATGAGTTGGACCTTTGTTGACCTGATCACTTTATACAAGTTGAGGGACCTAAAATGTGCAGCTCTCTAGCTTACTGACTTCTTTAGGAACCTACATTGTGCTTTACTCTATTTTTTTTAAAAAAAATGTAGCAACTGTACAGAAAATGATTCATTCAATTCCCTCCAAACATTATGTGGATTTGCTAACTTGTTCTCTATGCTGCAAATACAAGGCAGTGGCAGAGCATGTGGCCCAAAAGCCGAGCGCGGGGGCAGGGGCAAATTGCCTATTTGTGGTCACCGTGCATTAGACCTGCACTTCAGCCACATGGAGATCTATGGGCAATGAAGACTTATGCTTGCAAATAGTAGCTTAATCTGGACTTCATCTAATTGGCTGACGGCTGTATAATACACACAGCTGGGCACTAAGAATAGATGGAAAAGGCGACTTTCTGCAGATTTGATTATGTTTGTGATCTTTGTAATTTTGAGTTAACTTTTGAGCCAGCGGCTCTTAACTGGAGATCCCCCATCATTCCCTTATTCCGTCCAATAAGGCAATGAGGTAAAGAAAAATCAGCAAGGCCTGATTTCACTCCTTGGTCATGTTAGTGGTTTGGTACTTGTGGAAACATAGTCATGGTTTTGTCTTTGAAGGGAGGAATCGTAACATTCCTCAGCTTGTCCAGGGTATTCAGCAGGAATCCTCTCTCTGGCGCTCTGCTGGTGCCATAGAGTTGGAGTCCCTTTGGTCTTGAATCTTAGTTATTGGTCTAGGGTTGCTTGCATCGCTCCAGTTGGCGAGGTTGTTTTACCTTTTTTGAGTTGTGTGAGTGTGGGGTGTGACCGTGTGAGGTGTATGTTAGGCCCTGATGGGGTTTGTTTTCTTTTTTGTACCGTTTCCTTCTTCTTAGTATAATAACAGGCAGCTCTACTGCCGGTTTAAGGAAAAAAAAGTCAGTAGTGCTCTCCCCTACTTATCTTATGAAAATGAAGTTGCAATAAGGAAACCAGTAGAAGGGTGAAAAAAGTAACTGCCCAGTAAGCATGAATTAATATTAGTACTATAGCATTAGAGTAAATGTTTCAGAATAAGCAGAAAGTAACATGCAACTATTCTTACCTCCTCTGAGAACAAACCACCAACAGCAGATAATCCAAGTATGACATCAGGCTTCACCTTTTTAACCTGCACAACATACAAGGTAACATACCAGATGTTCAGATTCATAAGCTGAAGTCCAATTTGTTAAGTCATTTTTTATGTTAAATATACATACATACATAAGCTGATAATTGTAATTCATAAATGCTAATCTTGAAAAGAAAATCTAAAAACATGTCAGACCAGAAATAACAGAACAGAAAACCCCAAGTCGGTGGGGTTTAATGATCTGAGTCAGTCTAACACCACATGAAATGGCATTAGCTCTAGACCACAGATAAACTACGTTAAAAGTCGTGAGGCGTCATTTTGTATGCGGTGCTGCATCACAACAGTCAGCAATGAATGATCCTTAGTATTTGCTGTGGAGGGGGACTTTTTAAACCTAAATTCATACTTGGTCTCTTTGGAAAAGAGCATGACTCAATAAAGAATGCAGTAATGAACTGGGTCCATATTAGAAACTTATTTTGGGAATACATATTCCTTCACAAAGTGTGGTAGTTCATCCTTTAAAAAGTAGTGACCTCACAATGCATCATGCTTATAAAAGCACCATGTACAAGATTAGACAGTACCACTTCAACTAAGCTTGCCCCCTCACTTAGGCCCTGGTGACCAAGCTCACTTTTTCTCCTAGCAAAAGGCCGTGCATCTGGATCGATATCTTCTCGGTCTTCTGTTATTAGGCCCTACACAAGGGAAAATGCAAATCAGGTTATGAGTTCATAAAAGTACAGAAAATTAGTATGTCCAAAAAAACTTAGCAAAAACAAAGACAACTTTACATTTTGAATGATTGAGCACAGCTAATCAATTCTTATAGAGCAAGAGGCACTCTCAATGACATGACATGATAAATACAACAGTGGTGGTCCATTTAAATTTCTTAGAGCATGTGACTTCCCTAGCCTTTCTTTCTACTTAAGGTTACCATTCCAAATATGAATGGTGAAGGAATGGATAGTATAAAGTAATAGGCAATCGTTAAATGGTCCTTGGTTATCCAACTTACAAGGGCATCAACTATCCAGAATTGACTCCTCGCACTCTCAAAAGCAACCTCGTTGTTTCCCAACATTCTTGCCATGGTTCTGCTTGCAGCATTCACCACTCCAATACCAGCACTGTAAAGAATGAAATAATATAGAGGTAACATTTCTTTTGCACAGCAGTGTTAACATTACTCATATTTCCAAGATCCTTTCTGAAGTGTAACTGCTAAGTTATCAGAAAAATAAACACAGAGTTGCTGTGAACCACTTAGCATGTTATCTAATTAAACCAAGTGAAAAAAAAGGATTGAAGACAGAGAGCGTTCCAGACCTGCCTGCGCCAGCAACAACAATCCTTTGCTTTGGGAAATCTATCATTGGCCTCCCTTGTGCCCGTACAGCTCCTAAAAGGCCTGCTATTGCGACACCAGCAGTTCCCTTTGTACACACATAGTCATTTCAAGAGCAACACATTGACTCTTCTAGATAACAATGGAAGATACTAAACTACAGTACTTTAACCAGATGTCAAAGGTCAAAACCTCAAGCTCTATTTCACTTCTAAAAGCTTGATATAATATTGTGCAATGGTATCACCAAAAACTAAGGGCTATTGGCACAAACATGACGGCAAATCTTAGGAACAAATCTGCAGAAATTAGGACTGACCTGAACATCATCATTAAACATGCGATAAGTCTTTCTGTAACGCTGCAACAACCTAAAGGCCCATTTACTTTGGAAATCTTCAAACTAGAAAAATACAAGATAAGTATTGTGATATGGTTCGGGATAAAGCCTCACGTTATGAAAATGTTAATGAAATGAAGCATATAATGTCAAAATAGCACCTGTACAATAACATTAGGCCAGCGAGTAAAAACAGCTTCCATGAATTCATCAATAACTGAGACATATTCATCTCCCTCAAGACGGTGCTCTTGTAGCCCAAGATCTGTATGATAAGGAATTAAGAAAAAATAGAATAACATGACAATTTTTCTTGATATCTTGCTAAGTATCAAGTGTATCTAATTTGAACAGGTGCCACTATATGTGTTAGAAAACATGGATATTTATGGCACTTGCTACATGATCTTCTCCTTTACAGTTAGAAAGTGGCCATAATGTGAAATAAAAACTAGGTGTTTGATATGACAAATATGTGAAAACAAAACTAGGTGTTTGATAGATAAATAAATACTGCAAGATCTTACAAAGAGGATCCTTAAGGAGCTTCTCATTGTTCGTTCCGACATCAATCATAACAGGAAGAACCTAGAAAAAAAGTAAGAAAGCAATCAAACACACGAAAGACAACTATCTATTTATCCACATGAAAACCAATAGTAAGCAAGTAAAGAAATAACAGTAGATTACTTGAGAGTTCTGTTTTAGATAACACTAGTGTACTCTACAAGCTATTATCGTTTCATTAAGAACATGGTTCCCAATATAGAAAAATCCACTCATATGTCAAATAGGTCTTTGATGAATATCTTCCATGGGCATATTTCTTTGAGAATTATTTAAATTATGAAATTTACTCCAAACCAAAGCAATGAAAGAACAATTCCAATCTTTGAAGTGTTATATCACAAGAATATTTTGTTATTTGGCTGCAAAAAATGGCCAATTTAGTGTGGAACTGAAAAAAAGATGGGAAAGAGGAGAAGAATCTGAAATTAGAGTCCTAAAGAACCACTCAACATACCCTTTGAGGATTTATTCCAGCAGCAGCAACATATAAATCCAATTTTCCAATAGCAATGCCAATACCATGCACCCCGAGATCACCAAGGCCCAATATCCTGCTTCCATCAGTCACCACTATCATGTCAACCTGAAACAGATTGACCAAATAACCATTTTTAATTTATGGAATTGTAGAAAAGTTCTTCAGCAAATGTTTGTCCTTTTAGATACTCCAGAATGCAAAGGACCGAAAGGCATATCTTAACACAACTGTACTATACCTTAAAGGTAATGGAATAGCTCAACTACAAGACGATTAGTAAGTGGACAATGGGCAAGCACTGAACTGACCCATACCTGATCAGCTGGCCAATTGTACACCATGGACATCATCTCCCCACGATCTTCTGCACTAAAGTACATTCCCCTAGGCCGTCGAAACAAACCACTGTAGTTTTGGCAAACAAGCCCGACGGTTGGTGTGTAAACGATAGGCGCATACTCCTCAATGTTATCTATTAGTACCTATTTAAAAATGAGACAATGTAAGACAACCATTTTGGAAACAGAACTCAACCAGTTACGTTTGATATTGCAAAGGCAATAAAGTTAACACAGAAGGTGCATAACAACACATTGGGGGTGTAAACCAAAGATATTGTTCTTTAACAGCAACATCAACAAGAATAAGGATGTGCCTAGATGAATGTGCAGACTGTGAAGGTACACACCTTGTAGTACATTGTTTCATTTCTGTCATGCAATCTGTTAAGGATGCGCCATTTTGCCAATGGATAAGTATCAGATGGTCCATCTTTAGCGTATCTCTGAAGCCGCTTCAGATCAAGCACTGTAACCAAGTATAAATTAGATTTTTTTAAAAAAAAAGAGTAAATATGCAGAATGCAGTTACAGTCTATTTCAATAATAATGCTTTTCCCCAATGGCTTACATAGTTACTGTAAAGTGTAAACCTAGCTAGAATACCACCCATCACATCAGTGATGCCCTCTAGGCTCTAGCTCTAGCTGTGCATAAAAATGTGCAACTTCTGCACTTAAGCTTTCCATAAATATGTCATATTACTTGACTGTAAATTTTTAGGGAAGTTTTTTCTGTTTGTCTATACCTGCTAAAGATATCCCTAATGCTAACCATGCTAGTAACCAATTGGAGCATTAGCTGAGCTAAGCCCCAGGGGACGATCTGACACCAATACACCGCCAAACACCACATTTCGTCGAAATACCATTCCACACTACAGCGGCCGATCCAATTAGATCCGCGGCGATTCATGCAGCAAGTAGCAAACCCCAAAAGCCAGAGCAAGCAATGAAGCGGCTCGTCAGGACGTGGGGCACACGTACTGAATCTGTCGATCTGCTGCTGCGAGGAGACGACGTTGGGCGGGAGCAGGCCGCGGAGGCCGAGGCGGTCCCTCTCGGTCATCGAGAACGCCGTGCCCTGCAGCACAGCAGCAGCCAGCAAGCGTCAGAAGTTCAGAACCCCCAAGAGCGCGAGCTAGACAGGGAGCACCACCGCCCTCCCGCCCGCCCGCGAGCACCCGGACGGAACAGAACCGAGGCGTACCCGGTTGAACCAGGGGTCGTGGAGGATGTCGGGGCCGCGCTTGTGGAGGACGACGGGGCGGTGGCACTCCGCCGTCACGTACTCCCGCGGGTGCTGGGAGAGGAGGAGCAGGCGGCGCAGGCGGTCCGGGGCGAGGGATCGCCGGAGATTCCGCGAGATGGACGCCATCCCCGCGCCGTCTCCTGATCCTCGGGGAGGCTTCGGGTGGTGGCGTCAGTGGGTATCAGCGTATGGGAGGGAGAGGGGAGACGTTCCTCCCTTCCCTGTAGTGCCGACGATGCTTTTGCCTTTTGCCCGAATTATTCTCCAGCGCCGCAGCGCGTGGGAGAGCGACGCGGGGCCCCGGAGCCGGAGGCTTTTGCTGGTCGTGGCTGAGGCTGACTGCCTGCCTGCCCGGATTGGTGCGTTGACGCCGGGCTGCCGACGAGAAGGAGCGGCCGGTCACGCGCGCGCGCGCGCGGAAGCACAAAACGGTCAAACGCAGCAGACCTATGGATTTTTTTTAGTCGTAAAAAAAGAAGAAAGTTCGCCTTGATGCAAGTGAAACGCGTGAATTTTCTACTACTTTTTGTAAAAAAAACACACATGTCCGTAACGATTTGTTACTCTTCGAGGTGAGATTTCCGTGCTTAGGCCTGGATTAGTTCGCAAAAATTTTTAAAATTTCCTGTCACATCGAATCTTTGGTCGCATGCATTGAGCATTAAATATAGACAAAAAAAACTAACTGCACAGTTTATCTGTAATTTGTGAGATGAATCTTTTGAGCCTAGTTACTCCTTAATTTGAGCTAAGGAGTATAGTTATATTTCAAAGTATTCTATTAACGCGGAACTTCTAAGCATCTAACATTGAATATGACTAATCTACTATATTTCAAGTTGTGAATTTTATATCTCAGTGTGACGAGTTGTGAATTTAATATTTTAGTGTGCGAGTTATGAATTTTATACCTCAGTGCTTTTCAGTTATTGCTAGTGGTTTATGAGGAAGACTTAAAAATATTGTTTAGAACATGTGGTGGCAATTGGATTCAACTGGAACTATGTAGGCATAGTTTAATTTTTCTTCTGCTCTCTCGTGTGAGAATATCATAATCACAGTTAGAACTCACAACACCTATGAGTTACTAATTTTTTTTAGAAGATGACCTATTAATATTAGCCTACTTCTACTGTAAGCAATGTTTGTTCTTCCAAGCTTGGACTTTAACTCCCAGTTTAAAGGGGAAATGAGAAATGACCCCAACACATCAAAAGCACACGAGCTTCTTAACTAAAACGGTCTTAAGATCAAGTTCTCGTCTTCTTTGTTTGATCTTTAACTAAAATAAGTTTTATTGTGAATCGTCTATTTTGAAAATTACACACCCTAATAATAAATACTAGGTGAATTCCCCACGCGTTGCTATGGGATTTTCTTAAAAATAAATCATTATATGCATAGCATTACTATATGATATTTAGTCTATTATGTGTGTACACATATGAATTTAACTTGCATATATTTTATTGTATTAGATCTAGTAAAAAATTGCTAAGCTAATAAAACAAAAACTAATATTTGGTTACATTATAGAGGAATTAATTGGTGATGAAACAAATAGTGTATGTACATGACTTGTAT
>Ga0182004_10001792_pt1 | contig 16193 bp, 22 predicted proteins | sample Sormic07211540_1_FD_120479 | JGI IMG/M metagenome (GOLD analysis project Ga0182004, IMG submission 120479) | Endophyte microbial communities from Sorghum bicolor roots, Mead, Nebraska, USA - 072115-40_1 MetaG | ecosystem: Host-associated > Plants > Roots > Unclassified | place: USA: Nebraska...
ATTACTTCAGCAATCTTATCGGCCCAATAAGCATCGGCATCTTGCCGATGGGGTGGTTGTGGATCTGGCGCCTGCTGATACACTTCCACGTGTCGCTGAGGCGCACGATCTGCATGGAACATGAGGTTGATCGTCTGGCCACCAAACTGTTGACCAAGATTCATCGGCTGGTTGGGTAACCCTTGATTCTAGAACCCGGGTTGGATCTGGCCTTGTTGAAACCCTAAAGCCTGATGATTCTGTTGAGGCATTTGTGGAAAGACTAACTGCCCCGTCCATCCACTGTTAGCATTCATCGGCATGAACCCTAGCGATGGCTGAAGATTGGGCATCATCATTGAATTGCCAAACCCTGGTTGTGTCATAAACCTCTGCTGCGTCGGCATTGAATCTGCCGATGCGTTAGGCATCTGGAACGTTGGATCTTAAGAATTCCCAATGTAAGGTCTTGCAGTAGTAGTTGTAGTATACTAGAGACTCTGATTCATCGGCAGATTGGGAGGTGCCGATGCCATGGGAGCCTTGCCTGTCATGTCAGCCACTTGAGATGTTCCAGGAGTCTTCAACATCATCTATGGGGGCATACCATAACCCCACCTGTTGGGAGGAACAGACCCCAACATTGCCGATGCCAATAGATCCGTGGCAAGCTTGATTTGCTCATCTGAAGTTGATGGATTGGTTGTCATCGGTGTAGATTGCACATTAGTGAGCCCTAGTGTGCTTGGAGGAGTAGTAGTTTCTGTACCCGCAGCGACCATAGTAGCAGATGGAGTTGTAACAACTGGTGATCCTGGCTGATGATAGACAGGGCCCACATAATTTGGTGGCAATTGTGCCTCTTTGAAAGTTCTAGCCACGGCATTGAAAACCGTTTTGGACAGCACACCAGCTTGGTTGACCAAGGCACGGGTGATAGCATTGTCGACCATGTCTTGGAGTTTACCAGGATTGGCTTCAAAAGTGACCTGCCGAGGCGCCGACAGTGCTTCCTTCTAGATTACTTCGCCGCTCCTGTTGATACTGAAGGACTTCAAACATTGTTGCTTGTAATCCTCCATAACTTTTGCAATAGGTTGCTTCTGCTCATCTATGAGATTGGCTTCCGTCACAGGGATGACGTTCTCGAGGTCGAAATCGGTATTCGACATGTTGATCTTGATCTTGAACTTGTCCCACTGGGCGTGCCAAAAGATGTGTTGGTGCAAAAACTGATCTGCAAGCACAAAGGGCTAATACCCGATTCAAACGTTAAGGCGTGCTATCTGATTTGACCTTACTATCGGCAAAGGTGATAACTCGAATACTTTAGTCCTGACAACAGCGATGCGCCCGGGTGTCACGACCAAGAGGTATTCACGCGGAACTCGAGAATACGCCGAGCTTAAGTCGACGAATTCCTAAGAACTCGTAATAAAAAAGAAAAATATGACGAAGTCGTCAAAAAAGTAGATGCTGAAATATGAGTAAAAACTTGTGTTTGATTGATTGATTTATTTCTCATTACAAAGCCCTAGGGTCTACATTTATACCCTGCTCAAAGAGCTACAATCAAACACGACTAGGACTCGAATTCCAAACTAAACAGAATCCGCGTACAAAACGAATTTAAATAATTAAGAAAAATATAAAACTATCTCCTTGTAACCGACCGGGACACCGCCACAGATCAATCGGCAATCCCCATGCTTTCCCTCAGAACCATCGGCAAACCTCCTGTTATGGCCATCGGCAAACACCAATACTGATCATCGGCACAAACACGGCACCACCTCTGGACTTAGTCACATTCAATTGTTTCTTCATCGGCAATCACCCCTATCGGCAACTTTCCTGCAGACTAGTTACCGTTGCTCCGTCTGCCGATCCGATCCTCGAGTACATGTCTAAAAACGGTGTCAACAAGAGGCATCAACACGACATGAATAAAAAAAATGGACGGAGGATTAGAGGGAGAAGAGGAAGAAAACCAAACTGACGGCAAAGACGGCGGGCGACAGCAAGAAAAAGAGAGGAAGGAAGAGGGAGGCGGTAAATGGCAGGAACCGGGGAGGTAAACTTTTAGGAGCTTCCCGCCATCTTTTTGTGCACGGAATCACCAAGCGCGTGCGTGAGCACCATCACCGAACGAGCCAGACTGAGGAGGAACGAAGAAATCAAGCGTTCTTTCTCGGCTAGGGTCAGGAAGAGAGTTTTGTACGAGGTCAGCTAAGCTAGGAGGACGCGAAAATTCCGAGATGAGATGCATGTACGGGTGGATGCCGGTACCAAACACGGCTGCGCTATGCGCCTATGCCCACCTCCGGTTCCTACGGGAGATGTGAGCCTAACATTTCAATTCAACGCACACTAGCAGCCACTAGGGCATTCAGCCACATCAGTCAAGCCACACACGACACCCCGCACCGCCACACGCCGCGCGGCCGCGCGGGGATCGGGACTTCGTCGCAGTCGCTCCCGGCTCCCGGCTCCCGGCTTCCGGCCGCACCGCGGTACCGCCCCACGCCGTATGCTGTCGCCCGCAGCACGAGTCCCCGGCCGGCACTCCCCTCCTAGACCCCCCACCGGCGGCGACTCTCCCTCACCAATCCGGCGTCCACACGTCCTCCTCCTTCAGTCCACTCCAGGGTGAGCTCCAACCCTAGCTTTACCTCCGTTTCCCGTGAAATTCGATTTGGGCAACTAGGGTTCTATGAAGTTGTTGTATATGGTTAGATCAGGTGGAAGATGTACAATTTTAGTCACTGGCTGTTGAAAAACGAGAGACATGGTTACTTCTGCTCTCTAGTAGATGTTCCGAGCCGATTTGTCTTTTTCAAAGCATCGCTACTGATTTGGGATTTTTTTTGAAGCAAATTACTGATTTGAGATTGTTGTTGTACTTTTATAACTTGCTAACCTGATTTTGTATGCTCAGGTCACGTATATTGGTTTGGTGGACAATATGTCAAGCTCTAACCAGATGTGTTCTGATGGCAAGTTTGGGAGAGGCAAGCGTTTTGGTTCTTTATTCAACTCGTCTTACTTTTAACTGAGAAAGGAAGTACTGTAGAGTTCCAGGCTATCTTTTGAGGTAGCATGTTTCATAAATTTCCCAAATGGTTAAGTTTGGAACTACTTTTGATACAAACATAGTAGATAAATTAATAAAGGAAACAGATAGACTTATGTATGTTTTGATTTACGATAAATTTTTAAGTTTGGAACTACTTTTGATACAAACATAGTAGATAAATTAATAAGGAAACAGATAGACTTATGGATGTTTTGATTTATGATCAAGGCACAAATTGACTTGTAGATATTTGCAAATGTTGCAGTGATGGTGCTCTTGCTAAGGCAATTTCTTGTTAGGTTCATGGTCTTGCTATCCTCTATTGCACTATTGGTGCTGATGGTAGCTTTTGACAATGCCATGTAGAATTTTGATGTAGCTTGACTTCAACACAATCAACTTTGTACTTTAATTTTGCAGCCCTGGTGGCATTTGCATTGGACCTAGTCCAGGGGACCTTGTTAATAATGCACCTTTTTGATACAGCTAATTAGGGCAACCGGATTGTGAATGAAAAGTACACCAAACAATAAATGCAGGTTGCCGGCCATAAACATTGCGCAAATACACCTTAGGAAAAAAACACTTATGGCCCACCGTAGAGCTTACTGTGTGGCAATGATAAGGAATTAAAAAATACTTCTCTTGTCTACCTCTCGTTCCATTGGGCTGTTGTGTTGGCTCTCTAACCCGGAGCATATGCGGAGCTAAATAAGATGACGGCCACAGAGGTGTGGCACAGCTCTATGAAGTGCCAGGCACCACAAGATCTGATTCCAGTTGGTTGAATTTGGTCATGGTGTAGACAGAGACGCTAGAGACTTGACCCAGGTACTGGCATGGTGGCACCTCCTGATCCGATTGCTTGAGGCTTGATGTGATTGGTGGGGAGGTAAATTCGGTGATAAGGACCTTCACTCAGCCAGAGAGTAGCTCAATCTGGCAGCCGAGAGCTCGATTCTATATGTAGCATCTCCGACTCCGATTTTGGTGGATGGGTGTCACAGCCATGGAGAAGCAGGGGAAGAGGTCCCTGTATTCAGGGAAATCACTGGGAAGGGAAGGGGTAATGGGAATGGGAACAGAAAGAGGATCCTGTCGCTGGGGAGCGGAAGCAGAGAGGCGCTGCTGCTGTAATGGTGCAGGAATGACAGGGTGTGTTTGGTTTGTCTGCTCCACTCATCCTGCATGGGCAGAGCCATATAAAGCTGAGTGAGAAGTCTGAAGTCTGTTTGGTACTTTGGTTGGCTGCATGCAATTGCATGAGTGGATACAGGCTGTCGAAATACGCCCAAATCGAGCTTCACTGCCTGGCTAGGCTGAGTGGATACAGTATGAGGGTGACGGGCCCACGTGTCAGTCTCACAGGTTAGATTGGTTGCATCGCTCATGCAGGAAACCAAACAACACCGTTTCTTTTTGGCATCCGCCCATGCAACTCAACCAAACACCTTTTCTAAAATACGGTTCCACTCAGCCTGCATCTCCTCAGCTAGGATATACGATGCAAACCCCATCCATCAACCAAACACACCCATAGATGCAGAAGGTAGGGATGATTGGAGCTATAGTTTTTTTTTTTCTATTATATTATGCCTTGTGACCTGCCAACAATCTTCTTTGAGCGATACAAGTTGTGACGGAGGAGGTAATAAAGCTCACTTTATCAGGTGGCCCCACCCCTATGATCATGTTGACCATAAGTTTTGTGCATGCCCTTAGGGGATTAGTTTTTGATCTGTTACACTGGCACCATGTATGCCATTGGTATCTTGGTGCCTGTAATGATATTAGAGGTTCTATGTAGTATATTAGAGGCACAAAGCATCACCGTTTTGTAGTCTTTGACTCCAAGAGCCTGGATCCTTGTTATTCACAATTGCTAATTCTATTGCCCAGAGTAGATACTCAACCGACCATGATTTCTTTCGGTATTTCAGGTCCTCGGGAGCTTAGTGGTGCTGTGGACTTAATTAGTCGCTACAAGCTGCTGAATCATCATAGTTTCTTTTGCAAGAAACCTTTGCCATTGGCAATTTCAGATACAAATTATCTTAACAATGTTGTGGGCGACACAGAAATTCGTAAGGGGGAAGGGATGGAGTTGGACCAACTCTTTCAGAACTCATATTCAAGTGAGAAGACTGCTTATATTCAGCCATTTGACATGGAAACACTGGGACAAGCATTTCAGCTGCGAGAAACTGCACCAGTAGATTTGCCTTCTGTAAGATATGTTCGGTTAGAATTTTATGTCTTTGATTATATTGACTCTTCTTTATTACTGAAGTAATCTGTACTCAAAACAGGCTGAAAAAGGTACACCAACCATATCTGGGAAATCTAAGGTCAAGTCCAAGGATAAAGTAAAGAAGCATAAGAAACACAAAGAGAAAGATAGAGACAAGGAGAAGGAGCAGAAGAAACACAAACATCGGCATAAAGATCGGAGTAAAGATAAAGATAAAGATAAGGACAAAGACAAAGAAAAGAAAAAGGACAAGAGTGGGAATCATGATTCAGGAGGTGATCATTCGAAGAAACATGAGAAGGTTACCTGATCTATCCTATTTATTTTAGATATGAGCTTGTCTGAACTGAGGATTTCTTGCTTTAATATTTTCCATTTATTATTTCAGAAGAGAAAGCAAGAAGTAACTGGAAGTTCGGCAAATGTCCAAAATCACAAGAAAAGTACTGTGTCGTATATATTATTTTATCATATTTTCATAATTGAAATAAATATTTCCTAATCTTGCCATTTTGTCCTTGTTTGTTTATGACAGCGCAAAAGCACAAAAATCAGTGAAATGTATGATGGACTTCGTTAATTGGCAGCCGTGCATGTCTCTCTTTTAGTTCAACTCCATTTATGTTGTTAATGAGTGGCTCTAAAGTGTTCCTTTTCCACATCTCTTCTGGCAAAGGTATGTGCTTCTTAACCTCTTGTAGTCTATTTGTTAATTTATTTGGATATGCTTAATCGCGTGCTATATATAACTTTATTTGCATGATTTTGGGCATCTTATTCTTCATTTAGAGCCATATACTTCCTTTTTTTAGTGAAGTTTTGCCTTTAGAGTACATAAGTATGATTAATGTTATATAACTTTATTTGCATGACCAGCTGTTCTTCATTTGCAGTTTGGCATAGATTAACTAGTCCAGTACATAGTATGTTACTCTAATAAAAATAAGATGATTATTCATTATGGGTATTTTCTCACAAAGAAAACCAGAAAAACAGATTAGATGATGGGAGAATTGAAAATGAAGAGATGATAACTGTGCAAAATAATAAAAATGGATGTCATAGTTCTTTATTTTTTCCTTGGACATGCAGGAGTTGTGCATCATTATATTAAAAAGAGTAAACTCCACTGGTGGTCCTCAAGCTTATTTTGTTGTGCCACCTTGTCTTGGTCTCTAAACTCCCAAATCGACCATTTAATTCCACAATCTCTATTCAGGTATCAGATCTAGTAAAATGGATCTAGCCCATGCTCGTATACTATTGTGCATGCTGACATGTAGGTCTAGCCCATTCTCCTCTCTTCGGCGTGGATTGGGGAGACGCACATGTGGTTTGTGAAGGTGTTGCTGGAGGCTCGGGTGCTGTGGCCCTACCACTGCTTACCTCAGTGGAGAGGGAGCATGGCACAGGCAAACCTGCAGCAATGACGAGGAGCTACTGGCGGCGGCACATGGAGTTGTCGCTCGTGAGCTGGGGCGCCTACCATCGGGCGCTGGGCGAGACGCCGACCCGCCTCCACGATGTTTCGTCGACTGATCCACATGCAATTAGAACGAGATGCGCCGGTGCCTCACGTGGTTCAGCTTTGGCTTCGTCATTGGCGTCGACATCTTCATGCTCACCGAGTTCACCGTTAAGATCCCCATGAGTGGCGGCTTCTTTGCATACCTGTTGAGATCCCATGGCCATCATCGGCACCGGCTTTCATGCCCATCAAGTGCAAGGATGACAGTTGCTTTGATTCGGATGTGTGGCCAGGGGCACAACCCACTTAGCTGGGGTGGCGCTAGCATGCTTTCCCTGTCTAAGCAGCTGTCAGGGGCGCGGTGATCCAAGGTAGCAGGCCCTCGACTACGGAGCTCGTAGTCTTTGGCCGAGTCTTCCAGGGCGGAGGTTATAACCCTCACGGCCGCCTGGGCCTAAGCACGAGAAGGGGAGAGGGAGATTGGTAATTTGATCTTGCTTAATCCTCAATAATTCGAGTACGAGGCATATAAGGGCCAATCAGCCAACTAATATTGGAAACAAACTCCTAATTTTCCTCCTAGCCACTAGGATCGGGCCTGCCATCTCTGTCCGCGGTAAACGCGGCTGCTGCGTCGCGCGCGGCTTCCTCGCGCTCCGCGGCCCGCTCTGCTGCCCTGCGGACGTCGCGCGCCCTGCGGCGTCTCGCGTATGCCGTGCCCCACATGGCATCTCTCCCCTCCTCGCGAAGCAGCTCGTCCTCGAGCTGGAAGAGTGGGAATTGCTCGTGGAAAGTATGGAGGTCCTCCCAAGTTGCAGACTCCGGTGGTTTGCCACGCCAATGTACGAGCAGCTGGCGTACTCCGCGCGCCAGGTGAGCTCGCTCCACCCAAACAAGCTTTGGGATCACCACTCCATGGTGGATGGGCGGCAAGGTTGGTGGGGTCGACGGAGGCATGTCGACGAACTTCTTCAGGACGCTGACATGGAAGACGTCGTGGATGCGCGCCTGTGGAGGAAGAGCCAGGCGAACCGCAACGTCATTGATCAGCTCCACGCGGTATGGCCCGATGTAGTGTGGCTTCAGCTTGCCCGTGGTCGCTTAGGGTAGAGAAGACATGGTGCGTTGACGGAGGCGAAGTAGCGCCTAGTCGCCCACTTGGTAGGACACTTGGCGATGGTGACGGTCGTAGTAGCGCTTATGCACCTGCTGCGCCTGCTCCAGGCGGTAGTGGACGTCGGCGAGGAAGGCAGCGCACTCCTCCATGTCACGAGCCAGAGCGGCCACGCGAGTCTCCCCAGGCTCGTATGAGCGGAGGGTGGGCGGGTCACGGCCGGAGACCACGCGGAACGGCGTCTCCTGGAGTGAGGTCTGGTAGGCCGTGTTGTACACGTACTCGGCCCAGGGCAGCCACCTCAGCCACTGTCGGGGGCGATCTCCTGTGAAACACCTGAGGTACATGACGATGACGCGGTTAGCGGACTTCGTCTGGCCGTCAGACTGAGGGTGGAAGGCGGACGACATGTGCAGCTTGGTGCCCATAAGCCGCATCAGCTCGCGACAAAACAGCGAAGTAAACACTGGGTCACGGTCGGAGACGATAGACTACGGCATGCCGTACAGGTGCACGATGTCGTTGAAGAACGCCTGGGCCACGGTCTCGGCGGTGTACGGGTTCGCCAGGGGGATGAAGTGGCAATATTTGCTGAAGCGGTCGACGACGGAGAGGATTACCGACTTGTCGTTCACCCGCGGCAAGGCTTCCACGAAATCGAGGCCGATGTCGGCCCAGACCGCGGTGGGAACTGGCAGCAGTAGGAGGAGGCCGGCGGGGTGGAGGTGCTCCGTCTTGTACCGCTGGCAAGTGAGGCATTGCCGCACAAAATCCTGCACACACTGACGCATGTTGGGAAAATGAAAGTCACGACGAAGGCGATGCAGCGTGCGCTGGACCCCTCATGTCCATCATCGTGGATCGCGGCCACGATCTCCTGCAGCAGCGGAGACGACAGCGGTATGTACAGCCGGCCGTCGAAGGTGATGAGGCCGTCGGTGATCGCCCACGGCGTCGTCCTGGTGCCCGCAGAGAGCTCGTCATGCACTGCCACCAGTGCCGGGTCCAGAGACCGCCAGGAGTGCGCCCACTGAGGAGTCATCGGTGTCTCGGCGGGAGAGAGCGTCAGCCATCGTGTTCGTCGCGCCAGGCTTGTACTCCACGGTGAAGTCGAAGCCCAGCAGCTTGCCGACCCAGTGATGTTGCGGGATCGTGGCAAGGCGCTGGTCGAGGAGGTACTTGAGGCTGTAGTGGTCCGTCTTGACGATGAAGTGGTGCCCCCAGAGGTACGGTCGCCAGTGGCGTACGGCGAGGACGAGGCCGATTAGCTCCCGCTCGTAAGCCGCCAACGAGCGATGGCGTGGAGCCACAGGCCTACTGAAGAACGCCGATCGGGTGGCCCTCCTGGATGAGTACCGCCCCGGAGTCGTACGTGGATGCATCACACTCCACGGTGAAGGGCTTGGTGAGGTCCGGGAGCGCCAGCACCGGCGCTGACGTCAGGGCCCCTTTGAGGGCGAGGAAAGCCGCGACGACGTCGTTCCAGGCAAAGCCTTCTTTCTTCAGGAGTGCGGTCAGGGGGGCAGCGATGGAGCTGAAGTTGTGGACAAACTTCCTGTAGTAGCCTGCGAGGCCCAGGAAGCACGACCCACGCCGAGGTGGGCTGCGGCCATTCATGGATGGCTTGGACCTTGGCAGGGTCCATGGCCACGTCGGCCGCCGAGATGATGTGGCCGAGGTAGCCGACGGAGTCGACGCCGAACGAACACTTGGATCGCTTGACGAAGAGGCGGTGTTGGCGTAGGAGGGACAGGACGACGCAGAGATGTCGCAGGTGGTCGGCCCAGCTCCTGCTGTAAATCAGAATGTCGTCGAAAAAAACAAGGACGAACCGACGGAGGTGGGCACGCAGCACGTCGTTCATGAGCGCCTGGAAAGTGGTCGGGGCGTTGCACAGCCCGAATGGCATCACCAGGAACTCGTACAGGCCGTCATGGGTGCGGAACGCCATTTTGTGGATGTCCTCCGGCTGCATTCGCACCTGATCGTACCCCGACCGCAGGTCGAGCTTCGTGAAGAAGCACGCCCCGTGAAGCCCATCCAAGAGCTCGTCGACGACGGGGATGGGGAACAAATCTTTGACGGTGAGGGCGTTCAGAGCGCGGTAGTCGATGCAGAAGCGCCAGGAGCCATCCGCCTTCTTGACAAGGAGGACCGACGACGAGAACGCCGAGTCGCTGCGGCGGACGATGCCCTGCTGGATCATGGCGGAGCATTGGCGCTCCAGCTCGTCCTTGTGCGCCGTCAGGTACCGGTATGGGCGGATGGCCACCGGCGCAGCGTCTGGCTTGAGGATGATGCTGTGGTCGCGGCTGCGGGGCGGTGGCAGTCCCGTGGGCTCGGCGAAGACATCCTCGAACGTGGCCAGCAGCTTAGCGAGGAGCAGCGCGCTGGTCACGGTGGAGTGGAGCTGCGGTGCGATGGCGCTCGGCACGCCGGTCCAGTGCACCGGGCGCCCTTGAAGCTGGAACGCCATGGAGGGCGTGGTGAAGTCCTAGACCACCGGCCCGAGGGTGGCCAGCCACTGCGAGCACCACGTCGAAACCTGCAAGTGGCATGACAAGCAGGTTGATGTTGAAGTGGGCGCCGTCGATGGCGACTAGAGCCGTGCGGATGACCTCGGGGCACGAGACCCGCTCGCCGTTGGCCACGACGGCAGCGAGTCGATGACGGGGCTCCACGGTCAGCCCTGTGCGTCCCGCTGCCCCGGCGGAGATGAAGTTGTGGGTCGAGCCGCTGTCGAGGAGGGCGACAAGGGAGGTGGCACCACTATGACGGCGAGCTGCATCGTGCCTCCGTAGGGCACGTCGGCGACCGCGTGGAGGGAGAAAACAGGGGCTGCCTGGTCCCCGGCCTCGGCCGCCGCGTCCGCCTCGTCGTCGTCGATCTCCACGCTCTCGAGGAAGAAGATGCGTTTGTAGAATCTGTTATGGCCGCGAGAATACTTTTCATTACAGTTAAAGCAAAGCCCTTGGCGACGCCATTCCGCCATCTCCTCCTGGGAGAGGCGTTGCTGATTACCTTCGCCACGGCCCTGCTGGGCAGCCGCTGGAGGGGGGGAAGCGCCAGCTGGGGTGGCGGCGTTGGGAGTGCAGGCCGCGCGCGGGCGTGGGAGCGATGCCGCGCTGGGGCGCCCGAGCCGGGGGAGGTGGCGGCCGTTCGGCCTCCATCAGCTCCACCTGCCGGGCCAAACTCATGGCCGCCTCGAGGGACTCCGTGTTGTGAATGTGGACGGCGTGGCTGAGCGGCGACAGGAGTCCGCTGGTGAAGAGCTGGACGCGCTGCCCCTCGTCCAGCCGGCCCGCTCTAGGCAGGAGGGCCTGGAAGCGGTTGGCGTACTCCTCCACGGTCCCTGTGCGCCGGCATCCTGCGAGCTCGAACAACGGTGTGGAGCGAAGGGGAGGCCCGAACCGAAGGTTCAGGAGTTCCTTAAATCGCCCCCAGGTCGGCGTGCCGTCGTCCTCCTGGAGCTGCGTGTACCAGAGCTGCGTGACGTCGTCCAGGTGGTAGGACGCCATCCACACGCGCTCTTTCGCCATGGTTCGATGCTGGCGGAAGTACGACTCGCACTTGTTGAGGAAAAGCATCAGATTAGTCGTGCCGTCGAAGCGGGGAAAATCCCACTTCTTATGCTTGGGCGGATGGTCCGAGAGCGGACCCTTCGGGCGGTGCTTGCCGCCGTCGTCGAACGAGGACGTGGACTTTCTCCTTCATCAGCGCCATCTCGGCCTTAAGGGTGGCCATATCGGCAGTGAGGGTCTTCATAGCGTCCAGGACATCGGCAAGCGTTGGCGCGACCATGGTTTGTGTGTGGGAAGCAGAGGCGGCAGAAGTAGGGGATGGCGGCGCGGCAGGATCGGGGTGGGCAGCTGCAGAGGAGGATTGGGTGGAGCGGGTGGGAGAGGATCGTCGAGACCTTGATACCAGGTTGTCAAGGGCCCGGTGATCCAAGGTAGCAGGCCCTCGACTACGGAGCTCGTAGTCTCCAGCCGAGTCTTCCAGGGTGGAGGTTATACCCCTCACGGCCGCCTGGGCTTAAGCACGAGAAGGGGAGATTGGTAAATTGATCTTGCTTAATCCTCAATAATCCGAGTACAAGGCATATAAGGGCCAATCAGCCAACTAATTTTGGAAACAAACTCCTAATTTTCCTCCTAGCCACTAGGATCGGGCCTGCCATCTCGGTCCGCGGTAATCGCGGCTGCTGCGTCGCGCGCGGCTTCCTCACGCTCCGCGGCCCGCTCTGCTGCCCTGCGGACGTCGCGCGCCCTGCGGCGTCTCGCGTACGCCGTGCCCCACATGACAGCAGCTCACACTGCCACCAGCTCTAGCCAGCTATCTTGGCATGCACGATGCATGGCCATCCAAGCCTAGGGCGACATGTGGCCTCTGAGCAACTGAGAGGAAAGAGAGAGGAAAGATGGAGCTCAGGGGAGAGGCGAGAGGTGAAAGCTCATGTTAGTATGCCACATCAGCCTACGGGCAAGGTTCTAGACCTGCTTGGACTGGCTCTTAGACCCGAACATAGATTGAGGATCTAAATGGACGATTTGTGAGTTTAAGGACCGCGATGACACAATAAACAAGCTTGAGGACTGCCAGTGGACTTTTCTCATACAAGCATGTTACTATATGGTTCCTACAAGAGGATTGACCAAATAAAGAAACTACGGCCAATGACATATAAGTAGAATAATTATGGCTAAACGCTACTGAGGACTTGCCACCTCCCTACACCACAATTGGGCTTCATCCCTTATGTTCTGCATAACATCATTGACATTTGGAAGCTCCCTCAAAAACACAAATTTCTATGCTTCCAAATGTGCCTAGCCACTGAAACAACTAAGGAATTGAAGCCTTTGTGAAATTTTGCACTTTGCTGTTTTTATATTTCACGGTTTTTAAATTTCTTTGCATTCATGTTGTCATTGTCTTTCTTGTTTCTAAAAGAGTTGTTTTGGCCACATCGTTATCATTGAAATAGTGCGATGAATTTGTTGAATAATGTTCAACAATTATGATTTGAATCTTTATCTTGAGATAAAAGCATACTATTCTTGTTTCGGTGTACCACGTGACCAATCTAACAACACGTGTTTTATGTCATAGATGCAGTTATTGCAGATGGAAAAATATTCAATACTACGCTGCAACAGAGGAAACAAGATACCTGTATTGACGGAATATGATTCGTGTACTATTCCTTGGGGAGCCTGAACTTATCATATGGAGTTGTAAATTATTTTGTCATTTCGACTTATGTTCACTTCATCATTATTGCCTTGTATGATCATGTAATTCAGAGACCGCAGAGCCAAAGGTTGGCTGGGGCTTATGTGTAAGCCTAGGACTATATTATTTATTATATTCAATAGGGGGCAGCGGATAAGTTGCCCATGATGATCCAAGAAACATGTGTTGTAGCTGTATGAATACTTCCTATCAGCCTCGTATGACAATCAGTCGAGTTATACCGGTAGTCAATTTGAAGACCGTGGCGTCCCAAAGTTGCAGCAGTGGAACTGAAGCTACTCACGTCGCTGCTCTATTTATGTATGGGTATGGCCTTAAACTAGGTGGGCTTTGGAAATTTGTTCTACTACTAGTGCTCGTCAACGATGAACCTATTTATTTGTCTACTTCCTATGTTCTAAATGTGGATTGTTCTAGCTTTTCTAGGTACATAGGTTTTTTTTTTGGCTACGTATCTTGATATATAGTATGCGCTATATAGTATCTAAAACAGTCAGAATAATTTATAATTTAAAGTGGAGGAAGTATAAATATGGAGAGTATATATCCGCATTCTCATGATTTTGTCACTGTTACAAGCAGCGCGAAAGAAGCAAGTAAATCAGATGCTGAAACCTTCAGAGCCCAAATAGTCACGCACGGGACACGGCTGATGGTCTCCAATGTAGAGAGCCGTATCATGGTATGAAGTACTTCTATCTAGAAAAAGACATAATCCTGTCATAGTATTGAGGAAGCCATTCTGAGTTTAACTAAATTTATATAAAAGGTTAATATTTATGATACTAAATAAGTATCATCACTTTATTTGATTTTCTATCTATTTTAACAGTATAGTGCCATAACTATTTATAACTTTGTTTTTTATAAATTTGATCAAACTTTGAATAGTTGAGAGAGGGGGGAGCATGAATCGTACCTTTTTTCAAGCTTATTTGCCGAATCAGCCAGCCATTCAGCAATATTTTTCTCTCACAATAAATCAACAGTATTTTTAGTCATGGATTTTCAGCGAAGTGAACAACTAGAAAAGGGTCATGTTGTACAATTTAATATAATTCTTATTCAGGGTATTTTATGGAAGCTTCTCAAGGACCATTAACTTCTCTTCCACTTGAAAATCGGGATTGTCTATAAGCTGTGGTAAGGGCACGTGCAATGGAGAATGCAACTCATGTTAGCTTTAGAAAAGTAGAGTCCCATCTAGTCATTGACAAGTTGAAATAAGCACCCATCTAATGTATAAGGGTTAATTAGATTTGTGCCATTATAACTTCATCGTTTTTGAAGCACACCATTACTATTCAAGAAACTATGCCAATGCTATTATAATTCTTGCGAAAGCTAAAATATGCCATTATATATGTATGTTGTGTCTTTGGGCCCATGTACATGTGTAGGAAAATAATTTTTGTATGAACCAAAATGCCTCTCACACTCTATCTCACTTACAAGCGGGTCCAATGTTTCATCCCCTTCCTCTGTCCTAATCCTTTTCATGGACATAGCACGTGCACGGGATCTGCTAGCCAGTTTCCCAAACTGGGTAGACCAATTTTTTGAGGATTTCAAAAAATACTGATCGTATAAAAAATATCAACCAGGTGGGTTTATCAAATTGTCTAGGCCGGTCAACAAGTGTGTGATCTGTTAGAAATTGAGTCACTGATTGCTCGCAATCACACTCACAAACACAAGAGCAAATACACAGAGATATAGAGGAAGAGGGAGCTCTGTATTTCTTTCACCTCTCATTATTCTTCCTTGTTACAATGGTGGAAGAGTATTTATAGGAGAGGAGGCTGTAATCTATAGTGTGTGAAAGCTTGAATTTCCCTTTCCCTTTTATTAATTTGGCCACACTCAAATGGCTTTGTTCATACACTGTTTTGGTCTTTGCAAAGACTTTGAACTTCAACACTCCCCCTTGGCCAAATTTATGTTATGTGTATGCCTCGTTATAACCCCCCCCCCAAAATCCAGAGGGAAAAAGGGAAGGAGAAAAGAGTACGTCACACGCATCGTTTATGTTGCACCTATTGCCTTGTTAAAAACCTTGCATGAGAAAACCCAATGGGGAAAAACTCATCAAGGGAAACAAAGTACAATAGTTGATGTTCGGATCAGTCTTCAGGACCGACTCGTTATCTTCAAGACTACGGTCATGGATTATATCTTTGGGGCTGGTCTTCCCCTAAACCTTGCAACTCTCTAAGCCGCCTCATACTAATTCCATGGACACACCTATATAAGCTAGAGGCAGGTAGAGATTTTGTGGAAAGATCTGTGAGATTTTCGCATGACCTTGCTTGCAGGATATTTATGTCCCCGCTCTTCTAGAGCTCATGGGGATAAAAAGAATTTTGGAGCAATATGCTTTGCAAGATTACTCTTGACATAACCATGTGCATTGTTGACACCAAAAGTGGTAAACTGATATACCGCAAGCGTACAATAGTCAATATAGCCTTCACCGGGAGTATTCCAAGTATCGTGATTTCCACGGGGAACATGAAGTGAACTAACTAGGCTTCTAATTGCTAGGGGCATTGCACCGGCACCTTCATCCCCTTCAAGGCTAATTGGCCCTTGATGGCCCAGATCGGCATCGTCGAATGAGCAGGGCCGTTCCTGATCTCACGGCGAGGCGTGAGAGACCGAGAGGCCAAGGAAGCGTGAGCAGCAGGCCATGGGGAGGTCAGCCGATCCCTAGGGGGATCGGGTGAGCCCACTGAAAGAGCATCTAGGCCCCTAGTGATTTCGGTGATTAATGACAATATTGATTACTATGACTAACGTGTGTTTTGTAGAGGCAAAGTCATCAGTGAGGTCATGGTAATAGGTACTCGATGGATAGGGACGAACATGCCTACTTAATAGTGGAAATCGTTTCGGTTTTCAAAGGATGGATGGACATCGTCAAGATTAGACTAGGTCTAAGTGCCATATGGTGAAGAAGGGCACTTAGAGTAGTTTAGGACTTTGTTTTTCTTTGACCGTACTATTAAGAGGGGCTTTGATCTAGTAGCTTGACTTAGGCAAGGCTTTA
>Ga0182004_10001793_pt1 | contig 16188 bp, 11 predicted proteins | sample Sormic07211540_1_FD_120479 | JGI IMG/M metagenome (GOLD analysis project Ga0182004, IMG submission 120479) | Endophyte microbial communities from Sorghum bicolor roots, Mead, Nebraska, USA - 072115-40_1 MetaG | ecosystem: Host-associated > Plants > Roots > Unclassified | place: USA: Nebraska...
GCTAACCTAATAAGCAAAGCAATTGCCAGTTCGTGATATGATACAGCTGCAGTCGTTCGCCGGCCGGCCCGTACCCGGAAGGCTGGCCGGAAGCACAAGGAGATGGGTTCAGAGAATCAGAGTTCAGATCAAGCCACGCATTGGATATATGAACGCAGTGTGCAGGGCCAACAAATTTGGACGAGCGATGATATGCCGCGAGATCGAGGCCATGGCCAGTGCAAGAGAGCAGTGATGAACAATGATCATCACCTGCTCGATTAGCGCTAGCGGAACACCTAAGGCGAATCATGACGGCGCGTGCGTGGATCCAATGATGAGAGTTCTCAGAGCTGATCATAGTCCAGGTAGATAAAGGTCGAGCGAGGCTCAACGCTCAAGCTAAGCGGGCAACCGATTCGTGAGCCATCAAATCCCACGCAGGCAGGCAGTTGTTGGCTAACAGACGCGAAAGGCGAAGCCTGTCTTCTTGGATTCGGAGGGGCGAAAAGATGAGCTGAAACTGAGGTTTTTCGTTTGTTTGTGGCAAATATTGTCCAATCATAGACTAACTAGGATCAAAAGATTCGTCTTACGATTTACAGACAAACTGTATAATTAGTTTTTGTTTTCGTCTATATTTAATGCTTCATACATGTGCCGTAAGATTCAATATGATGGAGAATCTTGAAAAATTTCAGAAACTAAACAAGGCATGAAACCCTGACCGTACTCCGAACGAACAAGTTCAGTAACCACGATGGAGCCTTTTTTCCACTGTGGCACGAGGCGCGCCGATTCCACGGATGCCATGACGCATGCGCAGTGCCCGGTCGTTTGGACCGGCGCGCGGGCATGGAGCCGCCGCCAACAGAGCGCCCGAGACATGCGCCACCGAAATTAACAGTCGTCGTGGGACGGACGGACACAAACGGCTCCATCGAACGGATCGGACCCCACGGCAGAACATGATGAACAGCGAAGATGGGATCCACACATGCACTGAAACTCCAAAGTGAGTGAGGTATCCGAAGGCTTGAGAGCGCAGTGCGCACGTACTACGCGAGTACGTACGTACGTGCAGAGTCGTGCAGTCTGCTGCGGCGCAAGTCGAGCATGATGCGGCCATGTGCCCAGGGACGGCTTTTCGTTGCGCGCCATCATCCTGTCGACTCCACTGGTCGCTGCACCGGACCGATCGGACCCCATGCCAATTGCCAAGCCATGCATATCTCTCTTCCTTTCCTGCTCGTGAGCTCGTCCATCCATCCACCTGACCACCCAATCCCCGGTCCTGCCTGCCTGTTGTTGTTGCCCTCTAGCTGTAGCTGGTTGTCCTGGCCAGCACCAAGCAGCAGCAGAGCAGGACCGCCCACTCGCTCACTAGCTATAGGAATAGCACGGCGACTGCCCGAGCATCTCTCTCTGCATCGTTTCATCGCGCGCTGCAGTGTCGTTCTGGTGCGATTTCTAGGCGGATTCATTCGGTGCGTGCTAGCTCAAGATCACTGTGGCCTTTCGCCGTGCGTGAGCTGTCCAGGTCCAGGCTGCATGCCTCCCGGCCGCCTAAACTGTACTGTAGGTATATTCTATCGACGATCGTCTCATCATCGCTGTAAGAATCTCTATCCATCATTCTCGAGTGAGCGTGCATGTATACGTGCCTACCTACGTACTGTACGTACCGTACTTGACAGGAAGATTAGATGTCGAGCTGCTTGCCGACTGATCTCAGCACCTGTACTACGTTTTATTTCGTCGTTGTGTGCGCCGTGCTAGTGAGGTGCCAGCCGGCAAGCGCTACGGCGGCGGCCGCGTGGCGGCGTGCATGCGTCACCGCCCTTGACGACGCTGGCGACGAGCGAGGTGGTACTCCCTCCTCGTAGTAGTACACTACACCGCAGCGAATGTGAAGGCGTGTCATTTGGTGGACGTGCCACTTGTCACCTACGTGCATGCGTCACCAAAACGGGTCACGTGTCGACGTCCTGACGCGTGGGCTCATGCATCCGTCATCGGCGCTGACTCCTAGGCTCCTGGGAGGCCAGCATGTCTGTGCCAACGCTGCATGGGATCGGTCGAGCAAACATGACAGGGGCCTGTCACCTGTGGACATGCCTCTGGACCTGGACGCACAACATGGCACGGGAAGGGTGGAACAACGTGCGCGGAGAGTCCCGCCATGTAATCTACAGTAGCTAGCTGCTGATCCGGACGTTCCGGCGTCATTGAGCAGAGAGACTTGTCACGTAGTATCACCCCCCACGACGCACGAGAACAAACAACCGAGCGGCATGTAATCAGGGTACTAGCAGGCAGTTTCTGCATCTGGCATGCCTGTCCTGGTTCAGCGCATAGTTAGTAGGGCCTTGTTTAGTTCCAAAATATTTTGTAAAATCGACACTGTAGTTCTTTCGTTGTATTTGAGAAATATTGTCCAATCATAGACTAACTAGGCTCAAAAGATTCGTCTCGTCAATTTCGACCAAATTGTGCAATTAGTTTTTATTTCTGTCTATATTTAATACTTCATGCATGTGTCTAAAGATTCGATGTGACGGGGAATCTGAAAAATTTTGCAAAATTTTTTGGGAACTAAACAAGGCCTAGGAGTACGTGTTGATTGGGAAACCTATCGATCTGATTGGAATCGCCAATCAGGACGGCGAATCCGGCCGCTGCTGTTACAGTAGAAACGTTGTTGATCTCGCCAGGCCATCTTCTGCAGATCGGCTTGCCTTTCAATCCCCCACCCTGAAATCAGCCAGCCGGCGGTCTCGCAGAACTGGGGCCATGTTTAGTTCCTTAAAAAAATTTTTAAAAAAAAATTCAGATTTTCCATCATATATCAAATTTTACGGCGCATACATAAAATATTAAATAAAAATAAAAATATATCAAATTTTACGGCATATACATAAAATATTAAATATAAATAAAAATAATAACTAATTGCACTGTTTGTTTGTAATTTATAAGACGATTTTTTTGAGTCTAGTTAATCTATAATCGAACAATATTTGTCAAATACAAACGAAAGTGATATGATGTCTATTTTACAAATAAATAAATAAATTATACAAGGCCTGGATTTCTGTCACATGAACATGGCTGGCAACCAGAACGGCCGAGCCTATGGTTAATTTTAAAAAATTGTAAAAGTTTTAGGAAATAAACAAGGCCCCACATGAACACGGTAACTAGAACGGCCGAGCCCATGGCCCACGGGGACGTACAGCGAGCAAATCTCGTCCCAGAAACCCGATCGGACCGAACCCCGGCGGGCAGCAAAGGAAATAAATCCTCCTCGACCCATCAATCAATCACGCTTGCCAAATGTTGCTTAAAAAAATCACGCTTGCCAAAATGCCAACGAAGCGCGCACAAGGCACCAGCCCCCAGGGCCCAGGCGGACGGACCCGACCCAACCGAACCGCGCGCAGCGCCAGTGAGCCAGCGGCTTTTGTTTTGTGTTTATAAAAGACGCCGTCTCCCTCGCCTCGCCGTCACGGACGCAGCCAAAAAGCTCTGCTCCGGCCACCTCTTCTTCTTCGGCCTCGAGTTCGATCGAGGAGTAATACGAGCAGAGCCGAGCACGCGACGCGACGCGACAAAAGCTCGTGGCGAGAGGTGGCGAAATGCCAGCAGCTGCTGCTCTTCCCATTGCGTAGCAGAACCTCGTGGGTCGTGCGTGCGTGTCCTTGCTCGCCGCTGCTGCTGTCGTCTGCCGTTGCCATCGTGTGACGGTGTGAAGGGATCGGATCGGAGCAAGGGGGGGAAATCAAGTAAGGTTCAAGAAATGGCTTCGCGCGGCCACCTGCTGCTAGCGCTGCTCGTGCTGGCCGCGGCGGCGACTGCGGCGGCGAGCGGCGGGCGGCACCAGCGGCCGCGCGGGAGGAAGCCGGCGCGGCCACGGCTGGAGCTCGTCCCGGCCGCGCCGGGCGCGTCCCTGTCCGACCGCGCGAGGGACGACTTGCACCGCCACGCGTACATCCGGTCCCAGCTAGCTTCGTCCCGCCGCGGGCGCCGCGCCGCCGAGGTGGGCGCGTCCGCGTTCGCCATGCCGCTCTCGTCGGGGGCCTACACCGGCACGGGGCAGTACTTCGTGCGGTTCCGCGTGGGCACCCCCGCGCAGCCGTTCGTGCTGGTGGCGGACACCGGCAGCGACCTCACCTGGGTCAAGTGCCGCGGCGCGGGCGCCGCCGCCGGAACAGGCGCTGGGTCGCCGGCGCGCGTGTTCCGCACCGCCGCGTCCAAGTCGTGGGCGCCCATCGCGTGCTCCTCCGACACGTGCACCTCCTACGTGCCCTTCTCCCTCGCCAACTGCTCGTCGCCGGCCAGCCCCTGCGCCTACGACTACCGGTCAGTACCTCACTCCGATGCCCTCTAGCCATTGTCCTGCTTCGTACTCCGCCGATCGATCGCCTCGTGCCGCTCGACTCAATAACACGCACGCGTGCTCCTCACTCCACCGGATCTCGTCATCGTCACGCTACGGCTGGCTCCGGTTCCGGTGGCGACACGGCCGAGCGGGCTGGCTGGCTAGCTTGCTGCCCCAAGCAGGCAGCGCCGCAGCGGCAGTAGTAAGTGTTGGTTGGTGGGCGGGGTGGGTCGGCATCTCGCGCGCGCCATTACTCGCGCAGCTTTTTTACCGCGCTTCTGCTGCTGCCGGTCTCGCCGCGGCATGGCAGAGCGCGGCATTCAATTGCCTCGCTCGGCAGGCTTGCTGGGGCTGCTAGTGCGGACACGAGTTCGTGCTCGGTTTCGCTGACTGGGATCCATCTCCATGCGCCTTGTGCTTTAAACTCTACTTGCACTCCACTGCCTCTCCTTCGAATTTACCTCTCCTGCAAAATTACGCCGCGTTCGTCATGGTCTCCTGGACGTAGTTGAGCGAGGCATTCAGAAGAAACCCGGTTGCTAATTGATAGAGTAGAGAACACGATTCACGGCGACAGTAGAGTAGGTTCTAGGGATTGCCCAACCACAGGCAGCAGCAGCAGCGGCAGCAGCAGCACGTTGTACGAGTCGAGGTTGTCCAGGCTGCCAAATTGGATGGAAGCTAGGATGCGGCGTTAATGTTGTTGAGGTGGTCTGGTTGCGGCCGGCCGGGAAGGTAGAGCAAGAGGGGCACGCACACATTTAATCTTTACCGGCCCCGGCCCCGGCCCCGGCCGCGTCCCTGGCTCCGATCCGTCGCGCGTGCGATCTGGACGACGCGACGCGGACGCGGAGGAGCTCGCGCCGATCGTGGGTGGCGCGCACGTTGCCGTTGGTAGGGCGGCGTCGCGACCGCCGATGCGCTGTCGCCTGCGTCCGGTCTCCCGGTCTGTTTTAAAAATGGAGCAACTTGTTCGCCCGCCGCCTCGCCGAACCGGGCGCGCCATGTGCTTGCTCCTCAGGCTGGCTTGGTGGACGCCGCCCCCGTGACCCTGCTTGTGGCAGGTTGGAAACGCCGAGAGTTGAGAAACACGGACGTGTTGGAACTTGGAGTTTGGGCGTCATTTTGCTGCTCCGATCCAAGCAACGTGTCATGGGTGTTTGACCAGTCCGGCTTTCTCTGAAACTTACCATGACTTTACCGTACTGTTCCTGCAGTGTAGTATGGTCCGAGCCCGAGGTCGTCGACAGCGAACGCGTTGGCTGATTCAGCGTCAGTACACTGACTGTCTGACTATAGATAGGCACCGTCTATCTTTGGACAAACTCCTTGTACAGCTCAGCTTTTGATCGGTCGTGCTCCGGGCACTACTGCACCGGTGGCATCTACCTGCGTAGCCTGCTTTCCAGCTACCACTTACAGTTAATTGGTCAAGTGCACCGTACTTAGTAATATTATATCCCAACTGAAAGAAAACTGAAATGTGCTAATCTTGAGCCTCGGACAGTCGGACTAGTCCATTTTACTAGTACTACTACATCGAAGGCTATCCCCGGCGTAACCATCGTATGAGCTGGGATTACCCTTTTCAGCCACTTTGCCGACTCTCAGAGCTGAGCTTTACAGTTCATGATTAGACGTATCTTTCCATTTCCCAACTGTCTATGAACGATTCCGTCAGACCATACCGAAGACGAGTAGAGTAACTTGCAAGCCGGTTCTTGGTGCCTCCTGTCGCCTCCCAAAAAAAGCCAGGGTCCCCAATTCGAATCATGTTCATGCATACGAGTGTCGCCTTCACAGTACTGTAGTTTCATTCTCGCAAATCGTCAAATGCATTTTGACGAGTTAAATAAAAATGATAATCCCTACATACTACATTATTTGTTGTAATATATACATCACAGCGTGTTGCTGCCGAATCTTTCCATGTGATGGCCGATCCTGATGCTGTCGTGGTGATGCGCGCGAACTAACGTTACTTTACCTAACCGTGGTGGCAATGGCATGGCAGGTACAGGGACGGCTCGGCGGCGCGCGGCGTGGTGGGCACCGACTCGGCGACCATCGCGCTGTCCTCCGGGAGCGGGCGCGGCGGCGGAGACAGCAGCGGCGGCAGGCGCGCGAAGCTGCAGGGCGTCGTGCTGGGTTGCGCCGCCACGTACGACGGGCAGAGCTTCCAGTCCTCGGACGGCGTGCTGAGCCTGGGCAACAGCAACATCTCCTTCGCGTCCCGCGCCGCCGCGCGCTTCGGTGGCCGCTTCTCCTACTGCCTCGTCGACCACCTGGCGCCGCGCAACGCCACCAGCTACCTCACCTTCGGCCCGGGCGCCACCGCGCCCGCCGCGCAGACGCCGCTGCTGCTCGACCGCCGGATGACCCCGTTCTACGCCGTGACGGTGGACGCCGTGTACGTGGCCGGCGAGGCGCTCGACATCCCCGCGGACGTGTGGGACGTCGACCGGAACGGCGGCGCGATCCTCGACTCCGGGACAAGCCTCACCATCCTCGCCACCCCGGCGTACAGGGCCGTGGTGACCGCGCTCAGCAAGCACCTCGCTGGGCTGCCCAGGGTTACCATGGACCCGTTCGAGTACTGTTACAACTGGACCGACGCCGGCGCGCTGGAAATCCCCAAGATGGAGGTGCACTTCGCCGGGTCCGCGCGGCTTGAGCCGCCGGCCAAGAGCTACGTCATCGACGCGGCGCCCGGGGTGAAGTGCATCGGCGTGCAGGAGGGCTCGTGGCCCGGGGTGTCGGTCATCGGCAACATCCTGCAGCAGGAGCACCTCTGGGAGTTCGATCTCAGGGACCGGTGGCTCCGGTTCAAGCACACGCGCTGCGCCCTATGATGATTGATGACGGACGCCGCGCATGCATAATTCGTCTATCGTCTTGATAAAATTTAAAAATTGTAACGACCCTGGAGGCAGTGGGTCTTCTGAATGAAAAGATCAATTTTAGTGCAATGGCAAATCGTTCACTGCAGGGATGAATCTTCTTAAGACTTTCAGACAGCACGCTGTGTTCGGGGCTTTTGGCTAAGACGGCCACACAACTGAAACATAAGTTACGAGACACACACAGATTCTGAAACTAGAAAGCACAGATTCTGAAACAAGAAAGGAGAACATTGACAATGTGAATGAACTGAACTTTGCAAACCCCGCTTACAAAACATGATACAAATACAATGTGTGTGTTTGTGCACTCAAGCAAATTAATCAAAGCGAAGCTAACAACATGTCAACGGGACGGTGTTGCACGACGCATATTTTCTGGAGTGCACTGTTCTTGCGGCTGATTAATCCTTTAGAGTTGTCAAACCATTGTACTACCATTTTGAGTTCCTTATTCTTTTAAGATAAATCGGCAGCTCTCCTGCACGCTCTGTTTCCAAAAACAATAAAATGAGTGGAGGCAACATTGTTTTTTTTAATTACACGGTACAGTTTAGAAGTTTACACATTGCGCCTCGCTATTGACGGGGATGGCGCTAGTCACCTATCACTGAAAGTATATTGCTGTTAAATCTTAAAATAAATTTAGAAAAATATGAGCACCTATATCAAGTCGTGTAAGATACATGCTATTAGATTTTCAATTAGACAAATAATAGATTTCGCGTGATGTACCGTGGCCTATTTAGCCATCCAACATGCCCTATTTAACCCATCCAAATAGATACTCTCTCCGTCTCAAATTATATGTCATTTCAAGAATCTTATAGAGTCAAAGCATTTTAAGTTTAACCAAATTTATATAATAACATAATAATATTTATGATACCATCTAAGTATCATTAGGTTCTTTATTAGTTATATTTTCATAGTAATATCTATTTAATGTTATAAATCTTTCTTGGAATGATTTATAAATTGGGATGGAGGGAGTACGAGCTAATAATGAGGCTGTTTTTTTTGTCTCCACACATTCTATCCACGCATCAGTAGAGATCAAAGGTGCTAACAGCATCTTGAGAAGTTTAGTCCTCCCTTCATCTCAAATTATAGGACGTTTGACTTGTTTTAATTCTAAATTTAATCACTCGTCTTATTTAGAAAATTATACAAACATAGTCAAATTTAAGTCATTCTTAAAGAACTTTTATTAAAACCAAGCCATGACAAAAGAAGTAATATTGTGCATAAAATTTTAAATAAGACAAGCGGTCAAATTTAGTTTTAAAAAAGTCAAACTCTTATAATTTAGGATGGATTGAGTATAGTTTACTTGCTAAACTAATAAATCTACTAAGTTTTTTTGAGCGAAAGAAAAAATTTATTATATAAGAACTGGGTACGCTACAAGCACTCTGGAATTTTCATCTAAATTGTACCTACGTTGTGAATAGCTCCAAATCTCAAAACCAAATCTGTATGACGCTTTGTATGGATGACCATACACGCAAATACTCAGCAAAAGGGCTGAGAACATATGTCCAACGAACGAAGGCTAATGTTCCTATAGGCGGAGTTAAGAAACTTCTTTCTTTTGTCTTCCTTCTTCTTTCTGCCACCGAAGAATGAGAAAGACTAATCTGAAAATTATTTTCCTAATCCTTCATTATGGCAACCCCTAACCACGACAGAACAAATAAGAGATTGAAAGAAAATTATTCCATGGCGGCAATATCATCTCTGTCTTGATGTCACCGTCGGAAAGAAAGGTCTCCATGCCGTTATGCCGGTGAAGTTGCTCATGGTTATTGCCCTCATCTTCAACATAGCCACTATGGACCAAATGGTTCCAACCTTTTCCTTTGCCGTTGTCAAAAAAGGAGGAGGAAGAGATAAACCTCTAGTACCAAGAAACTTAGCATGAAAAGACCCTAACCTTAAGAACTCCATCTACTGAAAAACTTATTAAAAACGATAGATCCTCACTCCCCTCAGCCTCTAGCGAGGTGCCGGAGAAGAAGGGAGGAGATCTATGGTGGTGGAAAGCGGGGGACGGTGGCGACGACGGTTGCGGCGACGGCGGCGCTCGAGTAGAGTTGAGTTGAGGTCCAACTTTGTTGTATACATCTACTAAGTTAACAGAAGAAATAACAACCTTGAATTTTGTTCTTTGTCTAACAGTATGCTATAATAGCTTACTGAATGATTTTGCGTGGGATACCTACAAAAAGTTACTGAGTTGGAAAGAATGTTTGATATTTTTATCTTTAAGGAGCTCTTTTAGCAAAGTGTTGGAGGGTTTTTTTTTGTCTCTGTTTACTAAAAAATAGAACTTAGAAGTTGGCTTACAAAACTCCTAGAGATACTCTAATTCTGGATAATTTTATCCTGCCATTTATTAGCCAATTCAAATACACCTAGTATTTCTATTTTGAAAACTTCAAACATACACCTAGTATGTCCTAAGCTCTACATATTTGCCAGTCTCAACTCTCAAGATTTGTCAGGCTTAATCAGTTCTTCAAAGGTGTTTTCATAGAGGGTGAGGTTACATGTGGGCATACCTGTATCAGGTTTTTTTTTTGAAAAAAGAATGTTCGTGGAGACATAATTGAAGAATATAAATTATTACCAAGAAAGCTGAAGGTTACTTTGGGTATCTCATGACTTGCCACGCCAAAGGAAATATACCATTCATTTGAGACAGTTTGTTTACTTTAAATAGGGCCCGTAAATGATATCCACTTCTTGTGCTTTGCCATATTTAGGCCACACCAAAGCTAGCTTCTTTTGCTCGATTCTTTTCCTTGAAAAAACTTGTGAATTTCTATCATTTTTCTTCTTAAATTGATGCTGCTATCTGCCATTGCCATTGTGCGAGGGAGACAACTTTTGAAGGCAGAGCAAGGAGCCAAGGACCACGAAATGGCCTTGCGCGGCAACCTGCTCGTGTTGGTCCTGCTGTTCGCCGCGGCGGCCACCGCGAGCGGTAAGTCGGCGAGGCTCGATCTTGTCCCCGCCGCGCCGGGAGCGTCTTTAGCCTCGCGGGCGAGGGACGACCGGCGCCGGCACGCGTACATCTGCGCCCGTCTCCGGTCGCGCCAGGGCGGAAGCCGGAGGGTTGCCGCGGAGGTGGCGTCGTCGTCCGCGGTCTCCTTGCCAATGTCGTCGGGGGCCTACTCCGGCACAGGGCAGTACTTTGTAAAGCTCCGCGTGGGAACGCCCGTGCAGGAGTTCACGCTGGTGGCGGACACCGGCAGCGACCTCACCTGGGTCAAGTGCGCCGGCGCCTCACCGCCGGGTCGCGTGTTCCGGCCAAAGACCTCCAGGTCGTGGGCGCCCATCCCGTGTTCGTCCGACACGTGCAAGTTGGACGTGCCCTTCACACTCGCCAACTGCTCCTCGCCGGCCAGCCCTTGCACCTACGATTACCGGTCACTATCTCACCACCATCACGCGGCAGCAGCGCCATTGTCCATCCATGCATGCATCGCTTCTTCTTCCTGACAATGTTACCACCACCTGTACGTGTGTGCATGCATGGCAGGTACAAGGAAGGATCGGCGGGGGCGCGCGGCATCGTGGGCACCGAGTCGGCGACCATCGCGCTGCCCGGCGGCAAGGTGGCGCAGCTGAAAGACGTGGTCTTGGGTTGCTCCTCCTCGCACGACGGCCAGAGCTTCCGGTCAGCAGACGGCGTGCTGAGCCTGGGGAACGCCAAGATCTCCTTCGCGACCCAGGCCGCCGCGCGCTTCGGTGGCAGCTTCTCCTACTGCCTCGTCGACCACCTCGCCCCGCGCAACGCCACCGGGTACCTCGCCTTCGGCCCGGGGCAAGTTCCCCGGACCCCGGCGACCCAGACGAAGCTGTTCCTGGACCCCGAGATGCCCTTCTACGGCGTGAAGGTCGACGCCATCCACGTGGCCGGCAAGGCCCTCGACATCCCCGCCGAGGTGTGGGACGCCAAGAGCGGCGGCGTGATCCTCGACTCCGGCAACACCCTCACGGTCCTCGCCGCCCCGGCGTACAAGGCCGTGGTCGCCGCGCTGAGCAAGCACCTGGACGGGGTCCCCAAAGTGAGCTTCCCCCCGTTCGAGCACTGCTACAACTGGACGGCACGGCGACCGGGAGCGCCGGAGATCATCCCAAAGCTGGCGGTGCAGTTCGCCGGGTCGGCGCGGCTGGAGCCACCGGCGAAGAGCTACGTGATCGACGTGAAACCGGGCGTGAAGTGCATCGGGGTGCAGGAGGGCGAGTGGCCCGGCCTGTCGGTCATCGGCAACATCATGCAGCAAGAGCACCTCTGGGAATTCGACCTCAAGAACATGCAGGTCAGGTTCAAGCAGTCGAACTGCACCCGGTGATCGAAAGCTGAGCTTGATGGTTTTGTAAGAGCATTCGATCGGAAATTTTCGTTTTCTGAATGAAAATAAAAAAAATAGAAAACGGAAATGATGAAATTGCTCTGCATAAATCAAGTTTCTGCATGAGATACATAAGGTCTGTTTGAATGTAGATATTGGAGACCCTGTGATTGAATTGGTACCAATCCCAAATCGCGAGACTTGATTCCCTGTAATACAGAGGGGCAAGGCTCCGTATTGAGGGATGCGGCAAGCAAAGTGCTGCGAATACCGGTTCGTAGTGAACTCAATTTCCAATTCCGAATTCTAAACCATCCAAACAGCTGCATTTAGTGCTACCCAATAGCAATTCCAATACCTGTTCGTTTGGCTAAAAAACTATAACTAAAAATATTATTCACTAATTTATTGTAAGAAGCGAATAGGCTCATTCTGGGTGACTTGCTATCCTTGCATCAAATCTATTAGTACGCGCTTGACAAGTGCTGTAACAGCACCGAAATGTACCATTGGTAATCATTAACAATTTGGCCGCCGGAGGGCATGATTTTTTCCCTTTGCTTGTACATAGGCACTTCTGCTTCTCTCTATCTTAATTGAAAGACAGCCCCCGCCATTGCTTCAAAACATAATCAACAATTTGGTATATTATGTTCCAAATCTCAATGCTACCAGCAGCTAAGCACCACCAGAACCATCACAGAACATCAAAGTTGTTCGGCAACACAAAAAAACATACAATTATGGAAGTACTTGCATACCATCAATTTAGCATGAGAAACCAAACAGTACAAAGTATCAAGGTAACTACAGATAGATAAACATTTCTTCTTGTTCATTTGGCTAAATAGGCAAAATGGCAACATCATAATTCTCGACTCTTGGCTGAACTACAAAATCCAGGTATTCCTTTTCAAACTGTCCATACTCATGCTTCGGTCTGCTCCCGCAGGCGCCGGATTGTGCTTCTGACAGTGACCGCACTGGCAGTGCTGGAAATGCAAAGTAACAAATAATAAAACGCATGACGACTAGAGACACAGAAAATGCAATATAAACTGAGTAACTGGACTTCAGCACATACTTCATGGTGTAGGCACCACCAGCCTTAACCTTCCCACAGTCCTTGCATCCCCAGATACCAACTGCTTTCCTCTTCACAGCAAACTGTTATAAAGTATTGGCGATACAAAAGACAATGGCACAAGTAAGAACCAAAAAGCAAATAGAAAGAAACATGGTATGGAATTCATAAAGGAGTTTCATTAAAACTTTAAAACAGTGAAAAGCCAGAAAAGGTCTGGCGAGGTATGCCTTGACATTAATCGACTATCTAGTAAATTCAAATAAGGTGGAAACTGTAGTGCATAATTGCTAAAAATAAACAATAGTGCATCTTAAAAATAGCAAACAAACAATAAATGACACTCAACTAATGCACAGTAAATGATTGATCAGTATGCTATGTGACTATCAAAGCAAGGCATCACAAAATCAATGAGTTTACCTTGCCACAGAACTCACAGAAGTACTTGGAGTGCTGGGAGACCTCCATCTTCTTGATCTGTTTACGCAAACTGGCACCATACCTGGTACCTATGTAACAGCAATAACAAAAGAGTTATCAACCAGAATACAATGGTAAGAACATGAGACCGCAAAAGAATGAGTAAAGATAGTCCAGTGTCTGTACCATATTTGCCAACGATTCCTGCCTTCTTGGTGCGCTTCGTCTGCAAAATCATCACAGAGCATAAATAAAAAGTGAACAAACATGTACAGATACCTACAATACTCTGCATTGGTTAACATGATACACTGCATAGACAGAAGCAGAGAACCGCTAAACTAATTTATACCAGCACAACTCAACCTATGCAAATTAATTTCGACTGACCAAAATTAGGAGATGCTAAACAATAGCTAAGATCTAGTTGGAAAGTTTAAGCTAGATAGCTTTTCGTATGGAATGATAATTATTGCTCAAAGCATGTATCTGAAGAAAGCACAATATTCTTACTACTTTGGTAACCTATTCAGCTATACACCTGTAGTTATTCAGTTATTTAGTGCCTGTACCGATCATTTAGAGCTTGTTTGGCTGCATTTCAGCACACTCCAATCTACATGTAACAGGATTGAGGTGGAAAATTCACTAGCTTCCGACACCAATTCATCCCAATACATGTAGATCGGGGTGGATTAGAGTTTACCCAAACACGGCCTTATGTGTATGGAGCCTGTCCGACCGGCAACAAGACTGACAAATATTTTAACACGAAATAACATAATAGTGCCAGATTTCGAAATCCCACGGTCAGCCTATGAATCCAACGATCCTGATAACTACGGAAAGCACTAGCAGGAACACTTACAGGCTAAACAAGTAGAGAGTACTACTAGTTAATCGTAAGGATTTCTCGAAGATGCCGACCAAAATCAAGACAGACCCAAGCTTAAACAATTTCTTCCAAAGCTACGTACCATCTCGTCGACGAGGGAGTGGCGGGCGTCGTCACCGGAAGCGAGAGCGTGAAGGCGTTGCCGGAAGCGAGAGGTATCGAGTCTCCTTGGGGAGGCGGCGCGGGCGAGGTTATGTGGATGCGGCTAGGGTTTTCCTCGTGCTCTTCTGGTCGACCGCTGGCAGACTGGATTAGTGGATTTTGGGCCAGAGTTCTGGCGGCCCGATGTTTTTACAAGGCCACTTTAGCAAACTTTAGGCCCAAAAAGAAGTTAGGTGTTATTATTATGGTCTGATCACCGCACGGATTTTGTATTGTTTCTGTATATATTTTTAAATTTGTTTTTTTGCATAAACTATTATCTTGTAAAATTGTTCTTTTTTATAGTGTTTATCTCATGCACAACGCCTTATCATATTTTTTATATTAGACAATATAAAGGATACACAACGCCCTATCAGATAATTTCAAATAATCATACGGCCGGATACGTTCAATCACTGTGCTACCTATATGATCACTGTTTCTTTTTTGCTACTAGCCTACATTAAGAATCAAGATAAACCCATGCGTCTCAGGTCCCACACATGCATATCTATTTTTTTAAAAAAAACTAAATAAAAAAACTACAGCCTTTTTTATTTTTTGTACACACAACGCGTTTCTAGCTTTTCTCGCATGGCTCCTATATCACCTGCGTGTGGCACGGTCTTGTCTGTTTTACACGGTTTCGAGCTCGCGACCAGGGACGTCGCCGCCGTTCTTGCCGACGCTGTCGTACTCGGGAGCGGACGGAGAAGCGTCATCCTCTTTCTTCTTTTTGTACTCTCCGTAGAGGTAGGAGGCAAGGCCCCAGACGCAGAGCGCGGTGGCGACGGCCTTCTCGTCGCCGAACACGACCACGCCGCCCAGCACGTTCGCGGTGAGCACGGCGGCCATGCACACGCCGCTGTGCAGCGACGAGGTCAGGTAGATCACACCGGCCGTGCCCATGAAGCACGCCTGCCACGTCAGCACGAGCGTCAGCACCACCACCCAGTACAGCGCCGTGGAGCCCTCCCAGCGCGCCACGTCGTCGCGGCCACCTCCCGCGGCCACCACCGTGGCCATGGCCTGCATCGCCACCTGCACCTCCACGGCCAGGATGAACCCGCCGGACACCGCCCTGCGGTACAGGAGCTCCATGACGGGCAGGTACGCGGCGAACAGCCCCGCCGCGCCCAGGGTGACGACGTAGCCGAGGACGTAGCGCGACCGGCCGCCGCCCTCGGGGGTCTCGCCGGAGTCCCCCGAGCGGAGCGCGAGGAGCACCGAGCTGAGCGTGAGGAGGAAGACGGCGTTGAGGTTGACGAAGGTGATCGGGTGGCGGACGATGACGGCGGCCAGGACGAGCGTGAAGGCGAGCTGCGTGGACAGGAGCAGCGACGACGTGGACACGGGCAGGAACGAGGAGCTGTAAGAGAACAGCAGATTGTTGACGCCCATTAGGGCGCCGATGACCAGGCAGACGGCGAGGAACTTCCGGGAGAACCACAGGAACGGGCGCGGCGCGGCGGCGGGGCGACCGGAGGCGAACACGGCGGGGACGAGCAGCGGGAACCCAACTGACTGCACCAGCGTGACAATCCATCGGTTCTGGCCGCCGTGCGCGAAATAGTACCGGGACAGAAGGCTCGCCGCGACTGAACCTACCAGCAGCGCCGCGTAGTTCGCCGCCAAGAGGGCTATCCGACGGCGGCGCGCGCTGGTGATCGCCATTGCAGCTCGTCGCGGAGGCGTAAGCAATGATGGCAGCGGCGGCGGTGGTTGGTTGTAAGTGGGGCGATTTGGTCGATGACGAGAATGAGATCGAGATTTTGGAGGAAACGAAGAGTCTATATTTTATATATATATATATATATATCGGAAGTCCTAGCGGCCGGACATCCGGCTTCAGGGGTGCGTCCGGACGCACCTCGGATCCGTCCGAGTGTATGACTCCTCACCCCACGAAACCGTGTTCGCTCCTCGCACAAAAACAATACGACTCGTTTTGATCTGACCAAAACAACAGAGCACCTAGCGCCTTAGGTCCGTTCGACTCGGGTGTCACTCGCCAGTTA
>Ga0182004_10001794_pt1 | contig 16187 bp, 10 predicted proteins | sample Sormic07211540_1_FD_120479 | JGI IMG/M metagenome (GOLD analysis project Ga0182004, IMG submission 120479) | Endophyte microbial communities from Sorghum bicolor roots, Mead, Nebraska, USA - 072115-40_1 MetaG | ecosystem: Host-associated > Plants > Roots > Unclassified | place: USA: Nebraska...
AAAAAGTGTTCTCATTTTTTGTGGAATTTGTGTTCTCGATTGTAAAAAAAATATATATATATATATATATATATATATATATATATATATATATATATATATATATATATATATATATAGGTAGTATTGTTCAGTACTTGCGTTTCAGTATTTTTCAGTATTTCAATGTCCTAGGTGTAGTCATGAATGATACTAAATAGTGTTCAGTACTGCTCAGTATTTTTTCTTTTTAGTTTTGACTTACGGCTGGTATATTGGGAGCCCAGGGCTACAAATAGCTATTGGAAGCCCCAACCAACCACCCCACCTAACCTCTACATGTGCGCATGTGGAGGACCTCGGGTACCCAATCGATCCCACTTGGCCCACCAATTCAGGTCAGCAGAGCTGGCGTGTGGACGCTAGTTGGGGACCATAGCGGACCTAGCCAAACGGATGCATAAAAACCTAGGTCAAGCTGCGCAGAAAAGTTTGGGGTCATAATATTGTATAAAAATTAGTCGATGGATGAATTAAAACCAATTCATTACCGCATAAAAACTTTCTGTGAGCTGGACGTTCTAACTAACTATAGCAGACACAGGCTGACATGCACTGACACAGACTGACACATGCAAGCTTTCATTCTATCCTCTTCTATTTTTTACGATAATTTCTCAATGAAGCTTCTGATTTTAAAATAGTTTTCACCATTGAACTCCTGATATTTTTGTGCACGATTCAAGATCCACTTTGAGTATTTTTTTTGAAAAAGATAAAATTTATAAATTTAAAATTTGAATCATGGCACGTGATTGATGATTAGATGCATAGAATCAATAGTCAAGATGCGTAGAAAAGTTTTTGGTGCCGATGTTACATAAAATTTAGTGGTTTGATGAATAAGAATAATTTCATTGCTGCATAAAAACCATCCCTTCTACATATTATTTATTTAAAAAATCATGACCGCACCCAACCATACCTTGCTTTCCATAGAAGATGCATAAGTAATATAGAAAACAATATATAGAAACACACAAACCCTTCCCTACTGGTGGAGGGGCCTATTGTAACCACAACTAAAGCAGCCCATACCCACAACATGCTTTCCAACAGGGGATGTTTATTTAACACACAATGCATAGAAATCAAGTCAACAATATATTGGAATCCAACTGAGGTTACATAGAAACAAATAGTTTTGCTCATCTCATCCAAGCATATAAATACAATGTATGGAAACCTAGCCTTTTACATTAACCAATCAACTACATTAAGATCACACTGCGCCACCACCGCAAGCCAAGGAAGCCGTGGACGTCACAAGCCATGTCCTATGTCTGAGCCACCATTGACCTCTCACGCCAAATGGAGAGGAATCTTTCCAACCATGCTATATCACAACAAAGGCAAAGAAACATGTTTTAGCAGGTGCAGAAACTTGACAGCAGCATAAGAAAGGCATAGAAACATGTAGTGCGCGGGAAAACCTTACAGCGACAAAAAAGGCACGTAAACATGTTTTTGCGAGCATAGAAACCTATTATGGTCGTAACCAAACCTTGCATCTAACTTGGTAATTAATAGAGAAACAATGCATAGAACCCGATACAACCCTCCTTAGTGGGGGATTATTTTATCCAAAACCGTGGCAGCCCCATCCCAAAACATTATTCTCAGAGAGGTAAAATTAATAGAGGGATAGTGCATAGAACACAAAATAACCTTCTTTCTGGGGGATTATTGTACCGGAATCATGGTGGCCTAACCAAACAATGCATAGAAAGTTGTATAGAATTATGTATCAATAATATATAGAATCGTGTAGAAGTTTACAAAAACTATTCCAATAATTTATATCAAAGTGTTCTAACAATGCATACAAGTGTGCTCCAACAATGTATAATTGTGTAGAAATACATAGATAACTGCTCCAACAAAATACAAAAATGTGGAATTATTGTACCGGAATCGTGGTGGCCCTAACCCAAACAATGCATAGAAAGTTGTATAGAAAAGTGTTCTAACAATGCATACAAGTGTGCTCCAACAATGTATAATTGTGTAGAAATACATAGATAACTGCTCCATCAAAATATTGAAATGTCCTCCAAAAAAAATACCTCCTCGATCATGTCATCAAAGCCACTAGTGATCTGAGTATAAGCAAGTACTCACCAGTTGTTGGATCTTCATCATCTCCTTAGGGCAAAAAATGCAGAAATAAAATTAAGATGGCTTTGATATCTGGCATAATTGCTAAAACATTCATAGAAACCCTAAGCAAATCGTCAGCACAAACATCATAAACAGGCAGTGACATAAAAAGCAATGATAACATTAAGAAAGTATGTGAGCAGCGCGCAAGCATGAGTTCTTACGGACTGCTCCATGCCTAGGAGCAACGAGCACACTTAACGATTAAATTGAGCCTATAATTGAGTACGTACGAATTTATAAAAAAACAAAAAAAGGAACAGAAGCTTGCAACCGGTGACACGTGAATGCTTCTAAACTGCATGGAAACCTTGTCGTTAGATTACCAAACTCACACATGCATCTTTCTGCCTAAAATTGCCCGCATAGAAACCTTGCCACTAGATTATTGAACTAGCAGCCGCCTGCGGCCTACCAGCATAAAAAACTGAGTAGCTACCTATCTAAATACTAAGATTTTAATTTCTATGCACCCAAAAATAAAAAGATTTCATTTTGGAGGACGTAGTACCAAATTGTTCTAGTAAAAAATATTTTTATACAGCAAAAAATATAATTTATGTTCATAAAAAATCTACCTATTCCTCTTTCCTGCTGGCAGCACGCACACATCCTTGGTGCTGCGAACAACATCCTTGCAACCCATATCTAAGCAATTGAATCAAAGAAAGCATACACAAGGTAAAATCGAAGAAAAATGAAGATGTAGTACCAACTTTGATATGCATGGAAACTCACTAATGTTAGAACAGAAACTCACTTTTATATGCATAGAAACTCTATTTGAGCCTGCACTTAGGGGCGCAACATGTACAGTCCACTATTAGAGATTTTGTATGTATGCATAGAACATGCCTAGCATGTTCCCCTTAATTAAATCAAGAGTGGATGCATATAAAATATAGTAAGTACAAATCAAACATTTCCCTCAAGTATAATGAACAACTTGTATATAATAATTCATGTATAAAAATATTTTTTTGTTCTAATCAGGTCTCAAAACACAATTAAGCATGCATAGAAAAAATGTGCATGCAAGCATAGTAACCAAAGGAAAGCAAAAAAAAAAAACTAGTGGTTGGCATCTTGCAAATAATCTAATTCACAATTTGTATTCAAATCATATAGACACAGATGAGAAAATGTACCTATAAAACTAGCAATATTGAGTGCATAAAAGGGAAGCCAATAGGGGCAGATCAATTCATAGAACACTAATAGGAAATATTATCACCTTGCGCCGTGGCCGAAGCACGGACATGTCAGCCTTCTTCTCTAGCCACACGACGCTTCCTGGAGCCCTCTCCTCAGCCCCCACACTACATGGCGCTTTCTGGAGCCCTCCCCTCAGCCCCCACACCGTCGAGTCCGCCCCAGCCCTCATCTTGATTCTTGACGTAGCCACAACAATGTATAAATATGCCCCCAACAAATGTATAAATTGTGTTCTAACAATGTATACAATGTGCTTCGTTAATGTATAAAATTGTGTTCCAGTATTGTATAAGATATGCTCTGTTAATGTATAAAATTTTGTTGGTGCTGTTGAAGCAAAAGCAATTTCTGCTGCAGCTCATACAACTCATACTCTTCAGGCTGCTTCTCCCGTTGTATGGACACAGTAGCTCGTATTAACATGATGAGCATCATTCCTCGCCTTACTCTCTCTATTGTAATAGTACTTAAAACCTTCAGGGGACATATGCTCTGTCCAATTATAGGTTAAAGAAACTGTAGGTGAACCAACATACTATGGAGTTGCATTAATGTTTATCGGAATAATGGCACCCGGACCACCAGGGTTAGTGGATTTCAATCAATCCCTATGTTCCAAATCTGGAAAAAAAATACAAATAATCAAAGTTCATTATGTCAAGACTGGAGATCTGAATATTTTAATTACATAAAAATTGACACAAATGCATTGCAATTCACACATAAATTTGCATATATGAGAAAAGATTTTGAATTTGGGATTTACAAAGAAGACACATACTTGCTCTCTAATTCTGGAAACAAGAAGCATGCACAGTGGGATACTACTCGCTGTGACTCTCGCTCGGACTTCAGGAGCTCGATCATCGTATCCTGCCAAGGAGCCAAGCGGGCCATAGAAAACGCACTGGCCATGTGTGAAGCGAAGCTACTACCGAGCAATATGGCGACCACGCCTAGTGTCGTGGCGTCTGACGATGTCCATGGACGATCCAGAGGCGGCGATGGACACATTAAAATCTATTGGATCTTCACGGAGGTATGAAGGGACTGAGCAAGGGAGGAGAAAAAGCACACCTTATCAATCTGCTCGCTTCCTCATCCCACTCGAAGCTCCTGGTGAGGGAAGCAAAGTCTGCGCCGTGCGCGGGCTGGCCCTGACGACACCGGAAGCTGCATAGAATCATGTTTTAGCATGCGCAAAAAAATGGTAACAAAGGCATAGAAACATATTTTAACAGCATGTAAACATGTTTTAGGATGCATAAAAACATATTTCCTACATGAGCTGAAAGTGCAACTTAGAGAAATAATAGCCAGAAAATCCTCGTCCCTCCACGCAAGTCAGAGCATATAAGGAATCGGTTGATTAGAAAATAGAATATTTATAGACTAATGTATACCATAGAAAGGGAGCAAGCATCGAATGTGAGCTGCATGTATATAAATTAAGTACTACAAGTATATAAATCAAAATTGAAAGTATGAGATAAGCTAGTTTCAGCCAATGTCTACAGTGACAATTGTCTTGTCGTTGTCGTATTATGGTTACCCAAATTAGAATGCATAAATACCAAGATTAATTATTCATGCATATTAATCAACAAATAAATTGGACAGCTCGAGCTCGCAAAAGATCAAGATTGGACCATAAATTTTTATACAGATTAATCGATATTTTACTTTATGCTGAGTGTGGTGCAGCCGAACATGCATTGATCTCGCTACTCACCGCTGACATAGAGGATGTAGTGGGCATAAAAACATGGTGAAAAAAGCATTAAAAGAATCTGAAACCTTACCCCAGGTGCTAGCCTGCTAGGAGAAGCATGAATAACTGATATGCAGTGACAACGGTGGCCTCCTTAGCCTAGACTCAACGCCTTGCTGCAGCTTGCAATTAAAAGAAAAATAATAATTTTTTATAAGCCATAACTGTTTAAGAGGCAGACACGGAACAAAATCGAGAAAAAAGCTTCACGATCCTGCTAGTCACTCCATCTGGAGAAGCTTCATTGTAATGAGCATTTGTGCATGCAGCTTCACGACAACAGAGAAGGAGGCTCGTACAGCGCTGTGCACGCGTGAAGGGGATGGGGCTCGCCCGTCCAAGACTACCAGCCAGCCTACGGCGGTGGCGACGCACTGAGTCGGCCCTCGATGTGTAGATCTAGTCGAATGGAGCAGCTGGCGAGCTGCAATCGCCGGATCCGACCCACAGCAGATCTCCAACACCACCGGTCGCAGCCTATAGCCCTCCCCTTGGTCTTCTCTGGTCACGTGGGGCTGGGACACCGTGGCCCTCTGCCGTGCGGCAACCAGCGCCGCCGTCGACTGCGTGTCCTCCGAGCAGGCCCCGTTGCCCCATGTGTGAACACTGGCAGCCACCGCCGGTGGCCGGAGCCTGCCCTGACCCTCCCCTTCGCGAGCACGGAGCCATAGCCATGACCGGCCTAGCCCCACGCGACGCCCTGCAGTAGAGCCGCGCCGCTGGCACCGTGGTCGGTCGGGCACTGCCCACGAGCCACGCGAGAGGAAAGCGGATGGGGCGCTGGGATGCCGCCGAATGCCATGGTGGGGAGGGGGCACTCGTCGGCGCTGCCGCTCGCTCGACCGCCTGAAAGCCTGCAGCGCATTGCCACGCGAGGTGCTGGAGCAGCCGGGGCGAGTTCAAAATGAATTGGGGCGACTGGGAAGGAGGACCGGAGGGGGCTCGTGGCTGATTTGGTTCCGTGCAACCAGCTCAAAAGGTTGGGCGAGGCTGGTCGATGCTGGTTCGATTGAACCAGGTAGGTGCGGTTTAGACTGGAGCTTCCATTAACTATTGGAAGCCCTAAGCTCCTAATATCATTACTATATATATATATATATATATATATATATATATATATGAACTGTTTGGTTGTCCGCTATATATATATATGAAAAGAGAAGAATACAGTGGAATAAAATAATTAGATGCCCTTGATATGTTGTGATGAGTTTTTCTTATAAATTACAAAAGGCAAAATAAAGCATTTACAACCATGAGGAAAATGCATTGTTTTGGCTTTGTACAGCCTTCAAAAAAAATACATACCACGCTTTCCATGATCAAAATACATCCAAATAGAACTATGCTCTAGATTGCTTCAATATGCTCTCAAGATCATCACGCTTTCCACACATCACTTGTTTAGCAAAAAGTTTGCAAACAATTCTGCTGTGCTCCTCAGTCTAATCAGGCGTGTCAGCAGCCATCTACAGAAAAAGCTGCAGGTCGCATGATTTACATAAGGCCGTGTTTAGTTGCTGCCCCGAAAAATTTGGGCATACCGTAGTATTTTCGTTTATATTTGACAAATATTGTCTAATCATAGATTAAATAGGCTCAAAAAATTCGTGTCGCAAATTACAGATGTGATGAAGAATCTTGAAAAGTTTTTAGTTTTTGGGAGAGAGTAAACAAGGCCTAACTTTTGGCAGAAGGTAGGTTAATTTACGTCACTTTTAGCCCAATTATATATATTCTAGCCCATATAATATATGGGCTTATAAAGGCACGCACAATCTTTATCTAGGTCTGACTTGTTTACAATCCAACCAGCTGCTACATCCAATTGGGGCTTTACAACCAATTTTAATATATAGTCAAGTCTTATTTTGTCACCGCAATTACAGAAGCTTGCTGCTCACGTAGTTTTTTTTACAACAAACAACTTCATTCATTAGCAGCAACGTGCACGAGAGTACTGTTACATCAGGTAAGTTTACAGTGTGTAAAACTTGAGAAACATAGCAATGGTCATAGCCATGCTAATGGGAACACATTTTTTCTAAAGTAGATCCCTAGGAGCCAAGAGCCTGGCGAGCTATAGACCTTGTGAACATAAAAGACCCAATAGACCTGTTTCTCCTCCAAACCCTAAATCAGTGTCTCTGCCACCACCGCCCGCTCTCTCGGCAACCTCCCTGATTCGGGAATTTCCTCCACCAAATCACCCCACCGTGCAGATCTCCTCCTCTCCAGCGTCTTTCTCCAACCTGACTCTCCTCATGCCTTCATCTCACCCTGCCTCCACCCATGGTCCTGTACTCAGCGTCCGGCAATGTTACTGATGGCCACGGTCCATCTCCTCCTTGATGGCATGTTGGGAGACCTGCTACTACGATGTAACACCCCAAAATTTCCCTCCTTTAAATAGTTGAATTTAATTTAATTAAATATTTTTTGTGAAGCATTGCAATATAGAAAAAATAATAAATTTTGGGGAAAATAGAATTTAATATAAGTTTAGAAAACATTTTTTATGCATGCATGCTGGTGCATTTTTATTGTGATGGTTGATTCAAAAACCCAAGATGTCAAATTTGCTCAAAATTCAATTTGAAAATGTGTTTCAAAATTTGGCTTGAAAAAGAAAAAGAGAAAATCCCTTCCCCCCCTCTCTCTTTCGGCCTGCTGGCCCAGCTCTTCCCTCAGCCCGCGCATCCCCTCTCTCAGTTTGGGCTGGCCCAACTCGGCAAGCAGCAGGCACTCTCCCCTCCCTCCTTCCTTTCTCGATGATAGGCGGGGCCCGCCTATCATCCCCATCCTCCCGCAACTGCCGCGCGCAGTGCCTGGGCGCTGAACCGCTGGCCGCACCCATGCTCCCACGTTCTCCACTACGCCTGGTCCCGAGCCGCACCCCCGCTCTCAATCTGCTCTCGCTCCCGCTCGCTGCGCGCAGAGAGCCGCTGCGAAAAAACGCCGCCGCAATCCAATGCACGCTGTCCCGCCAAACCGAGCCATCCCCGCCTGAATTCGTCGCGCTGGTGAGCTCTCCTACTTCGCCACGTTCTTCTCGACCAAATCCCAAGTGTTCTCATGCCTCCTAGCGCCCTGGCCGTGAGCTCCAGCGAGCTTTATGGCCGCCGACCATGGCACACCCTGCGCGGGTTCACCCCTGGCTGCGAGAGGGTTGGGAACAGGTTCGCCATGACCTGCTCTCTGTGCTCGTGGAGTGAAAAATCGTGGTCTCTAGCGATAGAACCGCCAACTCCGGCGAGCTCCGCGCCGCCGGCAATGGCCGCCGCCGCCCCCTCCCTCAATTCCGACCGCCAACGCTGCCCCTTTCTTTCCCCCATCTAATCTCGGCCATCGATCTTGATTCCAACGGCCAGAATCGCCGTGTACCCCTTCACTTTGTAAATTTGTTAGAGACCCTGGAAAACTAAGTATTAGAACCTGCAGTCCTTGGCGTAATCCATGAAATACATTTTTGCTGTTTTGAAAACGTAAATCTCATCAATTTAGATCAAAATACATTTTCTATATTTACAAAATTGCCAAAGTTTTATTTAGCTCATAAAATATTCGTTTTAACTCTGATCCGACCCGTTCAAATTGCATTGGGTTCGTATTGGAATTCTCTACTCTCTGTTACCGTAGTTTGAAACTTTTTAGTTTTATGCTTAGGTTTAATTAATTAAAGTACTATAGGAAATCGTATCAAGTTCGAAACTTGGCCGTTTTAACTTTGATTTTCGTGATCTTCGTATCCATGTGATCGTAGCGAGACGTAGGTTCTGTTTTTTAGCTTTTCATTTTGTTTTTGTTCTGTTGGTGTACTGTTCTAATATAAGGATTATTTGCTTGTATGTTTGAACCCAAATGTGTGTTGTTGTGCGGTGCCGATCGAGTTTAGACAGTGACGTGTTTGTTGGTGACCCGGGTTACTTCGAGGACCAGCAGCAGCCTCCTTTCAACGAAGACAAGAATAACATGGGTTCTCCTTGTTAACCTATTTATTTAATTAAGTACTTGCGCATCTGCATGTCTCTAGTTTTGATAGCCCTAAGGACATCCTAGCTACTTGACTTTATATTGATGACACCTCTGGGTAGAATGCATGTGGGTAGATTTGCTAGTGCTCTAACAAATTGAGACTTCACTACTATCTTGACTTTATTAATTACTGTTGAAACTGGTATGTTGATATATGATGGGTAAAGGGCTATGGTGCAAATGACTTCGGTCAGGTTGTCCTAGACTCTCCATAAAGACTTCTGTAAACGACCATCCGGGACATACAGTGCAACCGTGGGGGTTATATGGCTCTGACTTTAGCTCAGTAGTAGTATCTCATCTAACTGGTTAGAGGTTACCCGAAAGGGCACAAGAACTGCTTCTGTTCCTATGAGTATAGCCGTGATGGAAATGTGCCATAGGAAAGGGGTTCTCTATATCTGCCTGCCAAGGAAACCTCGTCGCGGCCCGATCTGGTTAGACGAGGCCAATGAAAGGCTTCATAGGGTACCTGCTTGCTCACCTTGAGAGTGTTAGTGGGTCTTGCAAACCCCGGGCATATGGGTAACACAACTTGCGGGAAAAGTGCACACCTCTGCGCAGAGTTTGATCAAACTGGTATACTAGCCGTGCTCTCGAATATGAGCGGCCTTGGACCCTTACGGAATAGTTGGGTACAAATGGTTATGGTGGATGACTTATGAAATGATGACGCATTAATCGTGATGATTAATGTGGTCAAGCCATGATAGTAATGGTGTTAACTGTGATGGTTAACGATGTTATTATTATGTAATCATGTGGGTTAATCAGAAGGTTAAGCATAACTTATCAATAATTAATGTTAAAATATTGCTCTACTAAAATGCTAAATGCTAACTGCAGTAGCCAGTGCCTAACCTTTTTTAGCCTCATAAAACCCTGTGTTATGCTTTGCAGAGTACGATTGTACTCACGCTTGTTTCTATATTTCTTTTTGGATAAAAATCCCGGATGGGTAACAGATGACAACTGCTATGAGGACTTTCCGGAGGATTACTACGTTAGTGATCCACTAGTCGGTCGTCCTATGTTGGAGCTACCATGTTAGAGCTAGAGTTGTGTTTTACTTCCGCTTGTTGCAAGACTTTGTTATATGTTGATGTAATATTTGCGTTGTAAGACACTTGTGAGGATACTACTATAATTTCTCGTGTGTGCGACTATTCCTGGGGCGTACACATGGGTGTTATTGTAGTTAAATTTGTCCTAAAATTTGGGTGTGACATGCGACCTGGCTGAGGGCAACAACTGCAATTGGTGGCACGGTGGCTGTTGCGAGGCATCAAACGCGGTCGGCGGCTGCTGCGACCATGGTTGCTGCTGTTGCAACTTGGTCAGGGGCAATAGATGGCTGCGACTGCTGGTGGCTTGGCTTCAGTTCATGAGGAAGATGAGGGGGGAGGCGGAGGACCATGAGACGAATCCGGTCAGCGGCAACAGCTGCTTCAGCGTATCCTGTCCAACTATGAGACTACGACACCATGTCCTAGGCAAAGCAATAGGCAAGTTTCCTTCTATAGATTAGGATCTATTCCTGTGTCGTAATCTTAAAGCCTAGAACAACATAGAAGATTAGATATATTCCTTTTAGTAATCTTTAAGCCATGAACAACATAGAAGTAGAAGATTAGATAGATCTTGGAAACTAGGAGTCACAGCCTCACAGGTCTCTTTTCTTAAGTTCAAATTAGTAGTTTATTCTGTTCTGAATCTGTAGTTCTATGCTTTCTGAAACAAGTTGAATTGGTAATGCATACCTGAATATTTATAATCATGTTATTGTTATGTAGTGTGCAGCCTTTATAACATGCGTGCTAATGCTGTTCTGGTGTTACAGTTCTCTGTTCAGTACATTGTTAGATCAAAAAGTTTACAAAGCTGAATCTATTTTTAACTTGATGTCTGATCTCTTATCAAAGTTGAAGTATGGTACCTTTGTTTTCCTGTGCTCCAAATCCAAAACAAACAACTGAAGGAGCAGTGGAAAGATACATTTTGTGCTTCTAGTTAGCAAGGTGTTGCTTTTATAAACTCTCGACAGTTATCTGCTAATGATTTCAGAAGCTGAACAACATCCAAATGATTTCTCAAAACAAATGTGTGTGTGTGTGTGGTAATTTCTACGCACACGATTTGTTAATTTGTAACTTATTATTTTTCAACCTTGCCTTGTTCTATATAGAGATAAAGATGACAAAACAGCTACTGTCACTTCACTGTTTTTTTTTCTTCATGAAATATGTTCTGGTCATGCAGATATGATGTTCCTTTGAGCCATCTAGATTATTTCCTGATTATTTGTCATACAGTTTTAGATACAAGTATCATACAGTTCTAAATATGTGCACTAGAATGCATGGATTTTTTTTACAGCTGCATCGGCCATGGAAGTGTCTCACTTGATTCAATGGCATTATATTCTAGTGTCAGATTAACTTATAAATAAACTATTGGTGTAGGTCAACCAAAGTAGCATCTTCTGACATCAGGTTTTTGCTCATAAGTGGAGGCGATACTAGGCACCAGCCCTTGCTTGCCTGCGACCGAAATTGAAGGGCATGATCCAATCCGTTTCTACTGGCTTTGCTATGCAAGTGCTTGGGCCTCTCGCTGAACTGATGTAATAGCTCTACATAATTTTACAAATTAGTGTATTACTCATTTTATATGCGTCAAATCTGCAAATGTCATCAATAGTGCATGAACATTTACCTGCTAACATGTGGATATTGAAATTATTTCTATGAATAAAAATAGTATTGGGCCAAGCAATTTGGGATGTAATGAAAATGATACTGAGGAGCTGAATAAGTGCAAATATCAGCCCTGCTAGCCTGTAAGGAATGCATATGTCAACTGTGCTTTGATCTGTTGTGCACTGCATTAGGAGAAAATTTGTGTAATTTGGCTTGAGTTTCGGAAAAATGGATGTCTACACTTGCTGATATGCACAGCACCTTCACATATTTTCTCCACTTGACTAATTACATGGTTATCTTTTTCAGGAAGTATTGGGCAGTCTTTGGCTTAAGTTTCTGAAAATTGGTTCTGCACACAACCTGGTGGAAGCTTTAGTGTTGACAAGTCATTGCTTTTGGTCTTTGAGTTCCTAGAAATGATTGTGTGCACAAACCTTAGTATATCAAACACAAACTACTAGTATTACTTGTGTATGCATTCATGTGATCTTTTGGTAGCTGACCATGTTAGATGATGTATTATGCAAGACAAGATTGTATGTTTATTTGTATTGACCTCTATGTGATGTATGTGATGGACCGTAAACTTGAATCTGGGCTGCATGTTTTTTCATTGTTTTTTTTAATATTTATATTGTCTTATTGAACGATCCAACGCTATAAATACATGGATTGTTGGATGATCTGTCGATATATGCTTGGTAATGGATCATTTGTCGCTGAAACTTGGCAACAGACTTTCTGTCGCTATATATTTTCAAAGCGTCAGACGATCTGTCTCTAAAGGTACTATCTGACGCTAAAGATTTTTACCTGTAGGACTTACACTGGCAGTAGAAGTCTGTCACTATAGGTTTTAGCGTCAGTTCATATAACCGCTTTTGCCGCCAAATCATCCATCGCTAATCTTAGTTGTGGTGTAGCAATTATGGACTCACTAGGCTTAGAAAATTTGTCTCGTAAATTATATACATACTATATAATTAATTATTTTTATCTATATTTAATGTTTCATGTATATATTTAAAGATTTGATGTGATAGAACGGAACAGGGCCATTGTAGTGGCGTTTGAGATGGTCTGTAGGAGTAGGTCAAAAAAAAAAGTTAGCTACCTAAAACAATCACTACGTACGCCAGTGAGATATTGTAGTGGCGGTTCAATTGGGGCATGTCCAAAAAAATAGTGAATTTTTTAATCAAGAGCGACTCCATTTAGCAGCGTGTGTGCACCACACAAAGCCGCATGATTTTCCCTACGAAAATCACGCTCACCACTCTACCTCCACACGTTGACTTATATCTACTATTATTACTAGTATAATATCTGTGTTAACGCTACAGCAGCACAGACAAATCAAATAACTAAAAGGCATAGTCCTTTTAATTCTCAAATAACTGACTTGTAAAATAACTTAATTTGCATATGTTAAGTTTGGAAATGTTAAAAATTATAAATAGATCGGTCTTAACACATGGTTTCACTTAATCCAAGATTATTTTTGACAACTGAGCCAACAAAGTTTTATATGTTTTCAAAAATTAAAATTAATATACATATTCTCTCCATTTTAGAAGCCTCAACATTAGTACATAACTTCGCACAAGAATTATGTTGATATTATCATTTTCATCCCTTTTTTCACTTTCCCTCATTACCTTCATGTGCATAATATTAAAAAAAATATGGATAAACCTTTCCCAACAAAGTTTTTTATACTTCCAAATAAAAATGTTATAGGGTATAACTTGTGTAGTCACCGGCTCTGTACATGGATTTAACTGAAAATAATCCAATCTGGTATAACCCTCACACAAAGCGATCCTTTTAGTTTGTTAATTGTACATTGACAACAATTGCAACCACTTGCCATGCTTGTAAATTAATCCCTACTAGGGACCTCATGAAGGCTACATTTAACTGTGTTGTGGATAACACTGTTCTTACATAAACACTTTTTATTCCTAGCAATGTTATATAGTGCAGGAAAGATCAAATTTATTGGATGTGATGATAACCACGTGTCCTCCCAAAATCTCACTTGAGGCCCGTCACCTAGATCAAACTTGTCTAGTGAGAGAAACTCCCCCATGACCTTCATGAGACCAGCCTAAAAGTGAGAATCTCCGGACATGTATTGAACCTATGTTAAATTTTGTTCTTTAAATATTTATTCCTATGTAACCGTTGCCAAGCCCCATCTCCATTAAACAGGTTGAAAAGCCATTTACTTAGGAGACACTTGTTGTGAACATCTAAATTTAAACCTCCCAACCCGCCTTGGTATTTTGGAGTACAAGCTACTTCCTATCTAGTCAAGCTATACTTTTTCGTGTGATCATCACACTCTGCCAGAAGAAGTGTGTGTTGGGAATATGCCCTAGAGGTAATCATCGAGATGATCCTATTACGATTGTATCCATGACATATATTATGAGTTCAATGAATATTCATTATAGACAAACTTGTATCGATTGACAATTATGTGAATTGTTTGTGAAACTCTTTAACTTTTATGATTATTCTAGAGTTGTCCCTAATCAGAGTTTGTGTGAGGACACACATGAATATTAGATTAGCACATGTATCATAGACATAGACATAGAGATATCAAACTAATAATGTGGGCACATGTATGACATGGGGCTGGACTGACCCAACGTGAGGTGTTGTTATTATCTCTTTATGCCTCATGTACGTTATATCCTTAGACCTGAGATTGTCGTATGTTCTCAAGATGTGAAATGACCTACTTAGGGACTATTAAATTCTACTCTGTAACAGGGTAAGTTATAAAGGTGGTCTTCGGGTTTGTCGGGAAATATGCTCTGAGACATAGATAATCAAGATGCAACTTGCCCCTCTCTATGTGAGAGAGATATCACTGGATCAATCAAGTGATTGGATCAACAAATGCATGGCCATGCTTGGGTTAAGTATTAACCCACGAGTTGAACCAAATATCGTGTGGCAAGGAATAACATGTATGTGTTTGTAGTGGTCTGTCTCATATGATCTTTGCATGCGTATATGGGGTTTCACGCCTTGCTAGATGCTGCTGTCAACTATTGGGGAGCAGGAGTACTCAGCCCATGTCTATATGTACCTGAACCTATAGGGTCGCACGCTTAAGGGGCTAGAAGCCTAATTCGGGTTGGACCCGAATTAGATAAGGCTTAGGGTTTTCTAATTGGGCCTCTAACTTGGGGATGATTGGAGGACGACTATATAAGAGAGGGAGGGGTGCGACCAGGGTTAACTCACGCCATTAGGCAGCTGCCGTCGCTCACCCACGCTCGCGTCTATTGCTCCTCACAGACCTAGCAGTGCGGAGGTGCAATGCTTCTTTCCGCACATGTGGGATACCTCGGAGGTGTTGCTGTTGGTGCAAAAATTGGTTTCTCACACCAACAATCTAAGGGGCTCTCAGAGGGAGTGTAGGAGCTGGAGTCCTAGACCTCCCGAGCCACAAAGACACGAGCTTGGTGAATTGATTCCGAGACATGCCAGTCAATTTGACCTGAAAATTGACAAGGTAGAAATCCAAATGTCAAATTATGAAACTTGTCAGTTATTACCAGACAGTTCCAAGATGTATGGCATTAAGAAGCCGCTGAATGAAGGGATTTAACTAGAAAGTCAACTCCTTGAAATGATGCAAAAGGATAAGCATTATCAATTATATTGAACAATTGCATCTTACTTGTATAAATTATCGGATCAGCTATTTAGCCGATACGCTAGGTATAATGATAAAAGATAACTCACGTGCATTATGCTTTTATCCATTAAATAAACAATAACTTACTAAAACTGGTGTAATGGACTGCGGTTTTAGTAGATTACTTTCGTAATTTGTATTAAATCTATATACAGCCAGTGGGCTTCAATAAATCCAACACATATTACTAGTTCATTTAATGCATAAACGGATCCATGCATGTGCGCTATTCGTTATGCTTAAATGGATCGGCTATTTTAGCCGATATAGGGTCCATGAGGCACGAACAAGATCTATCTATATTGTTATAATCAAGTTTAGTTATTAAAACCAAATTAATCATAACAAAATAAATATCTCAAACGCACAACATGCAACGATCAAGATTAACAAGTTAGCTATCTTATATTCGTTTAATAATTGTTATTTACTTGAGGTTTATGATAAGCATTTACAATTGAAGCTTGAGCCAACTTGTTAAATCTTGATCGGGCAGAATATTATTACAATAAACAAAATATTAAGCTTTGAACAATATTGATAA
>Ga0182004_10001795_pt1 | contig 16182 bp, 19 predicted proteins | sample Sormic07211540_1_FD_120479 | JGI IMG/M metagenome (GOLD analysis project Ga0182004, IMG submission 120479) | Endophyte microbial communities from Sorghum bicolor roots, Mead, Nebraska, USA - 072115-40_1 MetaG | ecosystem: Host-associated > Plants > Roots > Unclassified | place: USA: Nebraska...
ACGGCGTTCCGCACACATGACGGACTCTACGAGTTCCTCGTCATGCCGTTCGGCCTCTGCAACGCGCCAGCGACATTCCAGTCCTTGATGAACGACGTCCTTCGCTGTCTAGGAGAATCCGTCCTTCTTGGTGAGGGCCGTCAACGGGGCGGCGATGGTGCCGTAGTTGTGGACGAATTTGCGGTAGTAGCCCGCGATGCCGAGGAAGCTGCGCACCGCCGGAGCGGAGCGGGGCACCGGCCACTCGTGGATGGCCGGCACCTTGGTCGGATCCATGGCGACGCCCGCCTCGGATATGACGTGGCCGAGGTAGGACACCGAGGCGGCGCCGAACGTGCACTTGCTGCGCTTGACGAAGAGCCGGTGAAGGCGCAGCATGGCGAGGACCGTACGCAGGTGTCACAGGTGGTCGGCCCAAGTCGCACTGTAGATCAAAATATCATCAAAGAAGACAAGCACAAACCGACGGAGGAAGGGCCGCAGGACGTCGTTCATCAACCCCTGGAACGTCGCCGGTGCGCTGCACAGTCCGAACGGCATGACGAGGAAGTCGTAGAGGCCGTCGTGGGTGCGGAACGTGGTCTTGTGGATGTCCTCCGGCCGCATCCGAACTTGATGGTACCCCGACAGCTTGGTGAAGTAGCGGGTGCCATGGAGCTCGTCGAGCAGCTCATCGACGACGGGTATCGGAAAAGCGTCCTTGATGGTGAGTGCGTTGAGGGCGCGGTAATCGACACAGAAACGCCATGAGCCGTCAGCCTTCTTGACGCGGACCGGCGAAGAAAAAGGCGAGTCGCTGCGGCGAACGACGCCCTGCTCGATCATCGCGGCGCACTGGCGTTCCAGCTCGTCTTTGTGTGCTGCTGGGTAGCGGTACGGGCGAACAGCGACGGGGGCGGAGCCGGGTTTGAGGACGATGGCGTGATCCCAACCGCGCGGTGGAGGAAGGCTCGTGGGTTCGCCGAAGACGTCGTCATATGCGACCAGGAGCTCGTCCAGGAGCGTCCCATTGGCCGCTGCGAGGGTGCGCAGTTGCGCTGTCGATGGCGAGGCGACGCCCGTCTAGGAGAAGTGTTGCTCGCCGCGCTGGAACGCCATCGAACGGGTGGCGAAGTCCCACACAATGGGGCCCAGTGTGCCGAGCCACCGTGTACCGAGCACCATGTCATAACCAGCGAGGGGCATCACAAATAAGTCGGTGTGGAATGTGGTGCCGTCGATGGAGAACGGCGCGTTCCGGATGACTCCCAGGCAGGAGACGCGCTCGCCGTTGGCGACGATAGCCGACATGCGTGGGCTGGGCTGGATCGGCAGGCCGGCACGTCGCGCCGCCTCCTCACCGATGAAGCTGTGGGTGGAGCCGCTGTCGAGCAGTGCGAGGAGAGAGGCGGCTCCCACGGTCACCTGGAGTTGGATTGTGTCCGCGATGGGGACGCCAACGACGGCATGCAGGGAGAAAAAAGGCGCCTCCGTATCCCCAGCAGTGTCCGCTGCGGCAGTGCCCGCATCCCCGTCCTCATCAATCTCCACGCCGTCGAGGAAGAATAGCCGGCGGCAGAACCGATTGTGGCCGTGGGTGAACTTCTCGTTGCAGTTGAAGCACAAACCGAGACGGCGGCATTTGGCCATCTCCTCCTGGTGAGACGCCGTGGGTTGCCTTCACCGCGACCTTGCTGGGCGGCCGCTGGGGGCGCAGGGAGCGCCAGGAGTGGCGTCGGTGCTGGTAGGGCGGCCCTGGGAGTGGCCGGTGGTGGAGCGCCGCGCTGGGGCAGGCGAGGCTGGTGCTGCGCCGGCCGGTCGTGCTCCATCAGTTCCACTTGGCGTGCAAAGCTCATAGCGGCGGCGAGGGTTTCCGGGTGATGAATGCGGACGACATGACTCAGGGGCGGTAGGAGTCCGCCAGTGAAGTGTTGAACGCGTTGAGCCTCGTCGAGGCGTCCTGCACGCGGTAGGAGGTCCTGGAATCGGTTGGAGTACTCCTCCACCGTGCCCGTGCGCCGGCACTCGGAGAGCTCGAAGAGCGGAGCTGAGCGGAGAGGTGGCCCGAAGCGCAGGTTCAAGAGCTCCTTGAAGCGCCCCCACGTCGGAGCACCGTCTTCTTCCAAGAGCTGAGTGTACCAGAGTTGCGCGACGTCGTCCAGGTGATAGGACGCCATGCCGACGCGCTCCTCAGCCATGGTACGATGGTGACGGAAGTACGCCTCAAATTTGTTGAGGAAGAGTAGCGGATCCGTCGTGCCATCGAAACGGGGGAAGTCCCACTTCTTCGGCCGAGGGGGAAGGTCGATGTCGCGCAGGTCTTCGGAGCGGCGGTCGTCGTTGCTGGCGGCCGACGGACGAGGCTGGTCCTTCAGGATCGCAATGTCAGCCTTCATGGCTGTCATCTCCGTGGTGAGGGTCTTGATCGAGGCCAAGACATCGGCGAGGGAGGGTTTGCTCATGGTGTTGGGCTGGTTGACGGAGGTAGTTGGCGACGGCGGTGGGCTAGGGTTGGGCGCGGCTGCTGCGGTGGATTGGCTGGTGTTGGTGGGCGAGGATCGACGAGACTGAGATACTAGGTTGTCAAGGGCGTAATGATCATGGGTAGCTGGCCCTCGACTACAAAGCTCGTAGTCTCCTGTCGTGTCTTCCAGTAGCGGAGGTTATGCCCCTCACGGCTGCCTGGCCTTGAGAACGATAGGAGGAAGAAAAGGTTTTAATCTTGCTTAACCAAAAGTCTCGGTTTACAGGGAATAAAAAGGGCCATCGGCCAACTAACGGAGGAAACAAATCTAAACAGGTAACTAATAATATCTATCCAAATAAAACTATGTTTCTAATCTCAACCACTAGATGCAGCCGTGGCCTCCTGGACTGCGTGCGAGGAGTCCGCGCTCACCACGCTGCCCGCGGTGCCGCGCGCGCCCGCGCGCTCTGCAGCCCGCCGGACATCCCTGGCTCGGCGTCTCCTAGTGTAGGTTTTCCCCCACATGACATAGACAACAGATGTAAAACAGGGATTAGTTACTATAGATAGCAGATGTAAATCAAGGGAATTATCCTTGCCTTGTACAGCAAGGCCAGCCGGCCCTATATAACATAAGGCGCCCCCTCCCATTGAGGAGTTGCCAATTGCCCCCTAATCTAATTCTCTACACTTATAACCTCTAAACATAACTTCACCTGGCATTATCAAGCTTCTGAAACCAAGGAATTCATAAACAATTTTGGTGCACCTTTTTTACCTCATTTTTTTCCAGTTTTGACTATATTTAATTTTACCTACTAATACATTATGTGATATGTGATAAGCACCTTATATTGACTGTTGATTAGTAACATATGCATGAGTCCAAATAGACTTATTTGGAATCAGAGTATTTGATATCCCCTGGTTCATGGAAGGTACATGCCAATCAGATATAGGTGCGCACTTAAAAGTTGTTCACTTGATTTCTCAGATTGATGTGAATGGTAAGGACGCTGCACCATTGTACAAGTACTTGAAATCACAGAAAGGTGGCTTCCTTGGCGATGGTATTAAATGGAACTTCACCAAGTTTCTTGTTGACAAAGATGGCAAGGTTGTTGAGCGATATGCTCCGACGACTTCTCCTTTGAAGATTGAGGTTTGTTTCTCCACGTAACTGCACATTGCGCATATTCAGCATGAGTCAATGATTTTTGCGCATATTCTGCAGAATGACATCCAGAAGCTTCTGGGCACAGCATCATGATTTGGTTACATGAATTATGTTCCCTGAACTCTCTATGCCACTGTTGTAATTTCATTGAAAATATGGAGCTTGGACATCTGTGCCAGTTTTCCGTTCTCAGTTGAAAATTACGATGGTCTAGTGTAAAGAAACATTATTCAATGTATAGAATGCTGTGTATTTTACCTTGTTATTGATCAAATATGAAGGTCACTACCGACAAATTAGTCAGGATCATGCCACTTGATATAATATATGGTGTTTGGCTGGCACACATGCAAAAAATTGTTATCCTGTCTCCATACTACTGTTTTTCTAAAGACTTCCATGGTACTTTGGATGTGAACTTGAAGCGGCTGGAATCTGTCATGCCCCTTGGCCGCCAGCAATCGCTGGGACATGAGGAGATCGAGGAGTCGTGGACAGAAACGAGACGAGGAAAGGTTCCTCTGTTCTCGGTTTCGTGTTTCAGATGGAATGGTTTTCCTGTCTCAGGTTCTTAGGGTTATTACATCTCGGCCTCGGGCCCATATGTCAAAGTCTCACATAATAGCAAGGGAAATAAACACGCTTCATATTACATTGAAACATACTGATGGAATACACCTATTCCTCATGTTTGGCTCACTTCTTGTTCGCTGTAGGTGTGGTAGCTCCCCGTGCCGAAGATGATGCTTGACCCCAATCAGGTGTGTCAGGAAAGTGTTGCCAACGACGTTGTAGTCCTAGATTGTTGTCTCTGGTAAACCACTCCACTTGATCATCACCTGAGGAGTTGTGTTGCCCTTGGGGACCAAACGCTTGTCGAGGACTGCCTCTGGGATAGAGTTTGAAGCTTCGATGCCAGTTGTACTTGGCAACTTCGAAAACACCAGTGGGTAATCTGCAATGAAGGGTTTAAGCTGGGACACATGAAACACATTGTGAATCTTACTGTCTTGTGGAAGATGCAAGCGATAGCCACTTTGCCGATGCGCTGGATGACAGTTTATGGTCCATAATACTTGTAAGAGAGCTTCAAAAATCATTGATTGGCAACTGATGACTGCGTATATGGCTGCAGCTTCAACAACACCTTATCACCAATTTGAAATTGCAAGTTAGAATGATGTTTGTCAGCCATGATGAGTTTCATTTTGTTCTGTGCAGCTGCCAGATGCTGTTTCAGTCTCCACCAATTTTGATAGTGAAGGAGGAATGGTCAATGGCACAGTTGGAGTTGCTCCCTATTATGGCCGACGTATTGGCACCATGATTAATGGGCTGATAGCCCAGCCCAATTATCATTATTAGCTTAGTTATCTTTGTACTTGCAATTTATATTAGTCCTAGATATGTTATTTAGCAAAATAGATGGAGTAGAAGAAACATAAATATCTGTAAGCTCTATTGATATAATTAAGCAAGAGCAATCATATTTGCTCGGCTTCCTTTAGGGATCCAGGGGACTACCTTGCTGGTCCGTCTCCCGCAAACTGCTTCGCCTCCTCAGCGCCAGCCATTGGCACTACCTGCATTGGCTGTACAGGCACGTGCTCTTGACCCGACCGCAGCCATGCCTACACTACCTGCCCCGCAGCAGGCTCCGACGCTGGCACCCAAGCAGCCGTTTCGCCACCTGACACCAGCCGAGATGCTCGAGCATCGTTGTCAGGGGCTGTGCTTCAACTATGATGAGCCATACGTGCGTGGTCATCAATGCCAGCGGCTTTTCTTCCTTGAAGCTGATGATTTCCTCACTGATGCGGTAGTGGACGACGACGGTGCCAAGGAGGCCCTCCAGGAGGCTTCAGAAGGCCTTGCTTTCCACTAATGCTACTTGGGAGCCACTGCAGCAGTTCTCCCGGTCCTCTATCCCGACTTGCAGCTCGAGGACGAGCTGTTTGTCCAGATAGGGAGAGATGTTATGGCTAACATACTGGCACCATGTTTAATGGGTGGATAGCCCAGCCCAGTTATCTTTATTAGCTTAGTTATCTTTGTATTTGTAATTTATATTAGTCCTAGGTAGGTTATTTAGAAAAATAGGTGGAGTAGAAGGGACATAAATATCTATAAACTCTATTGATATAATTAAGCAAGAGCAATCATATTTGCTTGGCTTCCTTTAGGGAGATGGGGTGCCCTAGCCGCCTCTCTCTCTCTCTATCTCTCGTGGCTCCTATCTGTTGTGGTTGTGGGTACATGCCGTGACCCTCGATCTTCCACCCCTACAATCTCCATTGAGTCTCTGATAGGATCCGCAATCCTATCACTCCCACATTTTGTTCATAACCATATAAGGCTTTGAAAGGAGAACAACCAATGGAAGTGTGGTAAGAGGAGTTGTACCACAATTGTGCTAAAGATAGCCAGTTCTTCCAAGTGGTTGGAGAATCATGCATGGCACAATGAAGAAACATCTCCAGACATTAATTAACTCTTTTTGTCTGCCCATCCATTTGTGGATGGATAGCCAATTCTTTTGGCTATGTGTGATCAGTCCTTGTTGCAATAGCTGTTTCACTTGCTCCCCAATCTCTATTTTTGTGCTCTGGTGAGCAGTGGTATGGCCTTGCATTGACTGGGATTGCTCCAAGCTTTTGGGTCCTCGAACACATCCTTTTATCTGTCTAGAATCTGTTTGACATCTAGTGGTGGAGTTGTGTGTGCTAGTTGTGGTGGGTCTGATCGATGTGGTGCTAGTGCCAGAAGTACATATACCCAAGTTTAATTCCCCCTAGCAGCCTTGTACACTTGAGTAGCTGAAATTGGTGTGGCTTGTAATGGAGGGGCAACCAATCCTTTTAACTTCATTGTTTTCCCATGTAAACTGAATTGTATTGTCTTTTTATTCCAATCAAATTGCACTGGGCTGTTCTTTTGTAGCAAGTCATAGCCAAGAATAGCATCATAAGGACTCATGTCTAAGATGATCATGTCACTAGATAGAGTGTGACCCTGATGTACCAGTGCAAATTCTCCACCTTTTCTGATGTTGTCAACTAGTCCCCATTGGCGAGCTTGACCTTCTTTGATGTAATGGGTACTCTAGGAAACTTGTTTAACTTAACAAAACTTGACCTCATGAAACTGCGGGAGCTTCGAGAATTCAACAACACTAACATCACCTTATCCTTGACCATGGTTTTTAATTTTATTAAATTTTCATGTTCAGTGTTAGAAAGGGCATTAAGAGACAACTGACCGAAATCAATCATCGGTGATGGTGTCTTCCACAGCCAGTTGGTTCAACATCTCCTTTGCGACCTCTGTCTTGTCCAAATCGTTCAGTGCAAGAGCATGGACCTATGGCTTCTGGCATTTGCCTGACTGGAGGATTGTTGACGGTAGATAACTCCTAATTTTAACTATCAACTAAACATGAAAATGGATCTATATGCAAACACCTAGTAGATATAGGGTTATCACTAACAGAATTCCATGAGTTTTGGTGGATATATGTTTCTATTGGGTGTCAGCTGAAAACAACCAAAGATGGTCCACATGTTAGATTTACATAGAGAGAATACCGCGAACTACAACTCACGAACAATCTAGAAGACTCGGGAAGCCACCCCCTACAAGATGGGGCCCACCTGCCACCCTCTATGGGCGGGTGCCCACGTGGCAGGGGCGGCCGCCCAAGGGTCTCCACCAATCAGGTGGAACCTCACAGATCCTTCCTCCACCGTCTTTGAGGAGTAATCTTGACTGCCTATTTAGATCGATTTGATCCAAGGCTGTGGTGCCTCCCAGAGGGCTATATAAGCAAGCTCCCTGCCCCATGGATCAGTGCCAATTCAGAAACCCAAATTCATATTTTCCAGGGAGAATTAGCCAGAGAGGGGTCCCTCGAATGGATCTCTGTAGGGTATTAGCAACAAGAGAGATTGATAGATTATAGGGTGGAGATAGAAGTGGAGGAAGCCCGGCCTGTCGGTGTCTTCTCTCTAGTTGTATTTGCAGGATCAAAGTCTCCTAACACGAGGCTTGGTTCTAGGATCATTCGGCAATTCAACTTCTCATACTAGTAAGTTTATTGTTCTTATTGTTCTTTGGTTTATGGGTTTACTTTATTCGCTTCGCATATGGAATAGAGTAATCATTCATAGCATAAGCATGGTGCTTGGTCTAGGAATACTCGTAGACACTCACTATCTGGCCAGATTTGTGGTAACATTGGGGAGAAGTGATAGTCTCCGTGTGTCTCTGTAATCCACGTCCCGTTAGGAGGTAAGGTAGGAATTGTTGTGCTGGGGTTAAGCATCCTTTGTGGTTCTCGTTTCCTTAGGTACCCCCTTAGAACAATAACCACACAACTTACCATAGGTTAGAAGAAGACTGACGAAGGAGTTCTCTCTATATCTTGTCTTGCAGCCTAGGGGTAGTAGTTAAGACTAGGTTAGTATTTTGCATGTTTTCTCCTTGTAGATAAATAAATATGATACTCTAGAATTATCTCCCAGGTGAAGTACTCACCGATATCTGTGCGCTTGCGGATTATTTCTCATAGATTCTTTTGTGTGCGTAACCAATATCAACAAGTATTTCTAGTGCCGTTGCCAGGGAGAAAAATGGTTTGCTTAGATAACCTAAGACTTCCTATACCTTGTATTATACTTTTATCTTTTCTATTATCTCACCTTTTCTTCCATCTTACTTTTTCTATCCTTATGGATAATTTAAATTCCATTACTATCATTCAAATTTCTGCACCCATGGAAACCAGCCTAGTGCCACAACCAATCCAAACACCTAGCTATAGGCTGAGTCCGCGGTTGATTGCATTAGTCCAAAGCCCATCCTTTTCAGGAGAGGGAGATGAAAATCCTTACCTTCACATTAGAGACTTTGAGCAAACATGTGACTGTCTTCGCATTGCATGTCCAATGAAACTCTCAGTTGGAAGCTCTTCTCTTTTTCATTAAAAGGAAAAGCTAGACAATGGTATGATAGAGTTGTAGGTGAGCAACAAGGAGACCGGGGATCCTTACATTCCAACTTTTGCTTAGATTTCTTTCCCATCTCCCAAATCATCGACCTTAGAGTCAAGGTTCTCACTATAAAGCAAGAACCTAGAGAATCATTGGCCTCCTGGAATCGTTTTACTACACTCTTAGCATCAGGCCTGGACTTAGTCTACCAGAACCTATTCTTTTATAGCATTTTATAAAGGTCTGAGTAGAGATAGTAGGAAGTTGCTCGACACCACTTCAGGAGGATCTTTCTTACATGTCTCCTATGAGAAAGCAAGATTAATCCTAGATCAAATCCCATCTACAGAATTAGATTATCTCCTAGAAGTAGAGCCAAAATCTCAAGTAGCTGAAACCAACTCTTTACCAGATATACCATCTACTACAGCTAACACAAGTCTTGAGCAAGAAAAGGAAGAAATTCTGTTTCCAGATTTTATGCTTGATATAGAACCCGATCTCTTTTCTGATTTTGGAAACGTTTTGAATTATTACTCTATGAAGAAGCCACAGAAAAATCTTAGAGAGTCTTTTAATACCCTCGAGGATGTTCCCTTTGGAAGAACCTCAGGAGAATTAGTATCTATTATGAGTAATTAATGGTTAGAAGAATCACAGCTTTCCTCTGAAATAATCCATTTGTATTCATCTTCTATTTTGATTCGTTGCATAATCAATACAAATCAAATAGATGCTCTCTATAATCCAGTTGTGGGAATAAATATCATGTCTATGTCTCTTGCAGAATATTTATTACAAGACATGATATTAACCCCAACAATAAAATTCATGAGAAGTCTTTTAGGACATATTATCTCTAGTTCGGGAATCTTACATGTCATACCCATTCAGGTAGAAGGAACCCCAATGCATTTAAGCTTTTATATCTTTAACACATGGGACTTCGACCTATTGATAGGACAACCATTTAGACGACTTCTCTATGAAGGACAATCTGGGAAGCTAAACATTTGTTTAGGCAAGAAACTTCAGTTCCCACTATCCATTTCACACTCTTTAAACTTTAGGACCGAACCTTGTCCACAGTATGATCCATTTGAGGAATTTAGGGCAGCATCTTTAGACTTTTTAGCCTAACTAGAATTGGAAGATGAAGTTGGATTCTTCCTCGAAGAAGAAGCTGACCCTTCCGAAGATGAACCTTTAGACGAGTTTGCAGTACCACCTAAACCTCCTATTGAGCTTAAACCTTTACCATCTGGTCTGAGATATGCTTTTCTAGACGACAATCCAGAGTCACCTGTTATTATAAGTGATAAACTCACTTAGGAGCAGAATCTTTGCCTAATGGCTGTCTTAGAAAAACATCACTCGACCTTTCGCTACTCACTCCAGGACCTCAAAGGAATTAGTCCTGCTCTTTGCACCCATCACATTCCCATAGATCCTAATGTTCCACCATCTAGAGAACCACAACGTAGACTCAACAATGCGATGAGAGAGGTTGTAAAGAAAGAAGTGTTAAAACTATTGCATGCGGGCATCATTTATGTTGTGCCGCATAGTGAGTGGGTAAGTCCTGTCCAAGTTGTACCTAAAAAGGGAGGTATGACTGTTGTCCAAAATGAGAGGAATGAATTAATCCCTTAATGAACCATCACAGGATGGCGGATGTGCATAGACTATAGAAAGGTTAATAAGGCAACTAGGAAAAATCACTTCCCATTACCTTTTATTGATGAGATGCTAGAGCAGTTAGCCAACCATTCCTTCTTTTGTTTCCTAGTTGGATATTCAGGGTATCACAAAATCCCTATCCATCCAGATGACCAAAGCAAAACAACCTTTACATGTCCTTATGTAACCTTTGCCTATCGTAGAATGTCTTTTGGGCTATGTAATACACTAGCTTCTTTTCAGAGGTGTATGATGTCTATATTTTTTGATATGATTAAAAATATTATGGCAGTTTTCATGGATGATTTTTCTATTTATGGAAAAACCTATGATGATTGTCTAGAAAACTTAGACAAGGTTTTGCCAAGGTGTGAAGAAAAGCACTTAGTCCTTAATTGAGAAAAATGTCATTTATGGTTAGAGAAGGAATAGTCCTAGGACACCTAGTGTCTGAAAGAGGCATTGAGGTAGACAAAGCTAAAATAGAAGTAATTGAGCATTTTTCTCCACCTATTAATGTAAAATGAATTAGAAGCTTCCTTGGCCATGTTGGTTTTCTATCGTAGGTTTATAAAATATTTTTCATTCATTGCTAGACCTCTTACTCGCTTATTGGCCAAGAATGTTCCTTTTGAATTTGATGATGTATGCCTACGAGCTTTTGAAATTCTTAAGAAAGCACTCATCTTGGCACCAATCATTCAACCCCCTCATTGGTCTTTACCTTTTGAAATTATGTGTGATGCTAGTGACTATGCTGTGGGGGTAGTATTCGGACAAACCATGGATAAGAAGCATCTTGCAATAGCTTATGCTAGCAAAACTCTGATAGGACCTCAACTTAATTATTCTACTACTAAAAAAGAGCTCCTAGCTGTTGTTTTTGCTATTAATAAGTTTAGGTCTTACTTAGTGGGAGCTAAAGTAATTGTTTATTTTGATCATGCTGCTTTAAAATATTTGCTCACTAAGAAAGATGCTAAACCTTGTTTGATAAGATGGATCTTATTACTCCAAGAATTTGACTTAGAAATAAAAGATAAAAAGGGAGTAGAAAATTCTATTGCCGATCATTTGTCTAGAATGCAATTTGTGAATCCATAGGAACAACCCATTGACGACTAACTCTGGGACAACATGCTCTATGGAATCAAGAGATTTGACCCCTGGTATGCAAATATTGTTAATTTTATGGTTATAGGTTATGTACCACCAGGAGACAACAAAAGGGAACTCATCGAGGAGAGCCATTCTCACTTATGGGATGAACCATACCTCTTCCGAGTATGCTCTGATGGTTTACTCAGAAGATGTGTGCCAGCTAAAGAATGAACCCAAATAATTGAAAGGTGTCATTCATCACCATATGGAGGTCATTATGGGGCATTCCGAACACATGCAAAGATATGACAGTGTAGATTCTTCGGGCTAACAATGTATGAAGACACAAGAGAGTTTATTTGGAGGTGTGGCTCGTGCCAAAGACATGGAAATATCAATTCTAGAGATGCCATGCCACTCGTCAATAATCTTTAGATTGAGCTCTTTGATGTCTAGAGGATTGATTATATGGGGCCATTTCCACCGTCAAAGAAATATGAGTATATTCTGGTGGCAGTAGATTATGTCTCTAAGTGGGTTGAAGCCATGCCATGCAGGAATGCTGATAGCATACATTCAAAGAAGATGTTTGAAGAAATAATATTTCCAAGATTCAGAGTTCAAAGATAGTGATAAGTGACGGAGGTTCACACTTCATCGACAAGCACTTCGAGCATTATTTATCGAGGCATGAGATATGTCACAACATCGCTACTCCTTACCATCCTTAGATAAGTGGTCAAGCAAAGACATCAAATAAACAAATTAAGAATATTTTATAGAAGACAAAAAATGAGATGGGGACAACATGGAAGGACAAGCTTCATGATGCACTATCGGCATACAGAACAACCTACAAGACACCCATCAGGATGTCACCATATCAGCTAGTATATGGAAAGACTTGTCACTTACCAGTGGAGCTAGAATTCAAAGCTCACTAGGCCATCAAAAGATGGAACATGGACCTAGAAGCAGCTGGAGACAAAAGGAAGATGCAACTCTCAGAGCTAGAAGAATGGAGAGAAAAAGCATATCACAATGCCAAGATTTACAAAAGAGAGAGTAAAATGATGGCATGACAAGAGAATCAAGAAGGAGTTCACCCTAGGTGATAAGCTATTACTTTTTAATTCCAGGGTAAAGCTCTTCGGGCATGGAAAACTTCAAAGTAAATGGAAAGGACCGTACAACGTGGTGAGCTCATCATCACATGGAGCCGTCACACTTCGCAACAATGAAGGTACGTTATTAAAGGTAAATGGTCAACGCTTTAAATTATTTTTAGAGCCCAATCATGAATTAGAGGAAGTAGATATAATTACTTACATTCTTAATTAGGATAATTAGGCTTGACCTTTTTTTGGATTTTTCGGGGGATATCAAATTTTTTTGAATAAAAAGTAATTAAATAAGTATATGAAAAAGTTGAGTCAGAGGGGGTTCGAAGGGCGGGCGACCGCCCAAACCCTAGGGGTGCCCACTCGAGCAGAGAGGCAAATCGCTTCTGCCTTTCTCCTTTACCATCCTTAGACCTTCCTTATTTGTAAAAAGAAAATTTTCTAGATATTTTTCCATTCCTCGTCACGATATTCCCCGAGAATGCTTTTTCAACCCCTATATAAACAATCCATGCCTATGGTCAAATCTCATTCCATCATAGCTCTCCTCTCTTCCTGCGTAGAAGCATGCTACGCCTCTCTACACAGCCATGGTTAAAGAAAACTTAGATAGGAGGGTGATTCCCTATGGGATCAACCTCAACATCGTCCCCATGGAAGATCCCGAGTGCAAGGCCATCATCTCTATCAATGAACCTACCCCTCTTAGCACCATTCGACCAAAGCCACACAACTATGGAAGCTCTTACTATGCCTAGCCTATTCTCACCACGCCATCTAAGCCTCTCCTCTTGGAAGGAGCTCCGCCGAAGGTCCTAACAGGGACCAAGATCATGCCACCAAAGTACAATGAGGTGTAAGAGCAGAGAGATCATCTGTGCCAAGTACAACACTAGAGAACATACTTACTTCGAGGGAGTCCTTGCTCATCCAACCAAGGTCAAGTTCATCCCTTCGAAGGAAGCTCCCAAGCGCGCTATGATTGCATCTGAGGCTCCACGCAAACGCCGCAAGACTATGGCAGATCTAGAGAAGGAGCTGGTAGAACAACACACTGCCAGCGTATAGATGCATTAGCCACACCAATAAAAGGGTGTTAAAATTGGAGTATAACTCCACCGCCATGAATGAGAGGGTGAAAGCCTTAGAGCACCCTAAAAATTAGGGGCATTCTATTCTAGCATCTGATAGGGTGAGTGAGTGAGTTAAATTAAAGTCTGCTTAGTTTAAAGTCTAGTTCAAATCTGTAATCATAGCCCTTCATGAAGATGCAATAAAAGTGTTTATTATTAGATATGTTTTTTCTCTTCTGTCTCCACCATGTTGTGAATAAAGGATAATAGGAAATAAGTGTGGAGAGACACCCGACAACCGAAACGAATGAATCTTCGTGCAACATTTAAAATATTTGAAAAGATATGACACGAAGACCACGCTCGACGAAGTAGACCCTAAGGGGTCACTTGTTAGGGGCAGCCGCCTAGCACCCTTGGGGCGCCCGCCCAAGGGGTGAGCCCACCCGACTCCCACTTCGATCACAGTCAGGTATGAATCCCTTATGTTCTAAATCTTTACCTTGATCGCGTTGTTTCTATTCGAAATGAAATATCTTGAATTAAATCACCTCATATATATATTGAGAAGGTATTTTATTTAATCATGACCATAAGATAGACTCACACCAAGATAATTCCTAGGAATTCCTGTTACTGTTGGGAACTTTAACTGTAGGGACTCCAAGTCACTTAAGTTGTTGTGGAAAGAGAGATAGTATGAATTGTGAGAACTTGATTTTTGGTGTATAGTTTTTGGTATAAATTAACTGCACCTAGTAACGATTTTAATCAGATTATCCGCAAGCGCACAAATATATATTGATCAGCACTTCACCAAGATTGACCCAGTTTTAATATCAAACCCAAAGGTACAGTTGGTGATTTATGACCAATCTAGAAAGCTATTGATGATGAGGAAATACTAATGTACTCTGATTCCAATAACCGATAAACTTTGTAGAGTATCGTCTTATCGGGCAAGTAACCCGAATAGGGGAAGAATCAGAGTAACCCCTATCAGGCACCTATAAGCCTATCATTCCTATCAACAGGAAGTGGACTACAGAGGAATCAACACAGCTATAAAGTCACCTATGCGAACTACCACTGTCCGGCTGATCAGGGGAGATTCACAAGCAACAATAGCCCAGACACCATGTCTACGCTACGAATCACTACTTCGACCTAGGAGCTACCCAAATCGTAGTACTCAATATAATATGAGTTGCAAACCAAAGAACGAATACAAACAAGTTGCTTACTTGAATCAGAAGGGTAAATACAAAAGTACCTCAGAACGCGGTTTCATGCGAGGGAGCCGAATCCAAACGAATACAGCTCCTAAGGAAGCTTCGACAGGCAAGGACTCCTCCAAATCTCTACTCCTCTACTCTATCTCTCTAATCTCTATCTTGATTGCTAGCCTAGATCTAGTGGATCTCAATCTAATGCTCTGGCTCTTCTTCTCTTGATCTGCCCTCCTCTAGGGGGGTCTAGCCTTCTATTTATAGCCTGGTGGGATGAACACGCGATGTTGGATCAAATCGACTTAACAAGTGGCCGAGATGGCTCCTCAGAGGCGGTGGAGGAAGCTTTCGGAAGGGGGGAGCAAACCCTAACCAAAGGGGGCCGGCCGGTGTTAGGGTGGGGCCGGCTGGACCCACCTGGCGGCTGCTGGCTCCCCCCTCGCGTCGGGTGTATTCTAGAGTGTTCCTAAATCCTCTGGTGTCGTCCTTCCGTCGTGGATAAGTTTCATTGCTGATTAGCACTTAAATCTCTCTTTTCAGCACTTTCTGAAATAATTCCTGGAAAACATAGAATATACAAAACTCGTGGAAATTGTCAGTGATAACCCTATTCTAGTAGATATTCATTTTTTGTGGAGAAATAAATGCTAACAAATTTTATAAGTTAATAGGTGTCAACAATTACCCCCACACTTAGGCTTTTACTCGTTCTGAGGAAAAGGTTGGTTTTATCATGATGAGTAAATATTTAATGCATAACTCGGAAATTGAATTATATAAAACTGATTTTAAGGACAAAACCAGATATGCACCATATGTGAGTTTTAGAAGCCAATTCTCACATATATCTACAAGTAAAGGGTGATATCAAATGACAATGCATAAATATATAACGTACTTAGTATAAAAGAGATAACCTTTTCTAACAAACAGTGGATAGACAACTCCAAACTTTGGGTATTAACTTCTCTCTACAGGATCCAACTGACTAGTTGATCACAAGCCTAAACTTCTCCTGACATTTGGGGAAATAGCAAGAATGAGTCCATGTCGAACTCCACAAGTATAGCAACTAGATTGTATAGATCCCACAATCTCATGATCAATGTGACATAAATAATGTAGAGCATTAAACAATAAATAATGAGAATTTTAACACAACAAGAATCATCATCGTTGGTGTAAGAATCCCCAAGGCCGCTCTTGATCGTGAACACGGCTAGTATACCAGTTTTAACACTCTACAGAGGTTGTACATCTTTACCCATGAGTCATGATTTACCCTTTCGCCCGAGGTGATCAGCCTCTTAACCCACTACCAAGGAAGGTCGGCAGGGAAGTTCGTCTAACATGTTAGGGCCGCAAGG
>Ga0182004_10001796_pt1 | contig 16182 bp, 11 predicted proteins | sample Sormic07211540_1_FD_120479 | JGI IMG/M metagenome (GOLD analysis project Ga0182004, IMG submission 120479) | Endophyte microbial communities from Sorghum bicolor roots, Mead, Nebraska, USA - 072115-40_1 MetaG | ecosystem: Host-associated > Plants > Roots > Unclassified | place: USA: Nebraska...
AAAAAAATGAGTTATGGTCATGCATTCATTCAGTCAATTGTGGTGAAACATATGTTTTGCTGATTTGTTGTTTGACAATCTTCGCAGATTCAAGCTGCTTTCAGAACTGATGAAATCCGCAGAACCCCTCCCACTCCTCAAGATGAAATGCGTGCTGGAATGAGTTACTTCCATGAAACTATATGGAAGGGTGTACCAAAATTCTTGCGCCGTATTGACACTGCTCTGAAAAATATTGGGATCAATGAACGTCTCCCTTACAATGCTCCTCTCATTCAGTTCTCTTCCTGGATGGGTGGTGATCGTGATGGTAACTTATTGTTTTCATGCTACTGTATACATAAGTGTTTGTCTGAAAAATACAATACTCTGTTGAAGAGTTTTTATACAAAAAACAGTTTGAGTTGTTTTAAATTGTTCCAGACTCTGGTCGCATGTGTAACAGAAAATTGTTGATATTGGCTATTAAGATTCCTTTTTGCACTCAAAACTATATCTGAGTACCAAATATTTTGGGTTAACCTTTTTTGTTGTTTTGCTGACTAACTGTAGAAAGAAAAGCTAAAACTTTCCATGCTGTATTGTTTTTATAGGAAATCCGAGAGTAACACCAGAGGTTACACGGGATGTATGCTTGTTGGCAAGAATGATGGCTGCTAACCTGTACTTCTCTCAGATCGAAGATCTAATGTTTGAGGTACTGCAATATAAAAAGTACTTCCCTTGCATGTTAAGAGCTGTGACATTTTTTGTTCCTTGGTGCTAAAACACAATATTCTATTCTAGCTCTCTATGTGGCGCTGCAGTGATGAACTTCGGATCCGTGCAGATGAACTACATCGCTCTTCAAAAAGAGCTGCAAAGCACTATATAGGTAACAGAGCTGTAATCTAACAAGGGAATTTTGATTAAACTGCATATCTGTTGATTAGCTTATTATTCTTGCCTTTTTCTGCTTTGGCCATGTGAAGTTTATTCACTTAAATGAGAACCTAACTGTACAAACAATTAACTCTGAAGGATGCCATTACTGTGCCTGTGCGGATAATAACCTTAAAATATGCCATTTTTGTATTTTTATTCTTGTTGTCTATGGTTCACCGTAGGAATGTATAATGGCTAACCACATCTTGGTTCTCTATACCTTTTGAATTTCCAAACACTCTACTTGCACTAAATATGCATTGGTGCATATGCATTACAAAAATTTTGCATACTAATTCGAGAAAAGTGTGCATGCTAATTACACAACCAAGCTTGAATTCATCAGATATTTTAGAAATTTCATATATAGGTCAAATCAACTAAAATATTGAGTTTGTAGAAAATATTTTCAATTTAATACTACTCCCTCCGTTCGAAGGCTTTTCTAGATACATTGTTTTTACTATGATCTAGACATAGTATACATCTATGTGCATAGCAAAAACTATGTATCTAAAAAAGCCAAAAAGCCTTATAATTTGGAATAGAGGGAGTATGTAGCAAAGCTAGGTGAGAGAAGGTTCAAAAATATGTCCTGGAGGTTGCAAACCTCTTTCATTTTAATCATTAATCTATTGTACTCTAGTTCTTCAATAGACTTGAATATATTTTTTGTGTCCTAACTCCTAACATGGATGCATCACTATGTTGACCAGTATAATCTCAATATTTGTGCCCTCAGTTTGGTTACTCCTTTTAGGGTGTGCTTGTGGTGGTTGTGTTATGAGCCTCTGCGCTTGGATCCTAATCTGTGGGATTTTTACTGTTACAGATCCAAATAGATTTTTAAACTAGCGACATCTGAAATTAGAACTAAGTGTCTTATTAGAGCCACCACCACAATACCAAACAGAGCCCTAATCAGCAACTTGGATGCTTCTCATGTAGAGTGAATGATTTATTACATTTTCCATGCAAAGTGGCTTACCGTATTTGTTCAAAGGTTTATAATACTAATTGAGCGTTGCTTGCAGAATTCTGGAAGCAAGTTCCTCCAAATGAACCATATCGTGTCATACTTGGTGATGTCAGGGATAAATTGTACTACACACGTGAACGTTCTCGTCACCTATTGTCATCTGGAATTTCTGAGATTCCAGAGGAGGCAACTTTTACTAATGTTGAACAGGTTTGCTCTTTTTTCTGTGATATATACATATTTGTGACTGCAGCCATCATAGTAATTTAATCACCACCTTCCACGTTGCAGTTTCTGGAACCTCTTGAGCTCTGCTATAGATCATTATGTGCTTGTGGTGACAAACCTATAGCTGACGGAAGTCTTCTTGATTTCTTGCGTCAAGTATCAACTTTTGGGCTTGCCCTTGTGAAGCTTGACATCAGGCAGGAATCTGATCGACACACCGATGTTCTTGATTCAATAACGACACATCTTGGAATTGGCTCCTATGCTGAATGGTCCGAGGAGAAACGCCAGGATTGGCTGTTGTCTGAACTGAGGGGCAAACGTCCATTGTTTGGTTCTGATCTTCCTCAGACTGAAGAGACTGCTGATGTTCTAGGCACGTTTCATGTCCTTGCAGAGCTTCCAGCAGATTGCTTTGGCGCGTATATCATCTCAATGGCAACTGCCCCATCTGATGTTCTCGCGGTCGAGCTTTTGCAGCGGGAGTGCCATGTAAAGCAGCCACTGAGAGTTGTTCCACTCTTTGAGAAACTAGCAGATCTTGAAGCAGCTCCAGCGGCTGTAGCACGACTCTTTTCAATTGACTGGTACATGAATAGGATTAATGGCAAGCAGGAGGTCATGATTGGATATTCAGACTCTGGCAAAGATGCCGGGCGTCTCTCTGCAGCATGGCAAATGTATAAAGCACAAGAAGAGCTCATCAAGGTGGCAAAGCATTATGGAGTGAAGTTGACAATGTTTCATGGAAGAGGTGGAACAGTTGGCAGAGGAGGTGGTCCAACTCATCTGGCCATATTATCTCAGCCACCAGACACGATACATGGGTCGCTTCGTGTAACAGTTCAAGGCGAAGTTATTGAGCACTCCTTCGGAGAGGAGCTCTTGTGCTTTAGAACTTTGCAACGCTACACTGCAGCTACTCTTGAACATGGCATGCATCCTCCAATTTCCCCCAAGCCAGAATGGCGTGCTCTGATGGATGAAATGGCTGTTGTAGCAACTAAAGAATATCGATCAATTGTCTTCCAAGAACCACGCTTCGTTGAATACTTCAGATCGGTAGGTTTCAACTGTATCCATTATTCTTACAAGTATAACAATTTGCACTTGCACAAGCATGATAGTTTCAAAGCTGCTAAAAGTCCCAAAAGAGTGCACTTAAAGATAGGCTGCCTTTTGTCAACCTATTAATTGGTTCTTTCGAAAATTTGAACATATGTAGTTTTCTGCAAATCCTTTTTAACTGAAACATCCTAGAACACTAAGTGGACATAGACCAATTTGAGAAAAAAACCAAGACAAATGCTCTTGTTTTTCTAGGTAGGATATAATTTTTACCAAGGCATTGGTGGCATACAAGTGAATGCACTGAACTGTATGCATTGACCAATAAGGACTAAAACATTCTTTTTATCTTATTAAGCATGCTGTGTCTCACTGCATGATGATTCAGTGGGGTGCTATTAAACTGGTTCTAGAAGTCCCGTATGCGAACTAACTCGATCTTATATTCTTTCAGGCTACGCCTGAGACTGAATATGGTAGGATGAATATTGGCAGCCGTCCGTCAAAGAGGAAGCCTAGCGGGGGAATAGAATCGCTCCGTGCAATTCCATGGATCTTTGCTTGGACACAAACAAGGTTCCATCTGCCTGTTTGGCTTGGATTTGGTGCAGCGATCAAGCACATCATGCAGAAGGACATCAGGAACATCCATGTACTGAAAGAAATGTACAATGAGTGGCCATTCTTCAGGGTCACCCTTGATTTGCTTGAGATGGTTTTCGCCAAGGGAGACCCGGGAATTGCAGCTGTATATGACAAATTGCTAGTGGCTGAGGATTTGCAATCCTTCGGTGAGCAACTAAGGAAGAACTATGAGGAGACAAAAGAGCTCCTCCTTCAGGTAAAGTGCTTTAATAGCTCACACTACAAAGATTTGGTTTTGCTTGCATTTCATCTATTTTTGTATTTATTTATTTATTTATGTAGCCAATTGGAGGCACTCAAAGTGCCAAGTTTTATGTGTCTGTCTAAAATTCTGAAATTTCATGAGTCTAATTGCATTGTGATTCTAACTGTTGCCATTTCGCTGCAGGTTGCTGGTCACAAGGACGTCCTTGAAGGCGATCCTTACCTGAAGCAGCGTCTGCGGCTGCGTGAGTCCTACATCACCACTCTGAACGTGTGCCAGGCCTACACCCTGAAGCGGATACGTGACCCGAGCTTCCAGGTGAGCCCGCAGCCGCCCCTGTCCAAGGAGTTCACCGACGAGAGCCAGCCGGTGGAGCTGGTGCAGCTGAACCAGCAGAGCGAGTACGCGCCAGGCCTGGAGGACACACTGATCCTGACCATGAAGGGCATCGCTGCCGGCATGCAGAATACCGGCTAGGCCAGATCCTCGGTGTACAAATAACCCGTCTTATCCTATGAGACGGGCCGGCGTCAGTGTGTTCTGGAGGAATTTTTATGTCAGAGCCTTTTTCTTTGTGTGCTTGATGTAGATGCCAAGGGAAGCTTATTGGCTGTTGAAGCTTGATGCAAAATAAATTATGGAACTCTGTTTTTTGTTTATCTAATAATAACTAGCAAATATGCTTCCATTGCATTGAAACTAACAGCCTTTTGTGTTTCCAAGTTTTATTTTGTGACAATGTCATCTATTTCAATTAGTTGTGGAATCGGAAACTTGCAGGTCTAACTTGGAAACTCCAATCCCTCAGGATCCTGGACTTTTTCCTGGTGTAATCCATGTAGATATTATTTTAATCATCATTTTAGTTCTGGAGGTTTTTCCATCTCCGGTTTTGCTCCCCTTTCTTCAAAAAAAAAAAAAAATGCCGTAGGCGCCGCAACGCCCACCTGTTGTTCAAACTCATGGGCACGAGTGGCTCGAAGATTTTATACAACAATTGCTGTAGTTTCACCGTTGCTGGTGAAGAAGCATTTTTTTAAAAAAATATAGTGGTATTCATTTTAATTAGTTTAGTTGTGCAGCGAGCAAAATTTGGACATGCTCTGCTCGGAATCTGATCGACCTAGACACAGATTAGCAGCAGTAGCTTTGTCATCTGTTCCAAGAGTTGCGATCTGATAGAAGAAAAAAAAACCTTCCCTTCAATGTAAAACCGAAACTAACAAGAAAGAAGCACAGTGCCGTTTAGGCAAGTATGGAGTACGTATTAAGCATGTAGATGGACATGCATGAACCACTAACAAGAAAGAAGCGCAGTGCCATTCAGGCAAGCATAAGCATGTAGATTGGCATGCATGAACAACTAACAGTAGATGGTCTCTGGTCTGATTAGAAGTTTTTTGGGAAGCCAAGAAAACATGTACAACTGGTTCCATCTCAAATTCCGTGGCAAAAAGAGGCCTAAGCAACATAGAGTTTTGCCTACTTTTTCGATGTCAAAGATAAAACAGTAACACTGCTGTAACTTTCCTCGAGGTATGTATACCCATGTATGCTATGAACTTTACTGAAGAAACATGAACAATCTTTGGACAGAAGCACTCTGGCTGGAAACCGAATCAGTCTTTTGCGTCCATGATTCCACCTGACGTAACCTGGAAAACGTGCTATTGGTCAAGGCAAACAAGTTACATGTATCACACTGATAATTTGTAGTATCATCTAAAACATTCATTCATGACAGTTAGCAGGTAAGGTTCACTATCACTAGAGTTTGCAAGATGTGAAGGTAAGGCGATCATTAGCGATTTAGTGCAAGCAGAAAACATGGAGCATCAAAGCAAAAGGATATAGCTTCTCCTTCAGGAAGGTTTGGGGCATCGAAGATCTTGCAGACACGTTGTTCGCCTTTGCCTTTCCTCAGCATCAATCTGATGGTGGCAGCATGCGCCAACACATGGCCGCCTGCTGGTTTCTTTGGATCAGTTATGAACATACCACCACCTGGATCAGCAATCACTGGAACACAAAAAGGAGACAGCTTAGAAATTGAAATTCATTCATCGGTAAACTCTTGGAATAGATATAGGGCTAAATAGAAAAGCCCACCTTGGTTGGTGATGTACACTGCAACATTGAACTCCTCAGCAATCTTGGTAAGTCGGGACAGCATCTGTGCTAGCTTTTGCTGCAATTTCACAGCAGATACACATAAACAAGCAGATAAACACAGCACCCTTCAACATTTTTACGAGGTACCAACTGCCATCGAAATGAATTGACGAGAATACCTGACGCTCTGCAAGTTCACCCCTGCCACTGAAATCAACACGAAATAGTGCAATCACAGAATCCACAATCTGTTCCCAGGACGATAGAAATACCACATGAGCACAACTGAGATTATCAAAATCAATGCACTTTACAGTTTCATGCCTACCAGAAGTCTGAAAGGTTCTTCAGCCATCTTGGCAGCAAGGCCCAGGAGCAAGTTGTACTGGTGCTCATAGGTGTATGCACGAGCATATATGATCTAACCAGAAACATACATAAAATTAAACAACCAATTTGGTCTATTGGTAATGAAATGGGTTAATAGAATCGAGAAATGTTAAATGCAAGGAATTCATACATTGTCGAGAACAGCATTGGCATCCATCCCAAATCTCTCAGCAATTGGCACAATGCGTTCAGGTCGGCTGAAAACTTCATTAAGGAAACAATTTGGAGATGATAGGAATAAATATAAACTCTTGGGAGAATAAGCTTGACAAATTACTCATGAAATTCAAAAAGATACAATGTTCCCTCAGTGTCAATGTAGGCAACCTTCCCATTCCCCCCATGCATGTGGATTGGAAGCTGCATTTTCATCAATCAGAAATAAGGGAGTATTCTGTTGCTTCTATGTTTCCTCAAATTCTATTGCTTCGTAGTTCCATGGTCTATGCGCTATCTACAAAATTTGGTACGGGGGATGAACCTGAGTGGAGACACATAGAGTATGAGCCAACTGGGTCTTCCCTGACCTGCAAGACAAACAGATGACATATATTTCAAACTAAAAAAATAGAACTGGACTCAGAAGTATAGTTACAAAAGCGCATCATAAGTCAACATTCACTGCGACTATTCTCAGTAAATACTTAAGAGGTTTCTTTCATTTTGCAAGTAAGAGGTTTGTGCGTGATTGTGTGTAGTATACAATGGCAAACTTCTCCCAGACCAGCAATAGAATACAACAAAGAATTGTTTCATATACTGTTCCCTTTAGGAAAAAAGTGATCCCACCTTAATTTAACATATCACTTCACATCAAGAAAAATGGTGAGAAATTGTATTCATGTGGTTAAGTTAGCAAAGCAAAAGCATGATTAGAAACTACAAGATGCATTGCTAGTGATAGCAATAACTCTGGAAGATGAAACAACAGAAAAAGGTGGTACAAGAGGGCTGGAATTAGCCTGGAAAGGTTGTACCATCAACCTAAATACACTAATATATAACTGAGCTAGGCCTAAATACATTTATTACAAGTGTGGCACCATGCCATAAAGAGATCTCTATCATAAATATCAACTATACATATAATATGGCTCCTGCAGCAGAACTTCAGAGAAAAAGGAACAACAGGAACGAGAACATCAACATACCGGAACTCCCCGAATGCCTCTGTGATGCAAAGTGTTTCAATCCCTCCTTCAAATTTAAAGATGTCCATCTATTAGACTAATGTAATGGCATGACTGATCACACAACAGATTTCAGATATATTACCGCCAAGCAGCTCGTCAAGTGCCTGGCTCCCAGTTGTAATCCGAACAACAGACTTCCGCTTCAAAATATGCCAAAATAAATCAAACAGCCTTAAAGGACAACACATATGAGAAGTAAGAGTGTTCAACCAGTTTCAATAGCTAATCGACTTTTGTCAGTTAGTTTACAATTTACAAGCAGTCGAACATTGATTATCACTCATCAGACACACCAAACTGGTAAACCATTCCCCGATTAGTAGCTTAAATGCAATTTTCTTACCTTAAGAAGGAGATCAGTTCCTGTCATGAAGCCCTGGTTCTGTGACAAACAAACAAACAAACAAGAAGAGAATTTCAAGATACCATATCATACATAACTGATTGCATGGAAGTTTAGTAAGCAAAACCAACTTAAAGGATCAGACCAGAAGTTTTTCAGCTGCCTCGCAGATCTTATCAACTTTTGCTTCAGATAAACCTTTGATTCCTGTAAGGTTCTGCAAGACAATCCATAAATTAGAACAATCGCCAAATGTTCAGAGTATTGAACAAATGAAAGCAGACATGCAACTGCAAGTGCCACAAACAAGATATCAATGTAAATACTGTGCAATAAAAAATTCAGACAGACAGAACAAAGAGTTGGGTACTGTGGGATGCAAAGCTCAGAACCTTCTTAGTATGCATCATTAGGCCATTGCAAGTGTAAATCCCTGCATCCTGCAGCTTCTTCACGTCTCCTGCATTTATCCCCTGAGAAATCACTGTGCCAAACAGATGCATGCAGCACAGATTAGTTGAACGCAGGAGAACTCAAATTAATAGTGTTGGACGACACAAATGGAAAATACAACACAACATGAATCCTGTTTCCCAAAGAAATCTGAGCCCAAGCCTAAAACCCTGAGTGCACCTAAAACACCTTCGTAATAATTGCTAGAAAAAAAAACAAAGAGTATTCACACAAAAGTCCAAGGATAGAACGAGTTAATTTCGAATCCCACTACTGGATTTTGTTCATCGATTTGACGGAATGAGCTCATGATCTCATATTAAGGCAAAATTCAGACAAATCTATGCAGAAGTAACGGTAGCACACACTTTTGAAAACGAACTAGCCGCAGGATTTCGATCAAACGTGGGGAATACTAGAACCCCACGAACTCACGCCACGATACAACACTAGTTGATTCCCAAAACACTCGAGAATTTGGGGGGGAATTAGTTAGAAGGAACGCAAAACCCCAACCCACTGGGGTACCCAACAAAAAACAAACAAATGCCGACACCAAAGCACAACTGAACAAATCGCACCAACTCGGACCAAATTAAATTTCCGAACCCAAAAGCGAAACGGCAGAAGGCGGAAGCGATCCGCCGGCCGTGGAAGGCGACTAACTGCATGCTTGCAGCATCGATCAGGGTGGTAGCAGCAAGGCGCGCGCGCACGCGGAACAAGTAATGCGGGGAGGCGAGACGGGACGGGAGGGGTAGAGAGCGCGACGTACGCTTGTCGATGGACTCGAAGCACTCCTCCTCGTCGTCGACCCTGTCGGCGTCCATGAGCTGGAGCTGCCCGCCCTCGTCCGCGTGCCTGGACGGCGCCATGTGTCGATCGCTACCTGCTTCGACTGCCTGCGGTAGCGCGATCGGTCCCGGGAGACGGGAGGATGAGTTAATTAATTAAGCGCGAGTGCCGTATACGCGAAGCGGCGGCGAGAGGAAGGGGGAGGAGAGGAGCGGCGGCGCGTACCTGCGGCAGGAGCAGGAGGAGGAGGAGGAGGAGGAGGAGGAGGCGGTGGCCGCGACCGCGAGCTCGCTCGTGGGGTTGGGGCTTGGAGGAGGGGGCAAGCGGAGGCGAGAGGAGAGACTGTTGGGGCGAGAGAAGTGGCCAGTGGGTGTCTCGTCTCGTGTGCCGCTGTGGGGTACTTGAAGGCTGGCTTGTTGGACCTTCTCGCTCTCGAACGGATCGGGCTCGGCTTGTTGTTGGGCTGGGCTTCGAATGGGTTGATGGGTCCGAGTTCGGCCCAGAGAAGTCGCCGTCGCCGTCGTGACTTTGCGGCCCAGAGGATCCACGCCCAATTGCACTTTCATGTTCTGCTTCTCCCGTTCGCTCACGACCAGCCATGATGCAATACCATAGATTGACATATATCTTTGGGGGCGTGCTAAAGTTTAACCGATATTATATCGGATGTCATGTACAATGGCTTATGGGATTTTCAGATATTAATAAAAAAAATAAATTATAGATTCCGTCGGTACGAATTTATTAAACATAATTAATCTATCATTAACACATGTGTTTACTATAGCAATTAGTGTGTAATCATGGACTAATTAAGTTTTAAAAAATAGTATCACAAATTAGTCTCACGCTATATTTTTAGTTTCGTAAATAGTTTAATCTATTTCATGCATGTGTTTAAACATTCAATGTGAGAGGAAGTAAAATTTAGAGCAACTCTAGTCCAAGTCCCTAAATTAAGCCCTTAAACTTTTATTTACAGGCTATAATAAAAAAATGTAGGGGCTCAAATTAAGACCCAACTCTAATGGAAAAAAACAGACCAAGTCCTTATCTCACATGGGACCCACCTGTCATTGACAAATCCTACATCAACTCCACCATTTGTAATTCTTGTCTTGATTTATAGGTGGAGAGAGGAAGGTGGGTGGGACCCACTGGATAGGGGGTTCTGGATGTGAGGGGCTGAAACTATAATTTGGGAGGGCATGGAAAATGAGAGCCCAAGTAGGGGTGGGTTAGAGTTGATTTTTTTTTATCAAATCCCTAGATTTAGAATAGAGACTTGTTTAGGAGGTGGGCTGAAGTTGCTCTTAGTTGTAGGAACCAAACAGGCCAAACTTCCTCCATTAAAAAAAAATCTCGCTTGGTTTTGCTTTGTTTTTTCGTCTCACGTTTCTTAGTCTTGCACAGTTTTTATTCAAAGTGAAATTGATAGCACAGATGTTACAACAGAATGTACAATCTATATATCCTATAGCTTGGTTTTGCTTTGTTTTTTCGTCTCACGTTTCTTAGTCTTACACAGTTTTTATTCAAAGTGAAATTGATAGCACAGATGTTACACACAGAATGTACAATCTATATATCCTATAAAGACAAACTCCACTAAACTAATTCTCTTGCACCTCCTTACGCCACATCATCCACTTCTCCTACTATTGCATGCAATTAAGTGTCCACTCACAAATGGTTTCAATAGTGGATGCAGCTGCCTACACATGACCATGCATGCATACTGCTAGCAATTATTGTCTCACATGATCTCCTCTCTTCCTCTTCCGAAACTAACTATTAAAACTATATATAGATGCCTCAATAGACTACAATAATGTCATATTTATATTCTCTCTTTATATCCGCAGCAACGCGCGGGGAATCCTCCTAGTCTAGTCTATTATATGCTTGTGTGGTGTTCGTGCCATCCGATTCATTTAAATGGATTTAGCTCAACCTTACTAAATCAAATAAATTCTAAGTGTTAGTGCAATAAAGGATTTGTCCTGTATGAGAAAATTGACAGGGTGAATGAAAGTGTCATTACTGGTTTGTTGGTCTTTGTTCATTTCATGGCTATTAATGGTTTGTTGGTCTTTGCTCATTTATTACTTTTAATTATTTGTGTTGTACTGGTCATATTATGAGTCATTTTATTTCTTTTCTTTAATATAATGATAACTGTATTCTTTCTGTTTGGAAAAAAAAAAGAATTACAACGCAGGCCGGTAGCCATAAGCAAAAGATGAAACTCTGCCCCAAAAATGAATAGAAGATGAAACAAACACTGCCCCAGGTGGGTGCCGGGTGCCGCCGTCTGCTGGATCCGTCGCCGCCACCGGCCACCATGCAGGAATGCAGGATTGACAATGAAAACACGTCTCCTGCTGTCCTGCATCAAGGAAGGGTCACCAATTCCATACAGGAGTCGTAGGCAATAACACGTGCTCAGTCATGGGAACACATGCCGAAACCCACAATCTTTCGAGCCAAAGCAACAGCAGCACGTTTAACACCAGAAACACATGCCTTATGCATCCACGCAGACTCGCAGAGTGCAGAACAACGAACAGGAGTCACGGGAAATAAACTGCCAAAATGTGAAAGAAAAAAAAAACACCAGCAAGAAATGTAAAATCTCCCACACAGCTAGAACAAATACCAATGTTATTCATTCTTCTTCCAATGCCCGAGAAAGGCAGTTATAGACGAATCCATACATAATTAACATATAAGTGGGGATGAGAAAAAAAACAAGGGAAATGGTGCATGGGTCTGTGAAAGACCGAAGAACATTAGCAGCAGCAAGTTGGTTTCCTATGACTGACTTAGGTACTGGGACACTCTCGGGACGACGGCGACGACGTCACTGATCCACGAAGCAAGGGTTCTAGGGCGCTCATAGCTAGAAGAAGCTCTGCCTGGGATGATTTGCCATTGGTGGCAGCCTCAAGGGTGACGGCGGCTTGAATCGGGCTCAGTTGGACATCACACGAGGAGACCGCGGACGTACTGGTGTCTTGGAAGGGCTCACCCTGCGCAATCAAGGAGATTCCTTACAATAGGTATCACGGTATTTCATGATACTCTTTCATGAATCCACAAATATGGGTTGCTAACAGAATATTTTACCTGATAGGGAGTAAACCAAGGACCACACCACTGAAGTTCAAGGCCATAATTGCACTTTCAGCCTGAAAAGAAAACATGCAAAACGAGAGTACAAATGATGTATAAGTCAGACCAATCATGGCTACAAATGGCTTAAACTATGTACCAATAGGATTGCTTGGGCATACTTACTGAATTAAAAAAAATAGCACAAAAGGATGGACTAGAAACCTCTCTAATCATGTCTTTACCTAAATGCTTTAAGGACAATAACTTGAAACAAATGTAGTTCTTTCACCTATAAAAATAGGTTCTGGTGGACTACAGAAAAGTCTGATTTTTTAAGTCTTTGCCAATGAAAAATTTACTCTATGGAGGACCATGTTTTTTTAAGAAAATGAACCAAGAACCATCCTGTTTCGACAAGTTAACAATATAATTGGTGTGTATTGTCACAACATCTGGAATCATTACAAGTTCCCCACCTACTAAGACAGAGCAACAATAGCAAGGTTCTAGTTCAGGAACATTAACACAAGTCTTGGTGAATGGACTTTTCCAATCAACATAAACCAAGTCTTGATCAACATTGAGGCAAAGAGAAATATAGTGAAAAATAACTAAAAGGAACACCAACCTGAACTGAACACAAACTAACGAAATTTCGAATAATGCACACAGCAACTATGCGACTTTGGTATAATCAAATATGTCCATTAAGAAAACTAGTCCTTTGCACGCCTTTTCAATTGGTAATGTTTGTGAATCTTAGATGCGAATATATGTAGGGGTCTAATTCTAATTATAACTGTTAGATACATATGCTACAAAACTGTTGGTATGAGTGTCTTTTTAAATCTATATATATGAAAACCACTCAACCCAAGGGGTGAGAGGTGTTCTGCTATTAGAAACCAAGCTACTGCTAGGCCCCATTATTGTGTACCAGTAATACTTGAATATTAACTAAAATCTTAATTGCATCAGAACATATCACTTAATATCTTGTTTCCCTTGATTCACATAACTCTCACTCCTAGGCCCTCTTATTATGTGCGCACTCGAAGATTAACTAAAATCTTAACTCCATTAGAATATATCAGCAAAAGACTTTGTTTTACTTACTTCAGCAAACTCAACAAAAGCAATGCATGTGGAGTGTACATAGTCACCAAGGAGCCTCAGCCGAGAAACCTAAACAAAGTGTTAGATGGCAACCATTTAAGAAAACAATATAAATATTCTAGAAAAGACACACTATAAACAGTTTTATAGCATACCTTTCCACATGATTGCTGGAAGAAACCCTTTACATCATCCTCTGTAACCTACACGGTAGAGTTCAGAACGCATAAGCTGCAAACTTTTAACTTTTCAAGACATTTTTATCTTCACTATTAATCATATGTATCAAATTTAAGCATTCACCAATCATAACAAATACCAGGAGGGAAAGCTTGTTAATGAAGCAACTAATCTAAAGCAAATCAGGCCTTAATTTGGAACCACTCACTACAATCTAAAAGTACAGCTAGAAGTTGCGCAATTCAATTTTAAAAGATTATAGAGGCACTATTAAATACAATGTTGAATTCTGAATCTAATGACAAGCATCTTATGTGTAATCCAAATTCAAGATTTCAACCACACAACCAACCAAAAAGAGACTTACCTTCTTGTCTATGTTAGTACAATATACAGTCCTCGATACCATTTCTTTCTCGTCTTCAGTCTATAAAAATAACCATTACAAAATTATGAGAACTGCTTCCATACTTCTCTTTCTATAAATGCTATGGATATCAAATAATTGCCATCATCATCAGACTTACTCGAGGAAGAAATTTAGGATTAACAGGTAGAATTGCTGTTTTAGAAGGCAAAACTCTAACAGGATAATAGCCAAGCATGGTTCCTCCAAGTGTTAGTGCTGCTCTTGCACCAGCTGCAGACAAAGGAAAACTTCACCATCACTGTTTTATTGTTACCAATACAGTAAATGAAAAGATAATGTCTCAAGAATGCTACCATCATCAGCAAACTCAATGAACGCAAAGCGCAGGACAGAATGGGGGTCACCACAGATACGACAATCTACCACCTACACGTTAACAGTAGACATAATATTACAAATACGCTATGTTATTACCAAGACAGAGAAGCTAAATCATCTATTTCACTTCACAAGGAAATAAAAGGTGACAAAGGTCACCCAGATGCTGTCATCAGCCATCATATAATTAAAAGGAAATTATATCACCATGTTTTTCCTGCAAAAGAATCACAGAACTTACTTGCCCGCAGTTAGAAAACACTTCAGCGAGCTTCTGCTCAGTCACCTGTAAAGCAACAAGAAGAGATGTAACAGCATTAGAAATGGCAATGCAAAAAGGGCACTGCGTTGAGTTAGCTCACATTCTGATCAATGTCAGAGACATAGACGGTCCGCCGCACACTGTCCTCCCTATCAGCCCGTCGGGGCCGGCCTCCCACCCTCCGCCTCCCCTGGTTGAAGCTGTTCCTTCTCTGAGATATCAATCAGGAGGGCAAAGTCAATTTGTCGTCCTACCACCAGAATCAATAAATGAACACAGAATCAAACCGTTTTGTTCTGAAATTCTAAAAAGGTAAATGGAGGCCCACGAAAATGAATTGTTGACATCAAGCACAGTAGCCCATCACTATCACATCGATCCACGTATCAAGTTCTTGGCAAGGCAATTGTCGTACCACTAGCACCGATCTTTCATCAATACTATCTGGTTAGCAGTTTAGCACCCATCAAATCATTTCTCTTAATAAACGAACAAGATGAAGTTGTCATCTTTAGAAGGGGGGAGGTTCTTTATATCATTTTGCAATATGATGATTCTGCAAATGATTCAGAAGAAAAACTTCTTTAACAGAACAAAATTATAAACCCTCCCTCAGTGCTTAAGACTTGATTTTCAAAAGACAAAACAAGAAGGGAAAGGCGACAGAAATGAAATTATATGAAGAAAGTGATCAACAACATGTCCCGATACCACCATCAATTCAGACGATCGGGATACGCAAGTCAGCAAATCATCCAGCGATCACAGGAATGAAAAGGTCAAACAAATATAACAAAGCCTCCCAAATCGAGACGCGTAGAATTAGAACCGTAATGAAAAAAAACGAAGATTCACAGCTCACCGACCCGGCGATTCAGTGGGTGTCCGGCGCCGCCGCCGTTGCTGGATCCGTCGCTGCTAGAGTCCCTGCCCCCGCCGGCGCCGCCGCCGCTTATCTCCAGGCGCCCGCCGGCAGCGCCGTAGTACTCGGCGGCGGACACGAACACAGGCGCGTCGGCGGAGAGCACCCCTCCTCCTCCCGCCGCCGGCTTTGCTGCCGCTGCCGGCACGGCGACTGGAGCCGTGCGGCGCGACGACGGCACGAACTCCTGCGCGCAAGGGTTGAGCTTGGACATGAGCTCCTCCAGCTTCCTCAAGTCGCTGCTGTACACCGGCTCCTCCTCCGTCTCTCCCGCGGCGGCGGCGGCGGCGGCGGCATCGCCCTTCTTCACCTCCTCCACCTCGGCCTCCGCCTCCGCCTCCGGCGCCACCGCGACCTTGGCCTCGGCCCGGATCGGCGCCTCCGCCGTCGCCGCAGCCTGCACCGCCACCATTATTGCCTCCTACCGCACTTACCTCGATCGAAGAGAGATCAAAACAGAATCAATTGTTTTCTTTTCTTGTTCTTGGGTTGGTGTGCGTTA
>Ga0182004_10001797_pt1 | contig 16178 bp, 14 predicted proteins | sample Sormic07211540_1_FD_120479 | JGI IMG/M metagenome (GOLD analysis project Ga0182004, IMG submission 120479) | Endophyte microbial communities from Sorghum bicolor roots, Mead, Nebraska, USA - 072115-40_1 MetaG | ecosystem: Host-associated > Plants > Roots > Unclassified | place: USA: Nebraska...
GCTTCGGTGGAGGCCTCAATCGCTGAAGCCTCCAGAGGAGCCAGTAGTAGTAGTAGGAAAAAGAAATAAGCATTTTGCTGCGCTTTTCAGCAGTCAAGATAATCACTCATTGATGTAAATATATATAGGTCTCTGGACATTGCTGATGTTTTATTCACACTGGTAATTCTTCATGACCTTGTTGGCATCTGGCGTTACTTGGTCTTTGTCAGATGTGGGATTTTAGCACTGACAACTGAAGAAATCAGAGGTCATAAATGGAACCGAGTGATATCGACGTATTTACTCGGCATTGGCAAAAGAACGCACCTCATCTGGTGACAGAATGGTTCGTGTCCCGTGTTCAGGTACTCTTCGAGTCTTGTCCCGTGTTCCCTGTTATAGTTAGTGCCGTATTTGCTTTCCTATCCCAGCAGAAGCAGGCTACAGCGAAGGATCAGGAAGACCGCCTCGCCAACCGGGGCAAGAACATTCTGAAAACAGGAGAAGCAGTTGCATTTTGGGCTAGGTAACAGAAGACAAGACCAGTTCAACAAATTGGGCCGTTCACAAGTGGAGCCACGAAATGCTCTGCTTTGTGCAGCGTCTAGTAACCTTGCACAGTTTTTCTGCCTTCAAAGGCACATGCTCTCACTCTCTCACCTATTAGATTCGCATTGAAAAGTGTGCAAACACACATCTCAATGCAGTTTCGCTTTAAAATATGTGTTTATACATTTCTCAATGCGAATCCAATGGGTGAGAGAGTGAGAGCATGTGCCCTTGAGGGCATAAAAAACTTTACCAACCTTGCTCTGTTTCTGTTCTCAAGAAATGATCCCATTCTTGCACACAGTGACACACAGATGTTTGACTGAACAATGAACCACTGCGACAATGTAGAAGTAAAATTAACCAAGCAACAAGGAATTAATAATGTCAATTTGATATTCACTTTACTCTCCACGCAGAAGTAAAACACTATCACTATGTCGCCAAAACCACCTGGATACTTCTCCACAATATCATCAACCAGATCAAGTTGGTTCGGTCAGCATCCACTACTTTGTTCAAGCTAAACCATCCTCGAAGCAATAATCCGGATTTCTAAATTTTAGCTACTGCCTACGGGCTTGTAAAAAGTTATAAACTTTCATAATGATACACATGTAAAAGTCTCGCCAAGGAGTGCGAGGACGGGTCCTGAGGAGCAAGGCGGCGTCTCCGGTGACGGCGGAGAGCCAGAACGCGTTCATGCATGCTCGCCAAGCACGCCGTCGCGCTGCTTAGCGAGGTTTATACTAGCTAATAAATGAGAGGGCTTCTTCGTAGTATAGGGAGAAAATGTTGCTGTACTTGTGTGGATGTGGAGAAAATGTTCCATTTTTGAGTTATTATGACCTCTTATTTCTTCAAGTGGACGTGGTCTTCAGCAGTCAAGCGTTCATGCTAGCCAAAGCTTCTGTTTTGCTGACAGTTCAGTGGAAGGAAGCATGGCGCCTTCAGGCTATTTCTTGACGGAGTCTATGAGAGAACAATTTAAAATAACATTTTGTGATATGTTTTGTTTGGCTTGGAAACAAATTAACTTTTTGAGTAGTTAGCCTGGATCACTTGATGAGAAGCATTTTCCTCATTGTTTAAGTATCTTCTTGTTCAAGATAAATTCGTATATATGTGAAGATACTAGGTTTCGCATAATCTCATATTTTCATTTAATCAATGCATATGTCTTGTTTTGACATATTTCCTGCAGTCGCACATGCATTTTTTTTCTTTTTCCCACCAGTTTATACTATGTGTTGGAACTATTAAATGTGTTCATTTTCCTTTGGAGCAACTACCGGGTTCAATTTCTCAATTTCTTGTTGTGACTTATGCATGTTGGCATATCATATATATAAAAAAAGGTCACATTCGTAAATAAATGAATGTCAGTTTTCATGAACACGTGCGGCACTGTATAGTATATACTAGTTTGCTTAATAAGCAAACCTTCTCTTTTTTTAAAAAAAATGGATTCTTAAAAATGAACTTATCTATAGCTTGTGCTAGAGATTTTTTTTTGTTTCAACTTCGTGAAGAAATGCTATTTATAGCAGAATTGCAGGTAGACAATACATTATAAGGAGAAATCTGTAATGGCATGACCATGCTGCATACACGTAGTTATTTATTTACTAATATAAATAATAATAAGCGCACGCACAAATTGCAGGGGATGAATCGTGATCGTGAGAGCGCGTGGGCATGGCAGCCGCCTCCTTGCTCAGTTGCTCTTGGCCATTGACTCGTGCTGCCCCAGGAACGGCGCGTCGGCGTTGGCGTCGCTGCAGTAGAGGCAGGGGTGCTGCTGGAACCCCTGCTCGCCGAGCACCTCCCTGGCGCGGAGCACCACCTCCCGGTTGCTCATCGGCGCCGGGTGTGCCGCCAGCACGGCCTGCAGCGCGGCGCTGAACGCCCCGCACGCGCTGCCGCCGCCGGCCGCCGCGACGTCCGCCGACGTCTCGTCCGTCTGGCACCCGCTCAGCAGGATCCCGGCGTCGTCGTCGTCAGTGTGCGCGGCGGCGCCGCTGCTGTTGCCGTGGTGGCGGTGGAAGCGGAACTTGGCGCTGGCGTCAGCGCCGAAGAGCGCCACGAGGTGGTCGGCGACGTGGTGCGACGCCGACGCGCCCACCCCCGACGCGCCCGACAGGTGGCCAAGCACCGCGGCGTACGGGAGGAACCGGGCGGCGCGCGCGCCGCCGTGGAGGTAGGAGTCGGCGGCGGCGGTGGTCGGACCGATCTGCTCCTTCTCCTGGTCGATGAGGCCGCCGCTGTGGCACGAGTCGGACACCATGGTGAAGGTGGCGCCTCGCGGCAAGCGATCCACCAGCTCCCGGAAGTCCACGTCTGCGTGCATGCAACCATGTCAGTCAACGAACGACGACGCCGGCGCCATGCGTGCATGGGGAGTGCATAGGCAAGGCACGGACCTGTGATGAGGTTGAAGTCGCAGGGCACGATGGCCTCGTCGTCGCGGTCACCATGGCCGCTGCCGGTGACGACCGGCGGGACGAGCGTGCCGTGGCCGCTGAAGTGGAAGAAGAGCACGTCCCCGGGCGCCGCGCGCGCCACCATGTCGGACAGCGCGCGCCTGACACCGGCGCCGGTCGGGATCGTGCCGCCGCCGCTGTCGTCGTGGTCGTCGGTGAGCACGGTGACGTTGGCCGGCGCGAAGCCGAAGCGGTCGAGGAGGACGGCGCGCATGGCGTGGACGTCGTTGATGCAGCCCTGCAGCTCGTACTCTGTGCCGGCGTAGTTGCACCCCACCAGGGTGGCCAGCATCTTCTTCTTCCCCCCGTCCACCTCCATTGCTGTCTTCTTCTCTAGCTCTGGATCTACCGCTGGAGCGTGCTTCAGTGAGATGAGATATCGATTTCTGCCTCCGTTATGTGTATATATATATATATAGGCTGCGTGATCACCAGTGTTCATTGAGTACGAGCGTTGTCTTGTCTTCATGTCTTGGTTCATCTGTTGCAATTGCTTGCCTTGTGGATGCAAGCTAATAGGGAACTTTGGACTTTGGAGTAAAGCAAGCAGCTGGACTGGACTGGAGGTGGCTGCCACATGCCATATCCCAGTGGAGATCGACCAGCTGCGTGTGCTCGATCGGCTTGCATGCACACACTTGCACTTGCAGTCGATCAGATCACAGATGGATGAACCATCACGCACAAATTCATCCCAACCAGGCAAAGACGTACTGTAAGATTAAGCACGATCGAATGCATGGTTAGGCGAGAAAGATTTCATGAAGACGACAGCTCGTCGAACCGAGAATGTACGTACAGGAAGAAAACGAACGAACGAACATCCATCGTCCGTTCATCATCTGGCTGAGACGTCGGCCAGCAATTAGGTCGATCGGTCATCAACGGTCCTTTGAAGCCGGGACCTTGCGTGCAAGAAATGAATTTGCAATCCTGGCCAGCCCCTTCAAAGTGTACTATATATATATGTAATAAAATATGATTCAACAGTAGCCGGTTTACATTTACTTCCGAATTAAGATCACCAATATTTGCTTTTTGAGCTTTTTCTTTTTCTTTTTGGAAATTATGGCTTTTTGAAGTTTCATGGTGATGTGACAACCTGTTGTGTGTGAACGTTAGAGCGTGGAAACCTCTTTCTTTTCCTAATAATTAAGCATCGTTATGCTGGTTTGAATCCTCATTTGTGAGTAAGAAGATGAAAATTATTTCTCTTATCTAAAAAAACTATTATTTGAATTATGTAACCTTTTTGCGAATATATATGGTCTCCCTGTCATATAATTAATTAGTGTAAGACTACACGCAAGTCCTTGCCTTCAGGTTGCTTCCACGCCGATCTAAACCTAATCCATCTTTTGTTCCTTGTAACAAATACTATAAGTTCTTATTAGGGATGGGGAGGCCCGCCAAGTCCCACTAATGTAGCAGAAAAAAACGCATACATATATATGTGCAGCTCAAGTCTATAGAGCGGCTCCTATAGCCCTATACCACTTTCGGGGAAGAGAGAGAGAAATGGTTCCAATTAAGCAACTCTAATAATTGATCTATTTGGATGGAGTAACTAAGGCCTTGTTTAGGGGGTATTTGGGACTGCTCCACAAACTCTGATCCACAAACTCCATCGTGGAGCAGCTCCATAAAAAACAAACTCCATCGTGGAGCAGCTCCACAAAAAACTAGAGTTTGTGGAGTACCTCTTTAGGTGTTCTCACAACTCCACCATTTTTTTCTCGAGTTGAGTGCGTGGAGCTAAAACCGTTAGGCTAAAAAACGTGGAGCAGAGCTGAAAAACATGGAGCAGAGTAGTCCCAAACACCCCCTTACTTCCAAAAAAATTTCCAAGATTTTCCGTCACATCAAATCTTTGGATGCATACATAGAGCATTAAATATAGATAAAAAAATTAACTAATTGCACAGTTACCTGTAATTTGCGAGATAAATCTTTTAAGCTTAATTAGTCTATGATTGAAAATTAATTACCAAATACAAAGAAAAGTGCTACAGTAGTCAAAACCAAAATTTTTTCCTAACTAAACAAAGAACGAGTAGTACGGAGTACAACTAGGTAATAAGAGCATCTCCATTAGGAGTCCTCAGATTAGAGTCCCTACTTTTGATATGAGGTCTTCTTCTATTTTAGGCCCTGTTTAGTTTCTCACCCAAAATTTTTTCATCCATTCCATCAAATCTTTGGACACATACATAGAACATTAAATATACATAAAAAATAAACTAATTACACAGTTTGGTTAAAAATCGCGAGACGAATCTTTTAAGCCTAGTTACTCCATAATTAGCCTTAAGTGCTACAGTAACCCACATGTGCTAATGACAAATTAATTATGCTTAATAGATTTGTCTTACAGTTTTCTGACGAGCTATGTAATTTGTTTTTTTATTAGTTTCTAAAAGCTCATTCCGACATCTTTCCGACACATCCGATATGACACCCAAAAATTTTTCATCTCCAATCTAAACATGGCCTTAGAGAATTTCATTTTTCAACTGCACTCTAGTAGTGTCCATAAAATTTATTCTGGTAAAGAATGACATGTGTGACCTATTTGTTATCCTATTTTTTTTATCTTTTTTCTCATTGAGTAACTTGCTTTGTCTCACCAGATCCGGGCGGTGTCTCACCAAATTCCGAATCCGAGCGAGGGCCCCCACCAAGGAGGATGGCCACATTGCCAAACCCTAAATCCGAGCAAGAGGGCAGCCCGCTAGGGAAGGGAGTCACTGAGGATATCGCCAAATCCGACAAGAGTGCTCTGCTAGGAAAGGCGGCCGCCAAGGAGGATGGTCAGATCCGGGTGAGCCATGAGAGAGGAAGGCACCGCAGGATGAGGAAGGCACCACAACTAAGAAATTATTTTGCGAAACACTATTCAATCATTAACATAGGCGATCATAAAATCTAACCCTCTTCTAAAATATGTGAGGATTTTCGGAGGCGATCACTTTATTTACAGTGACAATCACAAAATAACTGTCTCTTAAAATGGATTTTCAGAGGCGGTAACTTTATTTACAGAGATGGTCATAAAATAATAATCTCGCAAAATCCATTAACCGTCCCACAACTGAGGCGCTTTTTTGCCCTTAAGGGCATGTGCTCTCACCCTCTCCATCGTGGATTAAAATTGAAAAGTATGCAAACACACATCTAGAATTTACGAATCTAATGGCGAAGAGAGTGAGAGCACATACTCTCAAGGACACATTTAACTTTATCGTCTCATAATCTCAGCTCACAGTAGCTTTTCCACAACTCACAACAGCTTCTTCAAAGGCATAGCTCAACTAAACATGGTTTTAGTAGAGACCTGTTAGAGTTGATTTTTTTTCTTCAGCTCATATAAATGGCTTTGAAGACTTAAGTAGAGGCAATGTTGGAGATGGTCTAATACATGACAACAGATTGAAACCAAGGCAGTAACTCATTGGCTGAATAGTCAAACATTTTTTTGGTCGGCTACGGTCATGAAAACGTTGGACCCACACTGAGGCCTTATTAGTTCACAAAAAATTTTCAAGATTCTCCGTCACATAGAATTTTGCGACACATGCATAGAGTATTAAATATAGATAAAAATAAAAACTAATTGTACAGTTTATCTGTAAATCGCGAGATAAATCTTTTAAATCTAGTTAGTTCATTATTAAACAATATTTATAAAAAAATAAAAAATGCTACGGTACCCAAAAAAAAAATTAAAACTGAGTTCCATTGCACATATGGTTTTCGGTCTTGTGTACTTATGCAGTACTGACAGCATGCAATGCACACCCGTTACCAGCCAGTAGTATTTTTTCTCACAATAAATCAGCCAACAGTAATTTCAGTCTTAACTTTTCAGACCAGCGAACCTCGTCTCTCCGAGACTCTCGCACATACTTTTTTTAAGTCATGTTTAGATTGGAAATAAAAAAATTTTGGGTGTCACATCACATGTGTTGGAAGGATGTCAGGAGGAGTTTTTAGAAATTAATAAAAAAACAAATTACATAGCTCGTCAGGAAACTGCAAGACAAATCTATTAAGTATAATCTGTCATTAGCACATGTGGGTTACTGTAGCACTTAAGGCTAATCATGGAGTAACTAGGCTTAAAAGATTCGTCTCGTGATTTTCAACTAAACTGTGTAATTAGTTTATTTTTTACCTACATTTAATATTCCATGCATGTGTCCAAAGATTCGATGGGATGGATGAAAAATTTTTAGGTGATGAATTAAACAGGGCCTTAGTGAGGCCTTGTTCAGTTTCCAAAATTTTGGATTTTTTAGCACTGTAGCACTTTTGTTTTATTTAACAAATATTATTTAATCATAGACTAATTAAGTTCAAAAGATTCATCTCGCGATTTGCAGGCAAATTGTGTAATTAGTTTTTATTTTCATCTATATTTAATGTTTTATGCATGTGCTGCAAGATTCGATTTGACGAAGAATGTTGAAATTTTTTGAACCTAAACAAGGCCTGAATGTATCTCTCCCACACACTAGCTAGCTAGCTACCTCTATATGCATGCAGCACACTTTTATTAGCTACCGAAAACGGCGGTTTTACTGAGTGTCCAAGGCATTCAGTAAAGCCTCAAAAACACTTAGCAAACCCGTTACTCGGCAAAAAAAAAAAGCATCGACAAAAGGCATTTTGCTAAGTATTTTTTGTCAGACACTCAGCAACAACTTTATCGAATGTTAAAAGGACACTTGACAAAGAAAAACACTTAAGCAAGATAAAAATAAAAAATTCAAAAAATAGCCAAAAAAATTAATCAGAGGAGGCGTGCACTAACCAGCGCCTGTCCGTCTCTATCAAAGTCGCAAGTCACGTTATATTTTTCGCGCAAAATTTATGGCTATGCAGCCGACCAGTGGGATTCAAACCCACGACCTCGTTCTCTTTGCGTGTAACTCCCTCTACCACTGTACCACACAATCACATGTGTCTAGAGTCTCCTTTGGTTTCCCACAATATTATTTGTACTGCTGAGGAACCGCAAGGAAAGCTCTGAAGGTGAGCACAAGCCCGATGACCTGTCAAATGTGGGGATTCGATCCCTTTCTAAACTTTCATTCAAATCTGCATCCTCTATACGGTTTTACGAAGTAGCTACTTGTAAGACTGTAAGGACTATGATGGTAGTACTGCAAAACTACGTGTGTGTATATATAATTATATATAGGTTTACCTGGAAACAACGCAGCATTGCTAGCGCTTCTGTGACCTGTGCCCATGAGAACCTACAGTCAGAAGAAGAGGCGTTTCAGCAGTGAGCTTCTTGTTCACCAAAAAAAAAAAAAAAACCGAGGCATCGGGCCCTTGCTTTCGTGCTTATCACACAACGAGCCATCACTAACCGTGGCAGACCGCAGCAGCGGCACCAAGCCGATGCGCTGCGCGCCTGCGGGAGTGCGGGGGGCCGTTGTTTGCCCTGTAGGCGCTCCGCTCCTCGACGAGCCTGCTCCGTGCCCGTGGAAGAGCTCGCCCAAACCGGCCACCACCCTTTTGCTACCAACTCTATTTTTTTAACTAATCGTCGTCGGCCGGTCAGTGGTTTCCAGGCAAGCACTTCACTTTGCCCTGCTCGCGGCTGCTCTATGCTTTCCACGGACACCATCATTTGATCGCTCCCATGTCCGCCACTCTGCCAACTTTCTCGAAAATCTACCGCCACTTTCCGCGCTATATATTTGCTTTGTCATTCACTTTGTTCGTTGGATCGTCGGACGAGTTGGAAGCTCGATCGATGATGATGGCCGGGCTGCAGAGGTCGGCGCAGACCTTCAGGAGGTCGGGCTCGTCGGGGCTGGTCTGGGACGAGCGCTTCCTCACCCAGGAGGACGACGCCGGGCGCCGCCGCCAGCCGCAGCAGCCGGAGCTGCGGCACTCGAGGAGCGTCGGCAGCGTCGCCATGCTGCCGCGGCGCGGCGGCGGCGGCGGCAAGGTGGTGGATGTGGATCGCGACGACAAGAAGAGGAAGCTGCCGGTGCTGGCCAGGCCGAATCACAGCAAGGCCAAGGACAGCCACCACCGGAAGCAGCAGGAGCTGGTGGTGGTGCCTGGCACAGGCAGCAGGAAGCCGTTCCGGACGGCGAGGGACGTGGCCCCGAACAACGCCGAGCCGCCGTCGCCGAGGGTGCCCGTCGGCTGCTGCGCGCCCTGCGCCATCTTCAGGGACGCCGGCGCCGGCGCCGGTGGTGGCTCGTCGTCGTCGTTGCCGCGGCGGGCCAAGAAGCGGTAGGAAGATCACCATGTTTTTTTTTCTTCATTCACGATCGTCGAATCCTCTGGACACGAGAAGTGTAACGGAGCGAGCGGTTATTACGTGCGATTTCAGGCCCATAAATCTCTCTCTGATTCTGAATAAATTTTTACGTTGTGATGAATAATCTGTTCAACCAGGCCCCGATCGAGGGACTTACCGAACGTTGCTTTTCATGCCTGGCATACTTTTGAACCACAGGTGTTTGGTTGTACTATAGTATTTTGTTTTGACAATTAATATTTAATTATGAACTAATTAGACTTAAAATATTGGTCTCGTAAATTATTAATCTATATTTAATATTTTATATATATATCTAAATATTCAATATGATAGCGGATGAAGTTTATCATGGAGGCCTGACTTCTCACTCTCGTTGATTTGCTTGGAAGTTCAAGATAAGTGATCTCACATCCGGTGCGCTTTAAGCGACAGGCAAAATTGCTACGGGGACCTTTCGTCGTTCTCAAATCTCAATCTCTTGCCAGCACCAAACGTTCACATGGCGTCGAAGTGTGAGCGCGTTGGAGATGCGCAACTAGCCTTATCCAACAATAAACCTTTACACCAACACTGTTAGATGTTGGAAGATTCAACGGCATCCACGGAGCCGGATTATGCCTTAAGGTCACTCACAATGTAAGCACAGAATCCAAAACAATTAATTACATATTATTTATGGTGTATTTTGCTAATGTGGCAGCATATTTATTGAAGAAAGCGATAGAAAAAATAAGACTCCAAGTCTTATTTAGACTCTAAGTCCACATTATTCGAGGTAATAAATAACTTTAGACTCTATGATAGAGTCTGCATTGTGATTGCCCTTAGCAACATGTTGTTTTGTTGGGTTGTCTTGGCTGTAAACAGTTCATGGTGGAAATAACCACTTACCGTTAGGTCATTAGGTGACACATATACATATGGGATTTTATTTAGAGTTAAATACATTAGCAGCCTTAAACATGTGTGGCGCTGTGCCATTTAGATCCACGAATTCTCAAAGTCGAAATTCGACTGCCTAAACTTGTAAAATGGTGTGCCCATGGAGCTTGCCACGTCGTGCATTTCCCCAAACTCGTCGGCCACCTCCTCGCACACCAACGGTAGGCGCAGGAAGAACGAAAGCGCGCTTGTAGGTGAACGCTAGGACGGCGAGCTCACGGCCACGCTGACCAGCTGAGTGCAGAACAGGTTGAGGACGCGACGATCACGCCCAGCGGGCATGACAGGCTCGAGACAACCGCTTTAACATGGGGTGTATCCAGTTGCACAACCCTAGAGATGTTCGCTTGGCTGATAAATCATGACTGAAAGTTCTGTTCGCTGATTTATTATGAGAAAAAAATATTGTTAAATGACTAGCAGATTTGGCAGATGAGCTCAACCGAACAGAGCGACCACGAGGCTCGCGTAGCCCATCGGGGGCTAGACGCCAGTCGGTGGAAGCGGATATCGAGGCCGTATGTGCCCCATCACAATCTCTCTTAGCAGGTGCAGCTCGTCTTGACTAGGCAGGTGACCCCCTCCGTCCCCAGCCACCCGGTGCGTACACGAGCACCAGGAACCGCCTTTCGTCGCCATCGTAGAGCTCGCCAACGTCGATGAAGGCAGCGCGTCCATCGATGCCCACGTGGCTACCATAGGCGCTAGACGTCTCGATGCAGGCACGCGACAGCAACACGTGTGTCATGCACTATATGACCACCAAGAGGAGCCCGCTAACGCAGGCGCAAAGCCGCGAACAAGTCTTGCATCGCCGCCTTGTTTCCAACCAAGGAGAAAGCATCGCCCGTGGCCTCCGCAACAACGTGCATCGCATTGGCGCCGACGACATGGTCGGTGTCAAAGCCAAACGTGTGGACTGGTGTTGGTGTCTGCTCTGACGGCATGAGGGCGGGATAATTTTCATTGTACTATTTGATATCATAAGTTCTTGTAATTTTCTCTATAATTTTTATCAAACTTAGGATGTTTTGACTTTCCGAGATTTTTGAAATATTTTATAATTTGGAGCTGATGGAGTTTGTAAGAAAATTAAAGTGACTTATAATTTGGAGGAAGGGAGGAAGTACCAAATAGTTCTATACCCAACGTGAGACAAACTAGTTCATAGATATGGCCAAATGATGAAAGAATTGAATCTCACTCGTTCGTTAACTAAATGTAGAGAGAGTATTTTTTTGGGCGCGACAACACGAATGGAAGTCACTTTTGCATACGAAAAAAACACTAAGTAACAATTTTGTTAATTACGCGAAGACATATATACACGTTTGCGTACTGAACATAATTCGATTCCAAGGGAGGGTTATCACACCGTTGTGCTGTGGTGCTGCCACTACAACTACAATGTTCCAATCAGCGTGCGACAACTCCACGTCTCCATGCACGGAGTAGTGACTAGTGAATTTGTCATGCTGATCGGCTGCACATGCACATCAGTCCCAGCGCTACTTTGCTAGTTTTGTCGCGGAGCCCAAATGCCCAAAGCCATCAAAAAGTTTTAACATTATAACACTTTTATTTTTATTTGACAGACATCTGTTTAATTATAGACTAATTAAGCTTAAAAAATCCGCTTCGCGATTTATAGATAAACTATACAATTAGTTTTTATTTTTATCTATATTTAATGTTTCATACAGGTGACTTAAAATTCGATGTGACGAATAATTTTGAAAAGTTTTTTTGATTTTAGGGTCAACTAAACAAGGCCTTGTTTACTTCCAAAAATTTTTGCAAAATAGAAATAGTAGTACTTTCGTTTGTATTTGACAAATATTGTCCAATTATAGATTAACTAGGCACAAAAAAATTATCTCACAAATTACAGATAAACGGTATAATTAGTTATTATTTTTATCTATATATATTTAATGTCGTGCCGCAAGTTTGATATGACGAAAAATCTGAAATCTTTTGTAAAATTTTTTGAGAACTGTGTCCTCGGCGCAGCCCTGCACCTGCACGCCGTCGACCGATCGAGCATCTGCGGATCTGCCTCCTCGTCTATACACCTCTAGGACGCCGACGCACGTGATGGCCGGCCGGCCGGCAAAGCGCGCAGCAGCAGGGCAGCACACGGCACGCGCCGTCCTCATTGCCGTCCACCACCTCAGTACCTCACGCCAACGGCGAACGAACCCCTCGTGGGTTTTTTCGCGTGGCGGACGACGGGCCAACGCGCTCGGCCTCTCAGGCCGTCAGGCGCACGAGCGAGCGCCGGCCGGGGAGCCCTCACGCGAAAGCGCCCGCGCGGCCGGCCGGTGCACAGAAACGCGCGCCCGGCCGCGGAGCAGCGCCACCGACGCGCGGGCCCGTGGTGGCGCGGTGGCCCGCGCGTCGGCGAGGCGGGCGGGGAGCGCGAGGGGCCGGAGCGCGGCCACGTAGCGGGGCTGCGCGCCTTGAGTTGGCGCCGGCGAACGCGTGGTCTCGGCGGCGGCCACGCGGGCGGTGTCCCCGCCGTGCGATTTGTGCAAGGGTGGACGGCGGTGTCGCGGCCGCCTAAAACCCCCCCAAACCCTGTCTGACAATTAATGCTTGTCGCTGGAGCAGGTTTTGCAGGAAGGACCTTGACGTCTGGAAACCGTGACGTGAACACCCTCCTACGGTGTGCGTGCTTCACTGCTTCCCGTGCACGTGGACCTGGATGTAAAATTGGAAGGGTGTGGATGGAATTCTTGGAGATGCTGAGGAGCTGAGTCGTAGAGACTTGTGTGGCGTCAAAAAGCAGTCTTGGTCCATACAAGCAAACGACGAGGAGGGACAGACAGACAGGACAGGAAGGATCGCAGGCAGATAGGGAAGGAGAAGCGGAGTGCGCGCGGTCCAAATCTGCGGAGGCGGAGGCGGAGGCGGAGGGCGAGCAAGAATGCAGGAGCAGCCGGCGAGCTCGCGGCCTTCCAGCAGCGAGAGGTCGTCTAGCTCCGCGCACCACATGGACATGGAGGTCAAGGAAGGCAAGCTAGCTATATTCCTCTGCCACTCTCGAAATATCCTGCATCTTCTTGGTTTAATCTTTATCACCCACTCTCAGTTCTTCGATTTTTTTTTTAGAACTTGTGTTCCAACGCTTCCGATAGATTTCTCGTTTCCTTTTTCGTGCAACTGTGCAAGCCATGTCAAGCAAAGTCGTTTGCTGAACTGAAACATGTGTGGTGTGATTTTGAGTTGCAGGGATGGAGAGCGACGAGGAGATAAGGAGAGTGCCGGAGCTGGGCCTGGAGCTGCCGGGAGCTTCCACGTCGGGCAGGGAGGTTGGCCCGGGCGCCGCCGGCGCAGACCGCGCCCTGGCCCAGTCGTCCACGGCGCAGGCCAGCGCGCGCCGCCGCGTCCGCAGCCCCGCCGACAAGGAGCACAAGCGCCTCAAAAGGTGTGTGAGATTTTTTTCTGTAAATATATCCTAGTAAAATATTAGCATATACATCAACATCACCGGCGACCTGTGTGTGGAACAGTGGAAGTTTAATTAAAAGTATAGCATGATACAGTATATAGTAGTAGTGGGAGGAGGAGTATACTGCTCCACGTTAGTTCATTTTTTTTTCCTTTGCTGCTCGAGAACACAAGAAAGTTAGTAGTACGGAATTCAGTTTGTTAGGATGAAGGGATGAGTGACCGCGTCATGGGCTGGCTCATTTGTTGACAAAATAAAATATCTTTCATGATCCATGCCTGTTTGGATTTAGTGTTAGTAGTGGACCATATTGTATCCACATCAGAATTAGGACCCCTTTGTGGGGTTCAGATAAGAAACGAGTGCCTGTGGAGATAGGTGGTTGGAACTTGGAAGACTATGTTTTCAGAATCATGCATGAATAAGGTTAGGCCCCGTTTGGTTCCTGCCGCTAAATTTTACTCCCTATCATTTCGGATGTTTGACACATGCGCATAAAGTATTAAATATAGACTATTTACGAAACTAGAAATATAGCTAGAGACTAATTTGCGAGACGATTTTTAAAGCTTAATTAGTTCATGATTAGACACTAATTGCTACAGTAACACATGTGCTAATGATGGATTAATTAGGCTTAACAAATTCGTCTCGTGGAGTACTGACAAAATCTGTAATTTGTTTTTCTATTAATTAGTATCCGAATACCCCATGGACCACCCCATATAACATCCGATATGATACCTATTAAACTTTAGTCCCTACAACAAAACACCACCTTATTACCCGGATTGTTAGTTGCTAAGTAAGATCATTAGACAGTGATGCTCAAATTGTATTTTGTTGGAATTGTGCTTCTCTCTTTCTAGAAGCAACAGTAGGAAAAGGTGGTCCAAAAACACTTCTGAAATTAGCGTGATGTGTTACTTGTTCATCTAAATAGTTTGGTGAGATACAAATGCAATGCAAGTGGAGTGGGAGAAGAGAAGCAGATAACAGTTTTGCACATATCATATGGTTCCTTTATGCTTATAGCATCTGTGTTGGTCCCGCACCTCTTGTGATGGCGACATTGGAGTGGTGGTGTTTATTTGACACGAGTGATACGGTGATACCTTTGGACACTAGTGGCGTTTCAGTGTTTGTATGATACTTTCAGAGTACAATAATACAATTGTTCACATTAATGCTAATGTTTCCCTAAAGAAGCAATGCTGTTGCCATTATAGTGCAATAAACATTATATCCTTGTTGAGAGTTTAGCTGGTATGCAAATGCAAGTGTAGGATTTTAATTATTCAAATTGATCAGGGATGGGAATTACTTTATATGATCTCAAATTAGTTCATGAATTCTGGGGAAATGTCAAATTTGTCCTTATCGGAATTATTCTCTATTTTACCATTTAAGAATGTCTCAACCTTCTAGGTTTTTTTTTCCAATTTACTGCATTAAATTGCAATGTATATGTGCTATGGTTAATCCAGTCTTGGGTCTGGAAGTTGTCTTGATTTGCTATGTTCGTGACTTGTGAAGATTACTGAGGAACCGGGTGTCAGCTCAACAGGCAAGAGAGAGGAAGAAGGCTTATTTGACTGATCTGGAGGTGAAGGTGAAGGACCTGGAGAAGAAGAACTCGGAGATGGAAGAGAGGCTCTCCACCCTCCAGAACGAGAACCAGATGCTCCGACAGGTACATTTTATTTTTGCTATGTGTTTAGCACATACAAATTTGTGTACTGTTTGATTATCTATCATCTTGCCAAATTTGTTTAGTACTTACTTTCTATGCTTCATCGATCATGGACACTATGATGCTGTCTTTATTCTACACATACTGTTCTACCATCAGAACTGAAATCATTGTCTGCTATGCGCAACATTCATTCTATTGCTGCTTTAGTAGCTGTCGGTGCACCAAAAAGATTTGCTGGTTAATTGATTGTATTCTATATTACCATGTCAATTTGGAATTATATTGGGTTGCGAGGTTTTTGTTTTGTGACAAAATGTTAGGGTGATGCAGGAATAAATCGAACATATTCTGATTGAAGTTTTTCACCTTTTTGCAGATACTGAAGAACACCACTGTAAGCAGAAGAGGTTCAGGAAGCACTGCTAGTGGAGAGGGCCAATAGTTCAGAATGACAGGAAAATAGTAATGCATTATATGCTAAACATATGTTTATGCTCAGTGGATTTGGTCAGTTTGCTTTGTGGCCAAAGGAGGGAACCCCAAAAACTGGGGGTGAAGGATTTGTGCAGACAGTCATATATATCACTGTATTAATACGAATGGTTCAGAAAAAGAAGAACTTATGGAGTGCATTTAATATGTATCATATCATTTTGGGACATTTAACTTGGTTTACACACCATCATCTGCTAAAAGAGAGAAGATCCTTCTCGCGCAAAAAAAAAAAAAAAAAAAAAAAAAAAAAAAAAAAAAAAAAAAACAAAAAAACAAAAAAAAAAAAAA
>Ga0182004_10001798_pt1 | contig 16173 bp, 13 predicted proteins | sample Sormic07211540_1_FD_120479 | JGI IMG/M metagenome (GOLD analysis project Ga0182004, IMG submission 120479) | Endophyte microbial communities from Sorghum bicolor roots, Mead, Nebraska, USA - 072115-40_1 MetaG | ecosystem: Host-associated > Plants > Roots > Unclassified | place: USA: Nebraska...
TAGACAAACACCAAAACTCGTGGAATTCTATCAGATAAAACCCTAAGTCTGGGTGTTGGTTGCATTTGGATCCTTTTCCATGATTAGTTGATGGTTAAATGTGAGCATTAAGGACCGTCAACAGCCATCTTACGATGTGGCTCAGGCATTGTCTCATGTCAGTATATACCAAATATTTGCATTGCCTATAGGCATGTGTCCCTCCCTAGGGGTTCCAAATACAAGTTCTTATGCCTACCACGAACAAGTTTATAATTCATCTCATCTAGTCTTAGGCTATTCAAGACTGACTCTAGGAAACATGTGCCTGTACCCCCTGAAGATGTGCAAGTGTCTTTTTTGTTCTGGAAGACACTGAGGTACATGTCATTATCACTGCAAGCTAGCATTTCTCAATTCTCATCAGTTGCAAATGGGGAGCTTAATGCACCTCCCTGGCGAGCTATTGAAAGGCTCATAGTCCTTGCCTTGCAGGTAGAATGGCCAATGTAGGCTAGGTGTGGCATGGTGTTGTTCAATATGTTCAAGAAGATGTCTAATAGTGGATCATACGAGAGGGTAGTATATAGGTCAAACTTGTTGAGGGTTACATCAGTCGCCTCGTAATAACATTCCTAAAGGGTGGATCACGTGTGTATGCATAGTAGCACACAGGAGGATGTCGATGGTGAGCAACACCTCTGTCTCCATGTGGCATCGAAGGATGAAACGGTATCTCCACGAGTGCTTCATGTCCGTTTGGTCCCCTGTCATGGCTTGTTCCTCGCCTCGATTGTCAGTCGTTCTTCTTCTTGTCACCATTGGCACCACCACCACCTCTACCACCAATGTGTATTCTCTAGCCAATGCCTAGAGGGAACACGAATTAGTAGTACTCAATAAGTTTCGGATGGGAAGCTACGATGGAGGGAATGGAGTAGAGTATGTATGACTGTGGTTTGTAGGGCACAATGATTGATTCGGAAAGACACAAATGTGTGAGTGTGTAATGGTAGTTACCCTTCCCCTTCCATGTGATTTTTTAATTGCTTGATTAATAATTTTGATCTCTCCTATCGTGATGTCAATTCTTTTCAGTTCAAAACTTGGAGCATATGCTAAAGCAGTGGCTTCTATCTACAAAGCATCGTTAAATTGCTTTTTCTTGTCTTGTTCGTAGCAAGCGATTCATTGTGGATGTTACCAATTCTTGTGAAATTCGCTCATTCCAAATTCTTAAAATGAGTCCAAGTTTTGCTCTGGTGCACTTTGTGCAGTTGGGATGTGAGATCACGGTGGTTAGAAAAACATACCATTCTCTTGATCATTAACACAATTAGCAGTGACACAATGATGCGGCAACGTATCTACAAGGGCTATTGGAATGTTTGTATTCTACATGAAAATATATAGGTGAAAGACCGAAGACCAAAATCAGCATTCATTGTGCTTGGTTGTGCTTATTGATGGAATTGCGTAATGTATGTCTGGTACCATTACGAAAGGGTGCAGGGTCAAGTATCGTTTCCTTTTGTCTGAGTCAATCTAGGGTGAACCCCCATACACGCAACGATCGATAGATACCAAACCAACCAATGGTTGCCCCAGATTCTCCTTTGACCAATGCACGATTCTCGAACCTAAGAGAGCACTGGATCAACCTGAAGGCCGACATCCTTCTTTCCTGACTACAGGCACAACCAAGGTGATTGGTTAGTGCCGTTGGCGTCCTAGGGGTTGACACTACACCACCATACCACTACATCGATCTCACGCTCGCATCCCTACTGCACCAATGATGGATGGACTCCAAAGTATGTGAATCCTGATGTTATGTTTTGTATTCATTGCAACTAAATGCTAGATCACCCTTTATGTTGATCTCTATCTAATACTTAGAGCACTCCCAATGCTAGAAACTACATGTAATTTCTATACCCATTAATTTTTGTAGACACTATATATAGAAACTATAGTCCCAATGAATAGTTTTTATAGAATATTTTTATATCCAATCACATTCATTCTCTCTTCATTCTTACCCAATCATATCACTTCATGTCTTGGATTTTGTGTAGACATAATTTCTAACTTAGAACCAGTTTCTATGATTTTTGCTCTCTCTCTTCAATAACTCTCTTGCCACATCAGCAAAATGCTTAGGTGACACTACAATTAATATCTATAGAAACCACCTGAATTGGGAGTGCCCTTATGAAAGGTTAAAAAGTAGGCCGGCAAAACTCAAATTAGACCGTATATAATTTGTGACCCCTGTCTTTGCCACTGAAGTCAGCCATGTTATTGCCAACAAAAGTTGGCGGTGGCACATGCAACAATTTATTTACAGTTTTATAGAGGACTTGTTTAGTTCGTAATTTTTTTTGTTTTTTAAGTACTGTACCATTTCGTTTTTATTTGATAAATATTGTCCAATTACAGAGTAACTAGGCTCAAAGGATTCATCTCACAAATTACAGGTAAACTGTACAGTTAGTTTTTATTTTCTTCTATATTTAATACTCTATGTATGTGAGCAAAGATTCGATGTGACGGGTCGGCGGACACACTCGCACCCTGCGGGCGCGGCTGCTGCACGACGTCACGGCTCCGAGACGGGCGCCATCTCGTGACCCGGAGCGCGCATGTACTAACCACTCGTGCGTACGCGCCCACACGCACCGTGAAACTACCAGCAGTTTTCACGTGAACCATCGATGGCACTGTCGAGCCACGCCGGCCGACCTACCGAACGCATCGACGGCGCGCTGGCGTCGGGCAGTGGAGAGCGTACGGCCCTCCACCGGCGCCGCGTATTATATATATATATATATACACACACACGAATCATATATATTGTACGACAACGACTACTGGCTGCCAATTCAGCAGTTTACTTTATTTGCGTCGTCTTCTAACAGTATCTCACTTGGGTTTCACCGCATGGCCAAATTTCGCATAATGCAATTTTAGTTCAAAAAGGTGGCGAAATGCCGCCATGATGGAGAGCAACTTTCACTTTGGACATCATCATGCTACTCCAGCGCTAAATCTGTTTATTTATTTACGTCCGTGGCATTATTTCTGCGCACCTAATATAATGTGACCACATGTCATCATCCTGCAAGGAAAAAGAATATACAACCCCTCCAAAAAAAAATACACCGGCCGAGGGCTGCTAGCTCTTATTACTTGCGACTGCTTTTCTATATGATGAGTTGGCCACCAAATTGGATGCGCTTTTGGACGACCTAGCAATAGCAGCAAGAGCGACTAAAGAAGAAGATCGCTAAACGCTAAACGGCTCTTCGATGCTCTCCCTATGTGAGTATATTGACTAGTGAGTTGTTCCTCGTGTTCACTCCCCCGGGCCCCTCCATGTGGACAAAAACAAGGCACGAATAGATTTACGGGTAGCTTATGAGTAGAGGTGGCAATGGGATTAGCATTCAAATCCATAAGAAATCCAATTAAGATCCAAGTCCAACGTGCCGTCTACATTGAGGCCGAGCTGAACAACCTTCTCATCAAAGGTGACATGACCATCAACGACTACTACACCAAGCTCGATCAAATGCCTTGCCGATCAACTTCACGACATTGGCCACCCCGTCTCCGAGCCGAGCTAGGTCCTTAACTTTCTCTGGAGTCTCAGTCCGCGCTATCGTCATCTCAAGCTAGTGATCACCACCAAGTTCCCACCCCACATCATCATGAGCGCTAGATCGGCCTACACCTCTTGTACTTTTGGGGACGGTTGCGGTACCTAGCCACCCGAGTTGGAGTTATTGTTAGCAAATGGGGAGAAAATATTTTTATGAGTTTTAACAGGGATAGAGACGAGATTTAAGAATTTATCTCTTAAAACCTATTTATCAGAGATTGGACACAGGGAATAATTCCAACTTGAAATGGTTTTTTAATTTGTACTATCTTTGACTATAGGGAATGATTTCGGGGAGGATCAGGTCTAAACGAACGAGGCCTTATGGGGGTAAGGATGTGCATCTTAGCATCTATACCTCAACGCAGAATTCTCCATTGATATTCCTATCACTACATATTATGTGTAAATCTAAAAGATATGGGTGTAAGACACAATGTTACACTAATTTGCCCGTGGGGGAAAAAACACTAATCAACACGTGTATAACCACTTTATAAATCTTTTAAAACTTTTGCCAAGGGCAAATTGGAAAGTAGCGGTGGTTTTAACCATTCGGCGCCGCTCCTTTTTTTTCTTCTTTATTAAAGAACACCACAGCCTAAAGGTGGGCGAGCTAGTTGGCCTTTCTAGCTTGCTCGCATTTCATGCCATCGCCATTGCAGCGCTCACCTTAGCTAGCGAGCGGATGCCAGCCCTCACCTCCGATGCCATTGTTGCGTCCCCGAGGTGGGGCGCCCCCTTCTGCGGCGGCCGTTCAGGCGAGCCGCGCACTCGCCGCACGCCGTCGTCCGCCGGCCAAGGTCACGGCTGTGGATGGCCGCCGCTGGACCGCGTGGCCGGCTGGGTCGGCGGCGGCATCGCCGCGGTGTTCTTCGCGTCCCTGGAGCGGTGCTCGTGCTTCAACGTGCGCACGTACGACGACCTCCTCGACGACGAGCAGAGGGACTCGGAGGCGCCGCTCATGTTCGACGACGGCAACGGTAACTCCACCGGCGTGGAGAGGCGAGGAGCCAGGAGGTGCGGCAAGGGCAGGAGGACTGGTAGTGGGGACTTTTAGAGTACGATATTAATATATTTTTGTTCAAAAAAAAAGTTGTTCGCGTGGTTTAATTTTGGTTGTCGTCGTCTTAAGCTGCAGCGTTCGTCCTATTTCGAGTAAGTTTTATCCTTGTAATGCTATTTCCTACTACATTTCTGTTTAAATTATGAGTGTATATAAGGATGTTTCACTGTATCCAAGTTAATTCAAAGTTAAATACCTCTAAACTTAGCTCCTTTTTGTTCCTTCTTTTTCCTCCTTCAGTTGTGCAATAATAGATCTTACTATCTAGAGCCATCAGTTACACTTAGGCCCGGACCGGAATTTATAGTGTTACTTAGTTCATCATGCACTGATGATGCACACACAAGCAACAATTTCTTTTGTTTGAGTATTGGATGCGTATGATGTAGCAGTATTCCAAGCTTAGCTTGTCCAAAATTCAGTAGGAGTATGAAACATCTCTAATTTCTTTTTTTAGAAAAAGGTATAAAACAAAATTTTCATCTAGAGTCACTGTGTGATTATTGATGAGTGCGTCAATTATTAGCTAGCTACTAACCGAATTTAAACATCATGAGCCATCAAGTTGATTAGATGGCGCTGTGGTGCTAGTGATTATAACTTTAGGACTATGAAAATTTTATATTGAAAAGCGAACAAATAATGTTAGTGTGTGGCCCTTATATTTTTAAAATATATATTGTACGCTGGTCTTAGTCGCCTATCCGTAAAGATGGCGTACCCGATACCCGAAACCCGATGGATTTTTGCTCTGTTAGGGTAAGGATATGGGTCAACTTCGCTACCGTGGGTTTGTTAATAGGGCAAAAGCTAGACCCAGCGGGTTTGTGGGCATGGGTCTGGGTGTGTAGTACCCAAACCCGTAAACTCATGGGTTTTTTAAACCCGATTCATCATATTATCACACAATATAATTAGTACATAAAGTACAAAATGCAAGAAAAAATAAACGAAATAGAGAAGATGCATGCTCCATATTTTTGAAGTAGAAGCTCCTTATGTGAAAGCTGCAGCTAGCTAGCGCGTCTTAGTGCATGCACTCAGTTCATGTGGACTCAACGATATGACAGATGTTGGCACCGTGCATTAGCAGGTCATGGCCCAGTGCATGCTAGAGGTGAGTGTTCCTGTCAGAACTCGCAAATTTTTAGTGTGGAGGTGTAATAACACATAACATGAATCCCACATTGCCAATTAATTCAACTTTAAGTATTTTGGTGCGCTATAGAGTAGACTTGCTCACTTGACTTGATGACCATCTTATGACATTGCTGTGACGGGCACGGGCAACCCGTTAAATACCCGTGACCCGATGGGCATGGGTTTGGGCACAAAATCAAACCTGTGACGGGTCATGAGTTTATTAGTGGACATATTTTATATTAATGGGTATGGGTTTGGATGGTAAAACCCAACGAATTTGTACCCGTTGCCATCTTTACCTATCCGCTAGTATGCAGCTTTTCTAAAGAAGTCTACTACCTCCGTCCAAAAGAAAACATCATTCTAGGTTTGAACTGAGGCCTTGTTTAATTTCATCCAAAATTTAAAAACTTTTTAAGATTTTTCGTACATCGAATCTTACGGCACATGATGCATTAATTATAGATTAAAAAATAACTAAAGCCCTGTTTAGATTGGAGATGAAAATTTTTTAGGTGTCACATCAGATACGTCGCAAGGCTGTCGGGAGGGGTTTTTAGAAACTAATAAAAAACAAATTACATAGCTCATGTGGAACTGCAAGACAAATCTATTAAGCATAATTAATCTGTCATTAGCGCATGTGGGTTATTGTAGCACTTAAGACTAATTATGGACTAACCAGGCTTAAAAGTTTTGTCTCGCGATTTTCAACCAAACTGTGTAATTAGTTTATTTTTTTATCTATATTTAATGTTCCATGCATATGTCCAAAGATTCGATGGGATGGATAAAATTTTTTTTAGGTGGGGAACTAAACAGGGCCTAATTGTATAGTTTATGTGTAATTTGCGAGATGAATCTTTTGAGCCTAATTAGTACATAATTTGACAATATTTACCAAATACAAACAAAAATACTATAGTAGCAAAATCTAAAGAAATAGATCTAAACAAGGCATAAGTCACTAATAAATCAAACATTATATTCTTATATCTAACTAGATTTATCAAAAATATGTCTCCACTTAGATAATTATTAAAATATATTCTATGATTATTTTATAATACTTATTTTGTATCATAAATATTAGCAATTTTTTAATACAATTAGTCAAACTTAAGGTTCATTGGCTCCTCGAAAAGCAAAAAAAATGATATTCTTCTGAAGACTACACATTTAATTTGTACTGCTTGGTTGCTTGAATTAATCGCTAGCATTAATATTTATATGTGTGCAAGAGAAATCATAGACGCTATAATGTATGTTTTCATAAAACATTTTGCATATTCAATTTTTCTTCACATGTTGGATAGCTCCACAGTTGCTAAAGGAAATTGAAGCTTACCTTCTTTTTTGTTAGTTAGCACTTATTTAGTGGGTTCACAATTAGAATCAGAACATCTCTAAAATTTCAATTTTAATATAAGATGTGTCACACACCTTAGAGCGACTCTATAAGTGCCCATATATCTAAATGTAAGGGTCTAGATGAAAACACAATTCTAACATCCTCAAACTCCCAAAGTAGGAAGGCCCTCAAATCACCCCCCACTCCCCAACATGTACTTGACCATCAATCCTAGGGCTTCAGCCCAGAGCTTTTACTTTCTGTTTTCTTTTCTTTTTCCTCTGATTCTTTACCCATGCTCGCCTTCAACCCTTGCACCACCTGCACCATCACCACCCTTTCTCTTTTTTAGTTGTTGATCATATGATCCGACCTAACCGCTAGGCAGAATCGCTCACTTTCCCCCTCTTCTCACACCAAATCTCCGCCTCATGTTGGCAATCTTCCCCAAGTTTGGCCGAGATCCAACTTCCTTGAGCTCCTCTCCCCGCCGATTGCCTAAACCCACAACCTCCTCTCCTCGCCAATTGCCAAAACCCACAAGCTCCCCTCTACCACTAATCATCATAACTGTGACTTCAAGTGGGCCTTCTAGCTTGGAGCTCTGCCCCAATCTCAAGCTCCCTCTGTCACCAAACACCCAAAGTGCGACCTCATGCACCCCTTGTGACCTCTTCTGACCTATTTGTCCACACCACCCATCCGCCTCTACTCAGCACCTCTCCTCTTGGCCAGTTTCCCCAAAGCAAGTCCTCCTATTCTTTCAAAAAAAACAAGTCCTCCTAAAACTTGGCTCAGAATCGAGAGTTTGGCTCCCCACAAAGCCTCCACTGCTCACACAACGTGGGAGTCAGAGACAAGGGAGATGCGGTCTAGTAGGCCTTGGTCCAACATGGTGATTCAGGAGACGGCTAGAAAAGGAAGCTTGATCAGTTGTCGGTCCACGTGGGCTCTGGCTATCCTCGCCTCCTGGCCAACACACCTCCTCGATCTAGGTCTAGACAAGCGGGTCCTATAAAAATAGGGGCTCAGATTTAAGGGTCGTTGCTGAAATTAGAACAACTATTAGAGAGATGAAAGAAAGAAGGGAAGCGCGATGTATAGCAAAACTTAAGTACTGACGTGAAGCCCTGAAACCAAGCCGATATATATCCCGTTTAGAGCACATGCTGCACAAGCTGGATATATAACAACGAATTATCCTAAATACATTACAAAGCAATTCAACGTTACACCTTTTGTTTACATATAAACCCGTGTCGCATAACAATAGGTGAAATAGTAACCGGTGAAATGCAAGCATGCATCACGCATTCTCATTGCTCCTCCTAATGCCTTCCGGCCGGCTCAGTGTAGCGTGCTCTGCGCGGCCTTCCGGGCGCTTCAAATGTTCCCTCAGCGGATACCTAATACGTGTACGCGGGCCGTGTGTTGCGGCGCGTACGACGACGCCGCCGGCGGTGGAGCCGTAGCCATCCCTCGTTGCGGCACCAAGGCGAAGCCCTGGCCCTGGTGCTGCTGCGGCCACGGCGACGGCTGCCGGCCCCGCGGCAGAGTGTTGTTGGCCACCGAGCTGTAGTCATCCTCGTCTTGGGGGCAGCAGCCAAAGCACGCAAACTTGAGGCACATTCTTGGTGATATCTATATAAGTGGTGGATGGAGTAAGTACGTGTAGTGGTTAAATTGGTGATATATATTATATATAGCCTTCAGGCTTAGCTCCAGCGAGCTGACACTGACAGGATGCTTGTTGCTATACATGCCCGGGCTCGAGGCAGTGAGAAAAGCTGTGTGCGCGCGACTGGCTGGTCTGTTGCCGGCGACGGCGACCCAAAGACTCTATAGAGTCCGGGCGCGGCCAAGTCTGCTGTTGCTTCAACTTCAAGTTGATTCAAGCGCGTTGATCGAGCGAGCCACGCGCACGCGCTGTTCATACGGAGCAAGCAATTGCAGCTTCGCGCTCGGGCAAATTTGCTGCAGCGACGTCGTGTCGCGTCACTGTTGGGTCGCCGGAGACGGGAGCTAGCTACCCGTGTTCCTCGATGCCGCTCTCGCGCCATATATTCTCGATCGCCGATTCGCCGTGTTGGCTGGGCCTCGTCGGCGAATTCAATGGTGCCGTCACTCACTCGCTCACTCACTGCTTAAGCGCATGAATCGAAACAGAATTAGCATGCATGGTGCATGGATAGTCCCCTGCTAATTTTGACTGTCAAATTGAAACTGCCTATAGTAGCGTCGTCAGGTCAGGGCTAACTTTACCAAGAGGAATCTCAGTGAAACAATGATCGCATATGAATAATCCTCGGGCTGAAGTAAGCTAGCTAGGAAAGCTAGTGGGGCTGAACCCACCCCACACCCGGTCCACGCACCCACAGACTTGATAACTTGGACCTGTTGGGACTTGGAATTTGACGGAGAAACTCATGACAACGAACACTCTGTAGGAGAATTGACGACGCTAATTGCCCTCGGCGCCCCCAGTGATCAGATTCTGCAGACCAAGCCTAATATCAGAATCTGCAGTCTGAACCCAACAGCCTTTGTAGCACAGTATCGGCCCGGAACCGGAATAGCACCTTCGGTCAGTCTAATAGGCCCGGGCGAGGGCCGACTGCCCGAAGGCCAAGCCTAGAAGACTTTACTTTTGTTATTATTCCTTCAATCGTTCTCAGCCTGGCGCAGAAATTTTTTGAACTACACTACTCTCACAAGGCAATGATTATATTAAAAATAAAATAACCAGTTCTTGTAGGGGTTATTAATTTTATGATACACATGCATATTTTGTTGCTAAAATACTACAGCAATCGTCCAAAAAAGCAATTTTTGCTTCTCAAAAAGTAAAATAATATCTATTTCGACCAAATACACATAAATAATATTGATTTTTATAATACCAAATAAATATAATCAGATTAATCATAAAAAGAATATATTTATAGTAAATATATCTCGGGACATAAATGTTGATATTATTTTATATAGATTAAACTTAAAAAATGGTGACTTGATCCAAATTTAGAGTTGTATCATTAGATTAACACCTAAAGATCCCAGAAAGAACTAGGCAGAGATCTTGCTAGCTCAAGGAAGAGACATCTTTTCCTATGAGGAGAAGCAGAAGCAACGACACCAACGCCACCACAACCAGACAAATGCAAGGTTGGAGCAGTAGGTCGAAGAATAACCCTAATCAGGGAGGTCCTTACTCCACCCCAACCATTACTACAGAGTACAAAAATACCTCAAAAGCACATCACTTGAAGCCGCAATGACCTTACAGGAGAAGGCTCAAAGAGACACAACACTAGTGCATGCCTCGTCGTCTCACTGAAGCCTAAAGAGAGGAGAGAGACCAGATGAGCAAAGTGACTTGGTGTATACTTGGCCAAATGGGCCAGGCCTACTAGGCTAGTGTAGGCTCATGCAAAAGAAGCACAGCTCGGGCTTGGTCTTACAAGGTAGGCCTTGTGCCCATGCCTAGGGCATCATACCGGACTGTAGTGTCGGCCCAAGCATGGCATGGTTTTTGAGCCAACACGATGTGATCTGGTATTTTTGAATCATTATATTCTCTTGGGATAAACCATAGTTATTGGTTTACAAATTCTAGCTATAAAACCAATCTCCCACACATCTGAGTTTGCCTCTCGTCACATCGCCGGACCCAGTCCGACTCCTTGTCCCTCTCGCGGCTTTGCTCCCTAGGCCGACATTCATGTTCCTCCACTAGCTCCATCCTGCAGCTTCTCCTTGTGGCCTCCTTCAGTAGTGATCATGGCGCAATGTAACGACAATGAGACGCAGTGGCAATGGCGTGGCACAGCAGCTACTCGTCTACTTCCTACATTGAGGGCGGCATGGAAGGCAATAGTTGCGCGGAATCTATAGCAACAGTTCGTGGCTGTGTGGTGCGACGACGGCAGGCAGCGGCCTAATGTGGTGGGTGCTATGGCATAGCCTTGTACGGTGGGCCAGAGCTGGCATAGGCATTGTTGGCCCAGCAGCATGGTTCAAGGGTCCTTGTGCCATGCCCCTGTCACGACATAGGCACGGTGACAGGGCAAGGCACGACACAACATCGTTGTCGTGCCTAAAGTGTCGTGCCCTGCCAAATTGTGTGAGGGTTAGGCCATCCGTTTGGCCATGTATAGCCCGGTGTCCTCATGCAAATCTTGTGCTAGAGCCTGTGGCGGATAGTTGTGCTCCATGACCTCTTCGAAACTATCTCCAACAATCAAAATCATTTCGAGACCCCGTTGGAGGGTGTTATGAGGCGAAATGTCCTAATTGTTGCAGACGGTGCAAATTCACCCAAACCGCAGATTAAAAATGAAAACAAACAGGGACCCAAAGCTGTCAATTCAATCAATAACAAACTAGTATATAAGACATAATTATGCTCCCATCATCTTATAGGTTCGCAGAGTTGCACCGGTGACGGAAAGGACGAACAAAGATACGATAGCTTAACAGGAAAAGCGCAGTTTGCGCAAAGGAAAACCACCCACTGGTTCCAATCCAGCCTCTCTGTCCCTTGCATTGGTCAGACGACGGACACCTGTTCCAATCTCCCCGAGCAGGCGAGCAGTGCATGTGCGTCCCCAATGCATGTCTCATTGCAGGACCAGACCAAAACCGCCCACATGCATGCAAACCTTGTTCAAAGCTGAACTCCTTCGGTATCCCAATCCAGCTTAACAAAGCACCAGCAAGCGGCTTTATCCCCAGATGTTGATGCACCCCATGTGTCTGGCTTTCTTTTGGCCACCAAATATTGCATTGCAGACATTGTTTGGCCCCAAGCTCAAAGGCTAAATCTACGCGATGTAAAGCCATGGATTGGTACTGCTCATGCTCATGCCTGCAACCAACTCTAGATGAACAAAGTACACGCATGTAGAGATGCGTACCTTGGGATGATGGCATGATGCCATCTGTACACTGCAGGCTAGCTTGGAGCCTTTCTTGTGACAGGCTCAAGTGGGCTGTCCTGTCTCCATTGCTCAACAACCAACACTACGGTTAGCATTTCAGATAAACAAGAGCAGCATCGATTTCAAAATCCGTATATATTTGGACGACACTGGAACGCATGAGAGTGGTTCGTTGAATGTAGCCAGCCGGTTAATAACTTTACGGAAAATCAAACACTGTTTGCTTTAGCGAAACAAACCCGAAGCGTGTCGTTACCCGCTCTAAAGCCAGCTAAAAGCATAACCGGTAACTGTATGGGCGGTGCGTTCTTGATCTCCTTGGACAGGACAGTGCGTGCATGTGTAGAGACGATTCACTAAAATTCAAGGATCGATCGGAGATGAATGTGCTTGCTTGCACCTTTTTCTTGTTCCGGTGTTCCATCTCTTGCCGTCTTGCGTGCCACCGCCCACTTTGGTGAGCTTGTGTTGCGATCACATGACCATTGGATTATTGGATATAATCACACAAGACTATGATTTAGCCAAAGTGAAATTCAGAAAGTTTCATCGCAACATACAGGAGTATTCAGTGAAAGTAATGCGCTTGGTCGCTTGGACTCCAGAGCTTTCTAGGTGTAGTTTCCCTTTCAGTCCGGACCACTGCAGCGTTGAGTGGTGTTCAGTGAGTTATTATGTTTTTTTTCCTCGAACAGTGAGGTGTTATGTGACTGTTCTCTCTCTCTCTCTCTCTCTCTCTCTCTCTCTCTCTCTCTGTGTGTGTGTTTTTTTTCTTGTCATGTAATTTCACGGCAAATCTGTTGCCCCTTTTTTTCTTAAAAAAAATATTAGTAGAGTGCGCTGGGAGAGGATATTCCTCCAACGGTGATCAAAGTTTATTAGGACGTCGTGTTATTAGTTTTGCCTTTGGTCTTGAGTGCCCGAATGAGTATATCTGATGATTGGTGACACCTGAGATCACTAGCACTGCATTATTCTGCGTCTGTGCACTGCATTATTAATTCTTGAGTTCCCATACGAGGGATGGTGCTGCCCAGTGCCCAGTGGTTGAGCACTTAAGCATAAACTATATATTCATTGTAAAAGCTATATAGGACAGTATTTCTATGTGGCTAAAGGTTCGTCTTTTTTTAACCTATATGTAACTTTTGGAGGACGACTAGGACCGCGAATTAACTTGTGTGTTCACTTTATTCCGCTCTAGTTTCCACATGCTCGTCATGGTCATGGGTCATATGGCGAGTTAAAACATGGCGGAGTATATATATGCATTCTGTAGACCGCCAAACGTTTTATGTCTTCATTCACAACAATGTGTGATATCCTTCTTGAAACCAGGTTTGCCAAATTTCGTTAGCAAAACACTCAAATGTGCCACTTTATGATTTTGCTTCTCACCAGTGTCAAGGATCTTATAACCCAACCCCATAATTAATCTATTGCCAACTGTTGCCAAACCTGCCGTTCTCATGTGATGTGCCCTCCTTGAGAGACATCCAAAAGTTAGTTACTTCATCAATCAACAAGATAACTGAATAACTGTCAATTATATTCAATTCATTTCAGTCAATCTTTTGCTACATTTTATTGTGTGTACTTAGAGTTTTTTTTCTAGCTTTTGTGGTGGGCTCATACGCAGAAGTTGTTAATATAACTGACATACTAAATGTGCACGAAGTTGTTAACTGCCGCACTAAGTCATTTTCAATAAATTTTAATCAACTTCGCTAAAACTTTAAGTTCCTAACATGATTTTTTTAGTTGCATCTTCAACAAAATTTCAGCCAATTTCGTTAAAATATTAAGGTATCAACATGATGTTTTGATTCTAAGGTAGCATTGGGATTGTCCTTCCCACCTCTAGCCATGGTAGTCGTGTTATTGATTAGGACTGTTCAAGACTAGAATGATCAGATTAATTAACCACAGTGCTAACCGAATCTGCTTTAGTCCTCAAGATAACAAAGAACGACCGGGCGATAAAATATCTCGCCCTTCCTTCATGATTAAGCTTAGTATAAAATCCCTATGGTTTCGTTTTCCATCGTAACACCCGCAATCCAGCACAAAAATGTCTCCCTCGCCACCACCTTACCCCATGTATAAATCCTACTAAAGCATCTACTCCTACTGTATGTCTTTGTCTTATCATGGACGTTAATTAAATCTGTGAAAAAAAATGTTTCGCTATCTTGTCATGCTTAAACCATGATGTTTTGTTACTCTTTTTAGTTTGATGAAACATAACTTTAGAGACTTTAGTTTCAACAACTTGTAGTGCATTCATGTAGTAATTTGCACCTTGTTAAGCTCTACGTTTTTTTTTTGGTGCAGCTTGTAATTACCCGGGCACAAAAATCAAACACGGTGTAGAAAAATGGATGTATGCATTTCTAAGAACCTATGACATAATTAGCTTTAGGTCTAAATTAATAACTCGCAGCGCCTCACAAGCACTCCATTTTTTTTCTCTAATTTCTATAGCCCACGGGTTCTTGCATATAGCTAGCTATATATTTTGGTTCTCTCTCAACGAGACAAAATACAGGTTTGTTTGGATGTTGCCTGCCAGGCAACAGCGTTCGATTTGCTATGTCGATCGGTAACCAGGATGCGTTGCTTGGCAGTTGCTAGCCAAGTCGTCATCCAAAGATACCCTATATATGTCCACTGATCTATTGACTGAAGTCTCAAATATGCTCCTAGAGTCACAAGAGTGCATGCATGTATTCGTAATTTCATATGGGTTTGCCTCTGGTGTTTGAAAACAAATCTAGCGAATCTATAAAGCACGCATTATCACTTAGCACTATACTGTATATGACTATAACATTTAGACCCATATCATGAATGAACAAACAAAAATACAAGAATGCCCTCGTAAACCGACTATATATAAATACCGCAGCCCTTCACTTCTTCCCTCCCTTTTCCTCCTCCTCCTCTGATAAGCACGCGATAATTACCATTCTGTCCATAATGGACTTCTCAGCAGGCTGCATGCCGTGCATCGACGACATCGACATGCAAGTCCTCGCGGCGATGGCGGCAACACCGCCGCAAGTGGGCTTCGAATTCGACCCCACAGCCAGCCCATTCCCAGCTCAACCTCCGGCGACAGCCTCGCCCGAGGTCGACACAGCCGCCGCGGGGGAGTCTGAGTCCGCCGACGAGCGTCGCCTTCGGCGGCGGATCTCGAACCGGGAGTCCGCGCGGCGATCCCGCGCGCGGAAGCAGCGGCGCCTCGACGAGCTCCGCGACACCGCCGCGGTCCTGGAGCGCAGGGGGCGCGAGCTGGCCGCCGGCGCGCGCGCCGCTCGCGGCCGCCTGGCCCTCGCCCTGCTCGCCAACGCCGGGCTCCGCGCCGAGGCCGCCGTGCTGTCCCGCCGCCTCGCGGCCTCGGGCGCCTGTACGACGCCGCCGGCAGCGTCTGGCACGTGGACATTGAGCAGACGATCGCCTCGCTGATCGCGTAGAGCGTGGAATCGCGATGCAGGCATGCTAGCTGCAACCGCGTTTGCTCATGCATCCTGCTATAGCGCCTGCGTGCACGACAGCACGAGCTTGTTTGATCGGGGAATAGCGTGAACGAACTTCAGTGGACGATCGATTAGCGTCCTGAAAGCATGTAGACACTGCAGAACGTTAGGGCATTAGCACCGATCGGGAAGCGCCTGTTGCTCCGATTCTCGAGCCGGTGCTGCCCTTCCGAGACTAAAGGGCCCACCCTTTAGTCCCGGTTCGGCGAACCGGGGCTAAAGCCACCAACCGGTGTTAAAGGATCCTGCCAGGGCTACCACGTTACAGGACTCTTTAACACCGGTTGGTAGGGGTTCTTTTTTTTATTTCACTTCTTCGGTTCTGTTTATTGTTTGTATATAATATATAATAATAGGTTTTTCAATATATGTTTTTGCTAATACAATAATATATTTATATTACACGCATATTAAGCATATATAAATGAAAATTATAGGCTTAGCTTAATAATTAAGCTTTGCCTATAATAAAATGAATAGGCCACATCAAA
>Ga0182004_10001799_pt1 | contig 16168 bp, 14 predicted proteins | sample Sormic07211540_1_FD_120479 | JGI IMG/M metagenome (GOLD analysis project Ga0182004, IMG submission 120479) | Endophyte microbial communities from Sorghum bicolor roots, Mead, Nebraska, USA - 072115-40_1 MetaG | ecosystem: Host-associated > Plants > Roots > Unclassified | place: USA: Nebraska...
GCGCTATTCTACACCCTAGGTGTAGAATATTATTCTACACCGCAAGTCAAAACTGAGCAAAAAAAATACTGAGCAATACTGAACAACGTTCAGTATCATCCAGTTGTACACCCAGGACCGCGAAATACTGAATAATACTGAAACACGGGTACTGAACAATACTGAATTTTGTTCAGTATAACACTTTGGTGTAGAATATTATTCTACACCTAGGGTGTAGAATAGCACTTGTATATATATATATATATATTTATATATATGGAAATTCCTTTCTCAACGTACGTGTAGTTACTCTCATCTTCAATAAACTATATTGTGTATGTTGTTTATCGGTTTGAGTATGCTTATATACTCATATAAAGATACTATATATATATACTTGGTAATTACTTATTTTGTAGCCACTTTGAGTTACGATAATTATTACGTTAATTTACGAGATTATAGTAACTCCATACTAAATGGTTTACTATAACGTTATGGTAAATATCTCCATGTGTTTCAGTAACCCAACTATTGTAAATATGTATTGATATTATCGTAAATTAGTACATAAAATTATCTTAAATGGAGGTGGCTACAGAATAACTTATTTTATAGCTGGCTACTGAATATACTCTCCCTATATATATATATATAATGCCAAGAGTATGTGGTCAAGGGCTTCTCCCTTTCAACTCTAGTGGACAAACCCTAGCCGCCTCTCTCTACTCTATTCTAGCCTATTCGGGAACTGTTTTTCCAACATTGTGCTCGATGGGATAGTTGGAAGTTGGAACCTTCATTACCAAACCTTCATCTGGGAGCCTCTATTCTCAGACATTCATCGAGGACATTCATCCGGTAGCCTTCATCAGAAGACCTTCTTTGGCCGGTCCTTCGTCGGTGGACCTTCTCCCGCCAGCATTCATCAGGAGACCTTCTCTAGCCGCACCTTTGTCGGTGGACCATCTCTAGACAGGCCTTGGTCTGGAGACCTTATCCAGCCAGGCCTTCATCACCAGAACTTCTCTGGCCAGCCTTCGTCAAGAGACCTTGTGTGTCCAAGCCTTCATCGGCGGACCTTCTCCAGTCATCCTTCATTGGAGAAGAAGGCTTTTTCGGACCTTTGGGCGACCTTCATAATTGTTGCTCCTATGTTGCAACCTTCGAAGTCCTTCAGGATTTGCCAAACGTTTTTTATCATGTTAAAGATAAGCGTTTCTTCCCTTCTTCGTCTCAATAAATAAAATCAATATGCAAAACATACACCCATGAGACCTTTGGGTCTCAAATTTCTAGAGTGAACCACTACAACCTCCACTTTTAAGTGTTAGCAGCTGCTCACTTCCATCACAAATACACATGTGCTACTTTCGGTTTTGTTGTCTGCTGGTAACTGCACGAAGGCGCTACAAGCAAACTCATGAGAACAAAGCTACGATGGCTCACTGACACACATGCAACGAGCATAAGAAGACACCGCGCTCCCTGCTCTGTGAGGGTCTAATGGTCTACGAAGGCGTAGGCTTGAAGCTCAAACGGTCCAAGAAGCCTTGTCATACATTAAGGCGGTGATTCGTTGTTCCGACATTGGTGATCCAGGATGGGGGGGCAGTGCAGTTCTCCATTTGTACCGTTTTGGTGTATGAACTAGTGATCCAGTTCTTGTTTGGCTGGCTGCTATGGAGCTGGCAGCTGCAGCTACCTCAAAGCCTTGCACCCCTAGCCATGGCAATCCACCACCGCGTCTCCTACGGCAGCCGAGGCCCTCTGCTCCCTCCTTCCCCCTTGGTCCGCTCGACCGCCTTTCCGCCGCCTTGCTCCGTCCGCGCCCACCATAGAGCGCACGGACGGCGGAGCCTCCCTCGCGCGCCTCACCTTTCCACCCCAAAGTAGGCGTGGGCGCGCCATGGAGGGGATAGTCTCTGGCCTCGAGCTCTGCCACCTCAACTCCACCTGCTCCGCACTACTACATAAATGTTTTTCTGAGATGGGCGAAAACAATTTTTCGAGGCGGGCAAGACAAACGCCTCCAACAGAAGGTCATAGTTAATCAAGCATTAACAGAGACGTTTGTTTGCCCACCTCGATAAATAATTCCGAAAAAATGAAAAAACCCGTCGACGAGCCCGCTGAACCCATCGATGGGCCCGCTAAGCCCAATCAACGTTGCTGCTGTCCCACGCTCGGCGCGCTGCCGTTGACACGGCCATCCTCTCACCGTCCTCGCTGCCTGCTACGAAGGAGAAGGGCATCCTGCGTGCCGCTGCCTGCTGCGGAGGAGGGGGAGGTGGGGCACCGCCGAAAGAGGGGTGGGGCGCGCGCGCCGCCGTCGTGCTGCTCACCATGGATCCACACTACCCTTGCCAGATCCAGCCTCTATGCTCGCACCGCCGGATCCACGCTACTCGCTGATGACCACGGCCTGAAAAGGAGGAGAGAAGTCGCGCCATCGCCGGATCTGCAAGAGGAGGGACGGGCGCTGCCATGATGGAGGTGAAGGAGAAGGCCGCCATGCTGAAAGAGGAAGAGGGGGCCACGCCATCATGCCAGAGGTGGAGGGGCTTCGTCGTGGACGTGACTTGTGCGGGAGGAGTGCCGACATCGTCTGAGAGGGGCGGAGGCACGCACGTTGATGAGGGAAAGGGGCACGCGTGGGGGGGCATGCGTGTGGAGGGGAGGAGTTAGGGAGGGGACAAGGGTGTTGTGCGGCGCCAGCTGGGAGGAGTAAGTAGAGAAGGCTGTTAGGGTTTATGATTTGTTTATATATCAGAATGATAGTGGACTTTTGGGCTGGGCCTAATTTAGCGAGGCGGTTGCATTATAAATTTATAATAAACCGCCTCGGTTAAGGATTTACTGAGATGGTTGCATTAGATTGACCGCTTCGGTTAATCTATATTAACCGAGACGGGCATTTTAAATTACCCGCCTCAGTAAATCGATTAACCGAGGCGGTTATAAGTAACCGTCTCGGTTAATAAAAAATGTCTGCCTCGATTAATTCAAGACATTAACTGAAACGGTTGGAAATCTTGCCCGCCTCCGAGGCCTTTTGCAAAATGCCTCGCAAAAGAATTTCTGTAGTAGTGCCGGTTCGTCTTTCTAGGCGCGCACGTCGAGGAGGGCAGCAAGGAGGCTGCTGCGTATACTTTGATTCTTGTATAGGGGCGACAGCCATGCCAGTCCGGTCTCTTCAGGCTATCGTCCACGGGGAAGGGAATAAGTTGGTCGAGAGGGTAGCTGCAGTGGTGGGCGAGGTTCTGGTGCAAGGTGAGCGGCTGCCGGAGATCAAGCGCGCGGCGGTGCTGCTCTGCTCGGTTTGCTTTGAGGAAGAACAAAACGGTCTCCCGCCTCATCCGGGAGGATGGCGCCGTCTCTCGTGCGGGCCGCACACTGCACGACGCCATCCTAGCTCACATGGGAAGCTTGATTTCTGCGCACGCTGTGAGCCTGCACCAACCAATCAGCCCCTAAGCTCCAGCGAGAATCCGGCACACACAAAGCTCCGACGGTCACGAAGGACATCGACAGCACGTGAAGGCCCAGCATCCATGAGCGTCCGGCCACACGAAGGTCCGAGATCTGGCGGACAGCGAGGGTCCAGCCACGCCAAGCTTCCACGCCTCTAGTCATGAGCTTTTTCACCACATAATGGAGACAAAGGCCAACGGCGTCCACAGAGCCTCAGCTAAGTATTGTACAATTTTTGTTTATTATTTATTTGTACGGGATGAGCCAAGTTCACATACTTATGGACTCTATACATACGCTTGTTTTGCTTCGCAAGCTAACACACAAGCCACAAGTGTACAGCCTTTGAAGGTGCTTCTACTAGTTGCTCCGTTGTCGATGGCCACAAAGCCAAATTGGTTTTTCACCACTAGCAAGCTACATGAAGCTCACCAGAAGCATTTCCCCTATCAGAAGGCTGCTGGTCCAACGGGCCATAGCACAGATAAGGACCTTTGATTGTTGGACTCTTCGTCATTGGTCATTCGGAGCTTCATGAACGCTGAATCAGACTTCACCTGTGAAGCCATCAAAATTCGGCCGTCGATCAGCTTCATCAGCGGATCAGCCTCATCTGTGAAGATTCAAAAATTCGGTCGTCAGCACGTCATTAGTGAAGCTAACCTCCTTCGTCAGCCTTTGTCAGCATAGCCAACTTTTGAACCCGTGGAAACGGGAAACCTCGTACCATACCAACGTAGGAGCCACCAGGAAAGAGGTATCAACTCCTTGATCCTTAATAGCAAACAAGCATAGATGACAGCCACCGGTACAAAAAAAGCTCTACGCTGGCGGTTGAGATTCTTTTTTTACAGGCGGTTTCAATTAACGGGCCTGATTCAAGAACCGCTAGTAGAGACACATTTTCACTGGCGATATTTTTAAGAAAACCGCCAGTGCAAATGTTCATTTTCACTAGTGGTTCTATTAAGTGAACCGCCAGTGCAAATGGTGCATTTTTACTGGTGGTTCTATTAAGTGAACCACCAGTGAAAATTGATTTTTACAGGTCGTTTTTCCTACAAAAATCGCCACTAGAAAGCTGCCTATAGAAATAATTTGAAATTGATTTTTTAGTTTTTTAAATGATCTCGTATTAAAACCAATAAAATAAAAGTTGTAGATCTGGAAAAGTTATAAATTTGTAATTGATAATTTTTTATTTGAAATCATCTTGTCATCGAAACGGGTGGCTAGCGAGTGGATCTTCGTTGGGGATATTTTTTTTCTATTTTAAGGCCTTGTTTAGATGCGAAAAAATTTTGGATTTCGCTACTGTAGCACTTTCGTTTGTTTGTGGTAAATATTATCCAATCATAAACTAACTAGGGTCAAAAGATTCGTCTCGTAATTTACAGGCAAACTGTGTAATTAGTTTTTGTTTTCGTCTATATTTAGTGCTTCATGCATGTGCCGCAAGATTCGATATGATGGGGAATCTTGAAAACTTTTTGGATTTTAGTGGGAACTAAACAAGGCCTAAAAACCCAATTTTATATTTTATGGATAAATGTCTTCACTGGCGGTTGTCTTAACTGAACCGCATGTCGAAATAGATTTCCACAAGCAGTCCTTAGTTAACCGCCACTGGAAAATTCTATTTCCATAGTCCCTAGCGCTGGCAGTTCAGAGAAATGTCCGTAGAAATGTGTTTCAAACTACCACTTGTGTACTAGTGAGCCTCAGATAAAACCTTTCCAATTCTTTTAAAAAATATATAAATAATAAATAATAATAATATAAAAAACAATAGTAGTACAAGAATTATGAAAGCCCCAAAGCCGCCCTTGTTTAAAAAACTAATAATAAAAAAGTTACCAAGGCCCTCAAGCTTTCGGCTCTTGTTTAAACAAACACAACACGGGAGCTTCAGGACTCTGCAAGAATATGCATTGGACATGTGCAGACCATCCTTGATTACAGCTTGCTGACCGAGGGCCTGATTCCCCATGCCCGAAGCCGCTTACTTCGTCCCCCCCGTGACACAGGCCGTCCTTTTCGGTTAGTCTGGATATCCCCAGGAATCATTTCAGATGATTAAAGCTTATATAAATTACACAACAATCCGGCTAGGAATTGTTAGCAAATCCATGATAACCGAACGAGCCCTACATCAACTCAGGCTTTCTTTAGTTCACCCAAAAAATTAAAAAATTTTCAAGATTTCTTATAACATCGAATTTTGCGACACGTATATAAAATATTAAATATAAACGAAAACAAAAATTAATTACACATTTTACTTGTAAATCACGAGATGAATTTTTTAAATCTAATTAATTCATAATTAAATAATGATTATTAAATAAAAATAAAAATACTACCGTACCTAAATATAAAAAATTTTGAAACTGAACAAGGCCCCACACGAAGCTTCTGGTGCTCGAAGGCCACACCGCGCAGGCCTGCATGGACAGCCTGCGCGATCCACAGCCCAATTGCCACGTGAAGCCCACAAAGGCCCGCCACACTGCATCAATCCCGCGTAAAGCAACCACCACCAGCCCAGTTAAGTAATTAATTAAAAAAAAAGATAATTGAAAAAGCCCACATAGTCCAATTCATTACCTTCGGCTCCTACTCCTAAATCTAAACTGTCTACCAGTGCAGAAGCGCCTTTTTGCTTGTCCTCCGCCACAGCTATCGTTTCTTGTTGTTCAAAGCAACACGCAGAGGTCAACGTGAGATCGCAGGCACCCGCACCGGTCAATATCTCCTAATACATGCACGAGGCTTTTAATTGTGCAAAGGCTCCGATTCTTGCCAAGTTTGAGTTCAGTATGATTCTGAATTTCTTCTTCACAAGAGCCTCTCCCCATCAGTCTCCTAAGGCCTTGTTTAGATCCAAAAGCTTTTTGGATTTTGACACTATAGTATTTTCGTTTTATTTGACAAACATTGTCCAATCATGGAGCAACTAGACTTAAAAGATTCGTGTCGTGATTTACAGATAAACTGTGCAATTAGTTATCTTTTTTATCTATATTTAATGTTCCATGCATGTGCCGCAAGATTCGATATGATGGGGAATCTTGTAAAGTTTTGGGTTTTGGGGTGCATCAAAACAAGGCCTAAATCTAAAGCCTGCCCAATTGGTGGTTCGACGCCAACCTTGCATACTCAAGAAGCGAAGGGGACTAGCTGATTTCATCCGCAGCTATCAACCCAGTATCATGGCAACGATGGATGACCTCCGACACAAAACTGCCAGCTAAGTAATTTAAAATCTCCAAAATTCACAAAAAGCCAATGGCATAGCATTCTCCATCCTTAGGTTCCTACTACAAAAAGGATTTTTCGCAATGCCTACTCTTTTTTTTGTGGGGGTGGCTCTATATTGAGCTGCCCCTACAAATGGTGCCCAAACAAACCGTCCTTACAAATACATTTCTAAGGGCATTTGGTGTTATCAGCCGCTTCTTACAAATCTATTTTAAGGGACTGGTGGTGTTATCAGCTGCCCTATAAATGGCTTGATTTATAAGGGCGGCTCTATATCCAACCACATCTACAAATTGAATATGTAACGGCAGGTAAACAAATAGATGCCAAATATTAAAAATTAGTAGAAAAACTTAAATTTTTCAAACGACCTCTGATGGAGAAAAATACCAAAATAAAAGTTTTAGATCCCAAAAGGTTATAAAACTTTGTTTTTTATATGTTTTTCATTTGAAATCATATACTACTTTAAAATACTATTTGAAACTCAATTTTGAAATTATTGAAGAACACTGATTTCTCTTTTTAATCTCCAGATAAAAGTGGTAACTAGTCTTTCTCCCTCATACTGACTTGAAATTTGGTGATTTTTTTTGCTAAATTTTTTAAAATCGGGCTCTATCAATTTAGTGTGTTCTTACAGCTATTATTTTGAAACATTAAATCCTTTCAGCTAAAAAAGTCATGAACATAAAAGTTGTTGAACTCATCAAGACCTACACTTTTATTTTGCTCTTTTTCCTTTATCAGATAAAGTGGTAGTAACATTGTTCACACAACTGGTACTTGCATTGTTCTATAAACAATAAGAAGGATATGTAAAATTTGCAAACAATGTTACTACGACTATGTTAGTTGACAAAAATAAAAGTTAAAGCTATACAACTTTGTAGTCGACAACTTTTTTATTTGAATTCATTTGTTCAAGGAAAATTATGTTTGAATTTCTCAAATTTGAATTTCTAGTTTTTCAATCAACCTCAGATGGTGAAACAACCAAATAAAAGTCGTAGATACTAAAAAGTTATACAACTTTGTAGTTGATAACTTATTTATTTGAATTCATCTTGTCAAGGAAAACTATGTTTGAATTTCCAAAAATTTGAATGTTGAATTTTTTAAATGACTTCGGATGGACAAACCACAAAAATAAAAGTTATAGATCTCAAATGTTATGAAACTTTATAGTAGATAACTTTTTGATTTGAAATTATCTTATCAAGCAAAACTAAATTTGAATTTCTCAAATTTGAAATTCAAATTTTGTAAACCACGTTGGATAGAGAAACAACCCAAATGAAATTTGTAGATCTTGAAAAGATGAAACTTTGTAGTTGATAATTTTTTCATTTGACTTTGTTTAGGGCCTCAAATAATCAATTTAAACTCGGGTTAGGATAATATGTGGAGGACTAATATCCAATGTAGACACAAGTGGGTGTTATGTGTAGTGGTAGAGGAGTGTACGCTCAAGGGGGAGGTCGCAAGTTGAAATTCCCGTAGCCACGAAGCACACAATTTTTGCACGAAAAATGCCATGGCTTGCTAGTGCGCAAAGTCTTTTGCCTCGCGCTTGTGAGCGCTACATCCGTTTCCAAAGAGAAGACGCATCATCAAGTGAAGGCCCCCGAGATGAAACCTATGCGCCGTCGAGATACCAGAGCTAATGGCCTAGGAGACAAAGACTGATCATGCTGAGAGGATACCAGAGACGAAGACCTATGCGTCCAGGAAAGACGATAAACCAAATTATACAAGTGGAAGAAGGAGCCAAAGCCCAAATACAAAGACATCCAAGCACTTGGACCTAGAAGCCTTGGGAGCTAGTTTGAATATGTATAGGTTAATGTCGTGTGCATGCTCTTTTCTACATGCCCCCTTTTCCCACTGGGTTTTTGGGGTGGAGTTTTTACTAATGCACACACGTGTGAGATGCAAAAGTCAGTCCTCGCAATGTGATTTCAAGTTGTATTGTGCCTCTTCTTGTTTGAGCATCTATTTAGGTCATGTAGAACCGTCCATAACCTAGTAGTTCTGGGACTATTGTTGGTGGAGCCCGTATCGTATGGGCCAACTTCCCCCTAAAAGAGACCCAATAGGGACTAGTGTAGGGCTTGTCAATTTCACCAACCGTTGTGGGATCGCTTTAAATTTGTCATTGCCTATATATAACACCAAGAGCACAAAGGCAAGTGCCTATGCATAGGCCAGTACACAAGCATGGCAAGCAGCATGGCTTGGCTTGTCTTGACTACTTATGGTATGCACGACCTTGACCTACTAGCCAGGAGTGTGGTATATAATCCCCGTTGGCCGCTGCCACTCCCCCTAAACCATAATCTCCATTCTCCACTCCCTATTCCCCACCCTCCGTGGTGAATTGCTCTCCACCTCTCTTGCCACCACTTGCCACTATCATTGCCTCTCTCATCGCCCTACATGTCTCGAGTAACCTGTCCACCATTGGATCATGTAGATGTCCTCTTGTCGTCCTCATCTCTTGTAGTCTCAAACTCTTATCTTCCTTGTGCTCTCTAGGTACTGCTTATTGTCTGCCATCGGTCGATCTCATCGCTCACCATCCATTTGGGTGGTACCGCCACACATCTTCATCTCCGTCTCTCTAGCTCCTAGCTCCAGCTGCGCAAGTTTGCAACCCTAACCCTAACCTTAGATCTCTTTGTCTTGATCATGCCTATTCCCTAACCCTATATCTAACATATTAGGTCCATTTTGTGTGAGTTTGGTCTGATGTGTGGTGCGTCATGCTGATGCAGCACGTGCCATTAAGGTACAATGCTAAGAGGGAGAAGAAAACATTGTCCATATTTCCCATTGATGATGATGATGTGGTCTACCCTAGAAACCATCAACGAACACGTCATCACGACAGGGCTCAACCCGATTGTGTCAAGGACGTGGGAGATGCTACTGCTACCTTGTTCAGTAGCAGTGTTGCTCCATTCAACTTGAAGGCAACAGTGGCTAGTAATGCTGGTGCTGGTGGGCTCCAATGACAGTGAATAAAAATTCGTCCACCACTGGTAAGAGACCCCTATCTTATTTTCCATATGTATTTTTCTCTATTTATTAATTGTAAATGTGTGATCTATTGGTTGTGGTGAGATGAATGAGCGGTTTTATGTTTTCAAGCTCCAGTCTGGCGCAATCCCATATTTTGCCAATCCTTTTCATGCTGGCCTAGCCTAGAAAAAGGCTCATATTGTCGTGCATAGGCTGTCACCTCGGCAGCGGAACGTGCGTTGGTCGGGCCTATGCCGAACCGTGCCAGGTGGCTTAGATGGATATATATGGTAGACAGTGGATGTCAGTATTGTTGTAGTGACTATTCTATACAAACCGTATATGGACACAATCATAAGCAAGCAAGCATCCCTGGCTCATATTGTTTGATCTGATTTTCTATTGGTTGGCTTCTGATCCCATCCTAAGATTCCTCTTCTCGTATGATCCATCACTTGGGTCAACCGTCTAATTTTCTATTAGAGTTTTTTTATTAATTGTCTGTAAATCAACTTTTTAAAGTGAATAGTTCTTTGGCCTTATTTGTGAAACACAAGCTGCTCGGAAAAACCTATTGTTTTTGGTTTGACCCATTGGGCTAGCCTAAATGATCCTCACATGAAAATGTTGTACACCTTTTAATCAAATGACACCAAAACTTCGAACTAATTATATGGAGACATGTCATCTCTACATTACCTTCATGTCACAAATAGTGTCATTCTCGAAGTTGAATATTTTTTACTTTAACTAAGCATATATAGAAAATATTGATATTTAAGGTGCGTGATTAGTATCATTAGATGAATTGCTAAATATATTTTCATAGTAAATGATTTGGAGAACAAATGCTACTAATATTTTCTACAATGGGTGTCATTTAATAATTTGTGGCAAAGGAAGTATTAATTTATGAGATCTTCAAACTATCCAGTGTTGGTAAGAGATTGCATTAATACTAGGGATGGATTCTTATTTCTATATAAAGATGAGGGTACCAAGATGAGAGAACAAATACAGCATAATCCCTGTTCGGCCACCTAGTCACAAGAAGGGAAGTTGATCATCTTTCCTTATGGCGGTGATCAAGAGCAGCACAATCGCCGCTCTCTTGGTTGTAGCCATCCTGTCCTCACTGTCTCCACGCTACGAAGCTGGCGGCTGTAACCACCTTCAATCTCTACTTTTTTTACTTCAAATTACTGACCAAAAAGTTTTTTTGTACTATAGGAACTAGCAACAATTAGCTAACCGACCAATCTTGTTTGATTTGTGATGTGCAGGCTTGGGGAAACCCTGCCCAGAGCCGCCTCCGAAACAAAACTGCTTCTCAGCCTATTCCGTAGAGCACTGTGACCGTCAGGGCTGCGGCTATACCTGTTCCGAGCACGGTTTCCGTGAAGGTGGCTGGTGTGAGGACAGGCGCATGACATCAGCATTGTGCTGCTGCCGTTATTAGAAATTAATTAATGAGATAAGATGCGTGATGCATATGCATCCACCATCCTTCTGGTGCATGCATATTGTTTAATAAAATCTGGGTTGATCTGCTAGGTTTGCCCTATCAACTGTATCTTTTTGTATCCTATAAGTAATAAATCTGGTGTACCGAGTGACGGTGGTGTGTATGATTTTTTAGGGGAGTTGTGTATGATTATTGCAGATATTATCTTGAGTCCCTTTATGCTACACTATATTAGGTAACATTGAAATTAGGCCCATTTGGTTGAGGCCTTGTTTAGATCTAAAATTTTTTGGATTTTGACACTGTAGTACTTTCGTTTTTATTTGACAAACATTATCCAATCATGGAGCAACTAGGTTTAAAAGATTTGTCTCGTGATTTACAGGTAAACTGTGCAATTAGTTATCTTTTTTATCTATATTTAATATTTCATACATGTACCGCAAGATTCGATGTGAGTTTTGAGTTTTTGGGTGTATCTAAACAAGACCTGAGTTGTGGCTTCTTAAAAAGTTGTTGAGAACTGTGGGCTATGAAAAAAGTACCATGGGGTGTGGATTGTAATAAAGTCGAAAGTCGTTCGGTTGAGTAGCCGTGGCTTTTGGAGAAAACTGTTGAGCGGACCACACATATCATCCATAGCCCTCCCCACTCAACTCTCTCCCTTTCTCTCTGACGCCAAGCCACGAAGGAGCAGCCCCATTAGGCGCTGCTTTCCTCCGACCAGGACAGCTCAAGCTCGCCCGCAGTTGCAGTGTAGGAGTATAATATGTGCAAGCCCTGTTCCTCACGCGATAGGTCAAGGAATCGAATAAAAAGTGATCTAGTACGTACATAACCATTGTCAGGTTTAGCAAAACTTGGAAGTCACGGTAGGCGAAAGCAAGGGTTAGAGTGCTGTGAAATTTTTACAAGCCAAAAGCTAGTTTTAGTTTTGTCTTTGGGTCGAAGCCAACCCCCTTGGTAGGCTTTTGGCTTTTTGGGAAGCCAAAGTATGTTGAAAAGCCCAACCAATAGGGCCCTAAATGTCTCTTATGAGAAAATAGTTGAGAAAACACGTAAGATGTAATTTCAAGGATATTCTAACGTAGCAAAGATTTTATTGGAAACACCATAGTTCTGTAATAAAGTGGCCATGTTAAATCTGGCAATTGAAGCACAAAACTTTTTCGAGCCACTACAATAATTAAGCATCGGGCAAGCATAATCTCAACCATTGAGGACATTTGCATTGTTTTTTCTTTCTGAACAATCAGATAAGAATAATTTGTTCTTGCTGGCAATCAAAGAAGGTGTCAGTGCGCTTCAACATATGCATTTTAACCAGGCTAATCTTCGTTGTGGTATAGTTAACTTGACCTTCCTGGAGGCTCTTTTTAGTACCCAGGATAAGGACAATGTGTTGTGCTGGCAGGTATTCAAAGAAAGGCCAGGTGAAGTGAGTTTCAACATATGCATTTCAATCTGGCCACTCTTCTGTCAAGTGAAGTTAACTTGACCTTCATGGAGGCTTCTTTTAGGCTTTTACTACGCAGGAGATGAACAATGTGGTTAGCGGTATGCGAAGAAATAAATCTCTTTGCCCTGTTGGTCTGAAGTTTGAACACGCTGATTTTTTTTCAATAAGGTTAGCCTATATTTCGGTGTAGTTTTTATAACTCTATTCATCTTTTCACCCTTGGATATTTGTTTGCAGAGTATGGAAATATTTTTCTTGAAAATACAAAATCGGCTTCTAAAAATAGGGAAAAAAGTCGCATTTTATTTTATCATGTAAAGCAATGCACTACAAGACTAGTGCAATTTTTGAACCTAAGACCTCGCCCTCACATGCAACCTCTTCTACCACTCCACCCATAACTTAATTGTGTATATATTAGAGTTTAGTTTCCCACATATTACCCTAAACAGAGCATATATTGATTATATGAGGCCCTAAATGGATTCAAATATAAAACTTGTCAACTACAAATATTGATAACTTTTCAAGATCTACAACTTTTATATTGGTAGTTTCTCCATCTGAGGTAATCTACAAAAATTGAATTTCAAATTTAAGAAACTCAAACGTAGTTTTCGACAACAAGATGATTTTAAATGAAAAGGTTATCAACTACAAAGTTTTATAACTTTTCGAGATCTACAACTTTTACATTGGCGGTTTTTCCAAACAAGGTCATTTAAAAAGCTCAAAAAATTTAATTTCAAATTATTGTGGCGGTTCCTTAGGAGAACTGTCTGTAGAAATACAATATTTCTACAGGTGGTTTTGTTAGGAAAAACACATGTGAAAATCAATTTTCACTGGCGGTTTTCTTTAGAAACCGCCAGTGTAAATGCACCATTTCTACTAGGAAAACCGCCAGTGAAAATTGATTTTCACAGACGAATTTTTAGTTGGGCAAGCCGGTTTCTTTCCACAGGCGTTCTTTAATTGAATCCGCCAGTGAAAATTATGCTCCACCGCTAGCGCAGAGCTTTTTTGTAGTGCATATATCAATTTGATTTTTAATTAAGAAGGATGGTGTTGTTACAGAGGCATTAGGTGATCAAACTTATTACTAAGCCACGAAACTTCTTCAGAAAAACATTGTGAAGTTAGTCCACAATAATCAGTATGGGTAACTTGCAGCATTAAGGATATTTGTCCGAGGTACAACATTCTGGTTTGTGGCTCAAAAGCTGGCTTTCTGTCTTTTGCCTTCGAACTTTTTGGCTCTTCACTACTGGTATTTATAATTTTTTTTGTTTGTTAGCATACCTAAAACCATAAAATGTCCTTACAATATGTTTTTCACCTTTTAGTTAGACAGTTTATTTTAGCTTTTTCCTTATGGCCAGCAGAAGTGAGTAATTAGCTAAAAAAAATAGGCCTTAAGATCTACACGGAACTAAAGTCATGAGATACCGAAACACTAGTTTGACTTTGACATGCTAGAAGGCAACAAAATTTATGACAATGCATTTATACTAAGGATATTTATGTTCTTATACACACACACATATTCACTAAGCCACTTGATGACAAAAGGTTTTGCAAGCTAAGGAATGAATATGTGTTGATGCATCCCCACTTATATGACTTGCATGTCTTTCTACAAATCCAGTAAAATTTTTTGGCATGGCATACATCCTTTGCTACGGACATGTTTAGTGCATCTAGTCATTCCTCATGTTACTAGGCTCATCCATGAAAATCAAGTGAATTTAATGCTTATATGGTACCACTGTTGTTTCTATGCCTGATATAATCTCGTGGTAACATATGACATGTTTGTGGGCTTGTGAACCTAGTGTTGAACCTACAAAATGATTTCAAATTCTTTAACTTAACATGGGTAACCAGTGAAAGATGTGTGAAGAAGCTTGTATTGGATCGAACCAACTTACATTTCTTTGCTAAATGATTAGATTGAAGCAAACTGAATTAATGATCCTCACAAAAATATATTCATGTCCTATCTAAAATTTGAGCTCAGTTTCGACAAAGGGGATAGAGATTCATAAAGATAGTAAGATAGGGGAAAGTTGGTCATACAAAGGTGAGAGAACAAGGAGTGATAATAGAAGCAGAGACATGGTAAAAATGCTTGGGCAAGCAACATGAATCCAAAAATAATTTTAATTCATATGTTTGTGAAGGTTGTCGTCAATTACCCCTAGTTTGGTTTTGGATAAGTGTACTAACCTCAAGCTCTAAGTGTATCTGACATAGGTTGGTACACACCAAGTGTGGAGCTTGATGATGTTGGCACTCATGATGATGGAGGTGGCCAAAAGATAGATCAAGTGCTCCAACATGGAAAAGAAGATAGAGAAAACGAAAATAGCCTCAAGAAAAAGGTATACTTAATAGGGCCATCTTTGTTTCGCCAATCAAGGCACTAGAGAGGGTGTGATTGGGTTTATGATAGATTGCCATACTATAAAGCAGGGAAAATCATGGTGTCATTCATAGTTGTACTCTAATTAGTTGATGTCATTCATGTATATGCATTAGGACCTAGTGTGCTAACTTAAAGCTCTTAAAAATGCTTTCAAAATGTGCTAACACATGTGCACAAGTGGTGGATCACTTTAGTGTTGGCACATGGGAACAACGGTTGAAGATAGGAGTTGACTTAGAGAAGAAGAAACCAAACTCTAGGATTTAGGTGGTCCAGACCATGGTGCATGGGTCTAGTACCTAACCCTAAGGGGAGCGACACTATGCACTAGCTCCTGACACTGGTGTGTCAGGTGTCCAAACAAAGTCACACAGGTCTAAAGAATTATTTTATGGAGACAGAGAAGAGGCAAAACTATTTGGACCTAAGTGGAGATTGGTCCGAACCATGGTCTGAACTCAGTTCGAATGCGTTTTGCCACTCAGGGAGCTCTATGGAGTCATCTAGACTCTGCATGTGTTGGTCCAGATGGTGGTTGTGCCTGTCTAGTCCAGAGTAAGGCAGTTAGCTATTGCGTGTGCACTGTAACATTTGAATGCAAGAACATGTGGCATTTGCTCATTTTTTATTGACAAACAAGCATTTGCTCATTGGTTATTGTAGAGATCTGGACCTAGGGAGACTAGTCCAGACCTTGGGTCCGAAGCTTGGTACAGTTGCCCTTCGACATTTGAATGGATGCACGCTAGTGAACACATGGGGCTCTATAAACAGAACTTGGCCAGCTCTAAGCTCACTCTCTTGGATGTTTTGATCATTGATACATCCTTGTTAGCTAAGCCAAACCTCTCCCACTCAATCTCTTGCTTGATTGTGCATCCATTTGAGTTGCGAGGGATCCAAAGTGCATTTTCATGAGGACTGCATCTACTGGTGAAAGGTCCTTGTTTGTTTTTGGTAATTGAGTGACAACTTAGGTGGACTAAATAGTGTTTATGTGAGATACACAGGAGATTAGTCCACAGGTGATTATATGAGGATGGAGGAGCTCATTGCATATGAGACATGACATGGA
>Ga0182004_10001800_pt1 | contig 16163 bp, 8 predicted proteins | sample Sormic07211540_1_FD_120479 | JGI IMG/M metagenome (GOLD analysis project Ga0182004, IMG submission 120479) | Endophyte microbial communities from Sorghum bicolor roots, Mead, Nebraska, USA - 072115-40_1 MetaG | ecosystem: Host-associated > Plants > Roots > Unclassified | place: USA: Nebraska...
AGCTGCGCGAGACGAGCTGTCTCGAAGAAAAGAATCCCGTTAGTCAACCCCGGGGACGCGCGCAGTACACGCGGAGAAAAACCAAACCCAGGAAAATAATATACTCATCATACATATAAATTCCAGATCTCTCGCTGCACGTAAGACGTAACGCAACGAACGCCAACAAACAAACAGAGCCAGCGGCGCAACCGCCGCCGCTGAACCGCGCCGCAACCCGCAGGAGATCGAGCCCCTCCTCCATTCCTCGGCGCCGGCAGCTTCGGTTGTTCGTTCGCCATGGCCGGCGGGGAGAGGGACGACGCGGTGGCGATGGACTCCGGCGAGAAGCGCCTCAACGAGCTCGGCTACAAACAGGAGCTCCGCAGGGAGATGGTACTTTTCGGTTCCCACGCCATTTTTTCTTCTGTTTTCATGTTCTCCTGTTCTTCGTAGTATGGGTTTGTTTCCGGACTTGTGGGAGGAACACGATGCGATCAGGTTTGAATAAACCTGCTTGCAAGCCTGTTCTTTTTTTCCCCTTGATTGAAAAAAAAACGTCGGTAGAAAATGTGTTTGTGATCGGCTTTCTCTGCGGCTGAATTGAGTTTCTTCCTTCTCGGTTCTCAAGATTTTGATACACCCGTGTGCCTGCCTGCCTGCAGACGCTGTTCAAGACGCTGGCCATCTCCTTCTCGACGATGACGCTCTTCACGGGGATCACGCCGCTGTACGGGAGCAGCCTGCAGTACGCGGGGCCGGCGCCGCTCGTCTGGGGCTGGGTCGTCGTCTCCTTCTTCACCTGGTTCGTCGGCATCGCCATGGCCGAGATCTGCTCCTCCTTCCCGGTACGCGTCCATATAGTGGTGCACTCTGTCTGTCTGGGCCTTGCATGATCAGATTGATGCTAGTTGTAGTTGCCTTGCATGGTCAGATTTCCGTGTTGATACAGATTATGCCACCCATATTCGGCTCAAATGGTACCATAGAAATTACTTATGTTTTCTTGGGCAAAGGATTAAATGCCCTGTCATCAGTCATCACTTGCGTGTTCTTTTACTGTTGCCATATGTTAAGCAAGGTTATTATATCTTCTGTGAGTCTGTCATTACTCTGCACATAGTGAACCTTTGTTTTTTTTCTTGAAACATTTTTGCTTACTGATCCCAAAAGAAGACTGATAAATGTCGCACACCAAATCATACAGCTACTTCAATTTGTATTTGTACACAGGCCGGTGGTTAACCCATCGCTTCTCTTTTAAAAAAAAAATCATACAAGCTAATTTGTATTGCTAATTTTCTTCAATCTGCGCAACCATCCTAGCGAAGTTGCAACATGGAATTTTACTGTCCTGACTTTGCAATGGCATGGTTGTAAGTTGTAACTGCAATGCGCATTCTTCCGAGGAAGGCGTGTTTGTCTGATTGTTTCTAATCACATATATTTGTAACTGAATACTGACGCGGTTTTCTTTTTTGTGAGCAGACCACTGGTTCTCTGTATTTCTGGGCTGCTCATTTGGCTGGTCCAGTCTGGGGTCCCTTGGCATCTTGGTGCTGTGCTTGGCTGGAGGCCATCGGCCTCATTGCCGGAATTGGCACACAGGTAACCTACTAACCTCCTCTGTTTATTACTAATCTTGCCACATGCTGGAACTGTCTATAGACTGCAGTGACCTTCCTCCATTCTGATGTACAATTTCATTTGATCCTTACATGGCAAAATGAAAACTGCTAGCTGCCCATTTCATTACTCTCAGTTTATAGCAGATCTCTCACATGCTCCAGTTTTCTGAAGTAATCTACCTCTCCTCTAGTGTGGAATTTCCATCTAATCATTACGCGGAAACAATGGAAACTATCAACTGTCAATTTCACTACTCATAGATAATAAATCATACACGCTATGTAGACAACTCATAATTACTCATAACGTACCAAATTAAATGTTCTATTCTACTCTGTAATCTCCTATTTGATCAGGTCTTTCAAAAATTTCAACTTGTGATCTAAACAATGGAAACTTACTGTGCACTTCAGTACTCACATGAACATAACCCCCTGCCTCTGTGTTGCAATTCCAGGCATATGCAGGATCCCAAGTATTGCAAAGCATCATCCTACTCTGCACCGGCACCAACACCGGCGGTGGCTACCTGGCCCCTCGCTGGCTGTTTCTGGTCATGTACATCGGGTTGACACTGATCTGGGCCGTGCTCAACACTTTTGCTCTTGAAGTCATCGCGTTCCTCGACGTGATCTCCATGTGGTGGCAGGTAATTACCTTACCTAACGGCTGCCACATTTGGAGAGGCCAGGCCATTCTTACTCATCTCGTGGCACGCCATGCTCCTGGTTTCTTGCCCGGCTTCAGCTGCTAATTTGCATCGCAGGTGATCGGTGGCACCGTGATCGTGATCATGCTCCCGCTGGTGGCCAAGACGACGCAGCCGGCGTCGTACGTGTTCACCCATTTCCAGACGTCGCCCGACGTGACGGGGATCAGCAGCAGCTCCTACGCCGTCGTCCTGTCCTTCCTCGTGAGCCAGTACTCGCTGTACGGGTACGACGCGGCGGCGCACCTGACGGAGGAGACCAAAGGCGCCGACAAGAACGGGCCCATCGCCATCCTCTCCAGCATCGGCATCATCTCCGTCTTCGGCTGGGCGTACATCCTGGCGCTCACCTTCAGCATCCAGGACTTCAGCTACCTGTACGACGCGAGCAACGAGACCGCCGGCGCGTTCGTGCCGGCGCAGATCCTGTACGACGCGTTCCACGGGCGGTACGGCAGCTCGGCGGGCGCCATCGTGCTGCTGCTCGTCATCTGGGGATCCTTCTTCTTCGGCGGGCTGTCCATCACGACGAGCGCGGCGCGGGTGGTGTACGCGCTGTCGCGGGACAGGGGCGTGCCGCTGTCGTCGGTGTGGCGCCGGATCCACCCGCGGCACAGGGTGCCGGCGAACGCGGTGTGGCTGTGCGCGGCGGTGTGCGCGCTGCTGGGCCTGCCCATCCTGCGCATCAACGTGGTGTTCACGGCCATCACCTCCATCGCCACCATCGGGTGGGTGGGCGGCTACGCGGTGCCCATCTTCGCGCGCATGGTGATGCGGGAGGACGACTTCCGGCCAGGGCCATTCTACCTCGGCCGCGCAAGCAGGCCCGTCTGCCTCGTCGCCTTCCTGTGGATCTGCTACACCTGCTCCGTGTTCCTGCTCCCCACAGTGTACCCGATCAAGATGGACACCTTCAACTACGCGCCCATCGCGCTCGGCGTCGTCCTCGGCCTCATCATGCTCTGGTGGCTGCTCGACGCGCGCAAGTGGTTCAAGGGCCCCGTCAGGAACATCGACGAACACAACAACGGCAGCAAGGTCTGACACACCACCAACGTCGTCGTCGTCAAGCTCAAGCAAAGCCTCGAGCCACTCACGCCATCCTCTCTTTTTGAACACCATGGGTGCTGATGAACACCATGCTCTCTCCGTCTGTGTGTATGATGCTGGATCAGTGGGGTTTAGTTAGTTTAGATTGTGGAGTGAGACCTCTGGGTGACATACAAGGAAACTAGAGGTTGACCCATTGTGGAGAACAGAGGAAAAATTGAGCAAACAGAAAAGGAATATGAATGACCAACAAAGTACAAGCATTGGGGACACTGATGTATGCTCCCTGTGTAACTATGTTATTTTAGGCTTGTTCTAAGACAAACTTCCCAAACAATTTAATTTTGATCAAGTTTTTAGATGTAAGCCAAAGAAGAGAAACGGATACTTTCTTTTTTTGTTGTTGTTGGAAATGAATCAAGCGAAGAGCTGCTAAAAGAAGACAAGGAAGAAACACACAGGAAGAACAAGTAACACATCGAGAAAACGCCGATGCCAAATCTCTATTCTAAACGGTAGTATGAAATTCAGTTCATGCTTTCTCTATGTCCCATTCCTAAAACTCTTAGACATTCTCTTTCTTCCTCTTCCCGGTCTAATGTCTAATCATGTACTCAATCCATCCAAAATTATAAGACGTTTGACTTTTTTTACAATAAATTTGACCACTTGTCTTTTTTAAAAATTTATGCAAAATATCACTTTTTTGTCGTGGCTTGGTTTATTAATAGAAGTTCTTGAAGAATGACTTAAATTTGACTGTATTTATATAAATTTTTTAAATAAGCAAGTATCAAATTTGGGGTCAAAAAAGTCAAACCTCTTATAATCTGAGATGGATGGAGTATATGTTGTGTACATATCTGTTACGCAGCTATGTATATGTTGTGTGTCGAATGGTGGCAGCCATTGCATACTTTATAGGATAGAGTTAAATAATTGATCAACAATGTCATCATTGTTATATAATAGCTAGTTTGACTATCAAGAATATGTAGTAAGAATATGGTGAACAAATATAGAGAGGATGAAAATGAGTTGTTTCCAATACATAAGCCCTCCAATATATAGTCATACATGTGAGGTGGAGTTACAAGAACTGATGCTAGGAGAGTTACATCATTGATGAGTAGTAGGAGTTTGTAGCTTTGATGGTATAGGGGTTATGGACATCCACATTAATATTTCATAACACTCACCCTTGGATGTCCATTAACAGGTGAATTGCATGCCTAGTTAAAAATCTTGCCAAGGAAAAACCCAGTGGGAAAAAACCATGGCCAAGTAAAAAAGAGTACACACGTATTCACTCCCCCTGATGACAACATCACTTGATGTCTTTCAACCGTCGCAATCCAATACAATGTGCCAATTTCTTGAACACTGAAGTAGGGAGTGCCTTTCTAAATAAGTCTGCTAGATTCTCACTTGAACGATTTTGTTGGACTGTTATAATACCATCCTTTTGAAGATCATGAGTGAAGAAAAACTTTGGCGAGATGTGTTTCACTCTATCTCCTTTTATGTACCCATCTTTCAATTGAGTTATGCAAGCCGCATTGTCTTCATGTATAACTGTTGGTTCTTTCTTTTCTGAAAATAAATTGCATACCTTGCGAATATGATGTGTCATATTTCTCAACCAGACACACTCTGCTGGCTTCATGGATAGCCAAAATTTCTGCATGGTTAGATGAAGTTGTTGCTATTGTTTGCTTCATTGAACGCCATGAAATAGATGCATCACCACACATAAATATGTATCCCGTTTGTGAACGACCGTTGTGTGGATCAGATAAATATCCTGCATCTGCAAAACAAACTAATCCCTCCATGCATTTGCTAGCAAAATATAGACCCATGTCTTTCATACCTTGCAAATAACGAAGTATATGTTTTATCCCATTCCAATGTCTTCTAGTAAGACAGGAGCTATATCTTGCTAATAAATTAATAGCAAATGCAATATCAGGTCGTGTATGAGTAGATAGATACATTAGTGCTCCTATAGCACTTAGATATGGCACCTCAAGACCAAGAATTTCACTATCACATTCTGGAGGTCGAAAAGGATCTTTGGTTACATCAAGGGATCTAACAACCATTGAGGTACTCAATGGATGTGCTTTGTTCATGTAAAATTGCTTTAGTATTTTCTCTTTGTAAGTTGCTTGATGCAAAAGAACTCCATCTTCAAGATGTTCTATTTGCACACCAAGGCAAAACTTTGTTTTCCCCAGATCCTTCATTTCAAATTTTTTTTCTTCAAACAATCTTTGGCCTTGGTGATTCCTTGAGGATTACCAATTAAGTTTAGATCATCAACATATACAACTATGATCACAAATTCGGTTTCAGATCTTTTTATGAATATACATGGACAAATAGAGTCATTCTTATACCAATTATGTATGGTTGCCTGTTTTTTTATTAATGTTTGATGAGGAAGTGTTGCATATTTCTTTCTTTTCCGGCCCGCCGGTAATGTTGCATGTGTTGCTTGTACTACAAGTAGTCGTTGTACTAGAAGAAATCCTCGGCCAGAGTGTTAAACGGGGACTCTTTATGATATATCAGTTCAATTGTAGTCACATGTAAATATATGGGTTGGTTTGCATGTTTTGATCATGGGTTTAAAGTATATTTTTTTGACTAAACTCGAACCACATCGAGTTCGAAGTATTGACTAGTCTATGGTCCTGTTGTCAAAAAGATTTTAAGATTCTCCGTCACATCGAATCTTTCGATATATGCATTAAGCATTAAATATAAACGAAAATAAAAACTAATTGTACAGTTTATCTGTAAATCATGAGATGAATCTTTTAATCCTAGTCAGTCCATAATTAGACAATATTTGCTACAAACAAACGAAAATACTACAGTAGTGAAATTCAAAATCTTTTCGCATTTAAACAAGGCCCAAGCTCAAAATTCTCCGGATCAGAAGGCATTAAAGCAAGGCCCACGAAATCTGATAGGCCCACCGCCAGTCTCGCCGCGTCCGCTTCCAACCGCCGGCCACCGCCCACCTCCAGCTCCGAAACCGTGAAGCCGGAGGACCGAGACGGCAAGACGGAGACAGGGGAGCCCTCTCAGGTTCGGCGACCTAGAGCTCCGCTTGTGCATTCCTGGAGCGAGGGCAGAACGGGGCGGCAGCCGCTACAGCTCGCGCGAGAGGAGGGCGGGGATGTCGAGGCCTCGATGGTCCGCCGCCTCGGCTCCGGATAACCACATAGAGAAGGCGTATGCTGGGCTGGTTCCGTGAGTGTCCTCTCTTGCTCGTAGAACATGCAGTGACTACTTTATTTTTTGAGTCTTGAAATGTTTATCTCTGACGCCGGTTGCGGATCCAGAATTTATTGGCTGGGCATTCGAACACTGAGGTAGCACGAAGGTTTAATTGAAACATGTGAAATTCAGTCTAAATCTTTATTGTTAAGCTACATGTATATTTATTTTTATATTCCAACAATGGATGTACATAGTCCAAATTCCATAGGAGTTCAGTATTGCTACTACCAATTTTCATCGTTCACGAAGCTACTACGGGATAAATTCTTAGTACTGGTGAAGAGAATTAGGAGAGGGGAAAACTTTCTTCAGCGGATCAGTAGCATATGTTGAGTAATGTCCTGAAAAATTTTGTGGATGCAAATTGGCAGCAGATAAATTTCTATGTATCTGCCTTCGAGCTGCGCTGATCACATCCCGCACAGCACTTCCTCTTGCATGGTTGTGTGCCTGCAGCTCGTGTCCACAGCTGATGGAGCAAGGAGGTGGTGATGAAATCAAGTTTTAAGCAGCCTAGGTCATTGGTGGTTGGACACTGCATAAGACGGTGTAGGGTATGGAGGACAGGAAAAGAATCAAAATAAGCCTTCTTTAGGCGAACTGTGGCTCGGCATGCTGTATACTTATATATCTATCTAGCACATACATTATATGTTTGCTTATGTGCAATAATTTTTGGCATTAGATGAATGACCTTGAATCAAGGCAGGTCCATCCCTGTCTGACACTTTGGATTTCAGTTCACGATGGTCCTACTGGTCATCTTCATCAAGGATGTGGCTTAGGTTGAATCACCACACTGTTCTGCCAGTAGTGTTAAGTTTTTTTACCTAATTGGAATTAGGATGCCATTCTTGATTTCTTGGGCAATTTGATGTCTACATTAGTGAGCTATTGCACATTACTCATGACATATAAGCTTTACCTTGTGATTTTTTAAATGACTGGCATGATGTTGGCCAATTTCCTTAGATAGAGAAGAAATACCTTGTGTGAATTGCAAAGCCAAGATACCGCTACCAACCGGAGTGTGGATTATATTTTTGTTTTATTTTCCAACAATGATTGTGCTAATCCCATTGGAAAAACACTGAAAAAAAATCTCAACTCGACCCCTTTGTGTAGAAAGGATGATTGCACCGGCTTTCCTCAGTGCTTCCATGGACAATGTTCTTAGGTTTTTTGTTTCCTTCTCTTCAAAACATGTGTTCATGGATGCATGTGTTTTGTTTTATCTACTGAAACGGTCATGTAGGCCAAAAGGAAGGGGAAGGAGAAACTAACAACAATAGGCATGGGAGGCATTGGGAAAGAACAAATCTGAACCCCTAGTTCCAGAACTACAGAAGAGAAGAAAAATATGTGCCTTCCCTGATTTTCCTATGCCCAGTGCTCTTAGACACCCGTTTCTTCCCCTTCCCAACATACTTTTAAGACCCCAGCTCCTGAGCCTACACATGTGTATATATTTTGAGGCAACTACACATGTGTATATTTTTTTTCACTAGAACATGGTTTGAAGCCAACGGAAGAGGAAGGAGCACCTAAGAACAATAGGAATGGGAGGCACCAGGAAAGCAATGAGACAAATGCCCACTTCTAATTTTGGAGGTGCTACCAGCTCATAGCTCATGCTTTCCTCCATGTTCCCATTCCCACTGCTCTTAGACAGACTCTTTCTTCCTCTTCCTTGCTTGCATGGGTCTAAGACAACTCAATAAGAAGCTGAACTGTTGTATATTTATACAATGCCTATGCTATATATAATACCTGTGGTGCAGTGGTGTACTGTTCTTGTGACTTAAGATTGAAAGCAGTGGGTACACCTACTCCATGGCACATCAATGGAAGTGTATAGGACATCTTTTCCATATGCACATCTAATAGGTCAGCAGGCAAGTCCTGGTTTTTAGAAAGGCATTACAACATGGAAAGAAAAAGGGGACTATGGTTTAATTTAGTTTTTTTTAAAGAAGGTAGGTGTATGCAGCTGAACATTGCTAGAACCAAGAACAAAAAAATTTAGAATGAATGTTCTCGACTGTGCAATATATGTGGGCATGATATTATCCCATGGGCTTATGAATAGTCTAGGAACATGTAAGTTTAAACTGTAAGAGTTTGGGAATAGGAAGAATTTAAACTTTCTTGTTCTGTTTTTGTGTGTCAATGTGTGTTAACTCATTTGGTAATGTGTGTTAACAAGGGCTCTGTCAATGAAGAACTTAATTTTCATGCGCACCATGTTTGATGTATATAGCTTTATTGAATCTGGATGTTCTTTCTGTTCTCATTTTTGTTTTGTGGACATATTATGCATACGTTGTTTGATCTACCTTGTATGAGATGGTAGACATCATACCAAACTATATGTGCGCGTTAGTTTTAAACTTCCCGGATTTGAGATATTTATCTAAGTACATGTCGCTGCCTTTGAATCCATCAGATGGGCATCAAATCTGACTATAGTCCACAAACCAATCTTCATATGAACCAAAGAGTCACAAACGCCAACTTGTATTAAAAGTATGAGATAACTTACATATAGAACAATAGGTATATTGATTGAACATTTGTTGATTCGACTTTTATCCCTATACTAGTGCATGTACCTTCGGCAGAATGCAACCGCCAAAGGTGCATACAACTATACAGCCTTACCTTTGACTTAGGTTGAATCTCTGAAAAATTCTAAAACTATTCTTAAATTAACTGACATAGTTAAACCAATTCCTAGCAAATTTGATGCCTACATCTAGTTGGTTATTTAATTTTACATTAGTCATATGCTGTAAATTTAACCATACCTTGACTAACTGAAACCATGTAGTTTATGTCTTGTGTTCTATTTGTCAACAATGAGCCAGAAGGTGGGGGGAAAACAGAGGAACACCTAAGAACACTAGTCATGATATGCATCTGAAAAGTACTGAAACAAATGTGGGCGTTATTGTAGTGAGAAAATATTGTTATAGGCTCCCCCCCCACTTTTCCAGTGCATGCGTTCTTAGGTTCTTTGTTCTTTTTTATCTGTGTTAATGAACACTGTATCTAAACCTCTGTATGCATTTGTTGTGTTAATCCACTAAAACAGTTGCGTAAGCCAAAAGGAAGGGGAAGGAGTAACTAAGAACAATAGGCATGGGAGGCATCGGGAAACACTAAACTAATCTTCACCCCTAGCTGTAGAGGTAAAGAAAAGTTTGGCTTTCCTCCATGTTCCCATGCCCACTGCTCTTAGACACTCGTTTCTTCCTCTTCCTGACTCACTCTCAAGGCCTCACAATCTAAACTTATATGTGTGTATACTGTTTTCTTCAGTAGCACTAATTTCACAGGCCAAAGGAAGAGGAAGGAGCACCTAAGAACCGTAGGAATGAGAGGCAACAGGAAAACATTCAGAAAAAAACATAGTTCATGCTTTCCTTCATGTTCTCATTCCCACTGCTCTTAGACATTCTCTTTCTTCCACTTCCTTGGTTACCCACTCAACATCTCATCATCTAATCCTTCACTTGGCATTTGTTTCCTTGTCTGGAACAATTTTGCAGGCCAAAGGAAGAGGAAGGAGCACCTAAGAACTGTAGGAATGGGAGGCATCAGGAAAACACTGAGACAAATGTCTGTATCCAATAGTTTTCATGCTTTCCTCCATGTTCCCATTCCCACCGCTCTTAGGTATTCTCTTTCTTCCTCTTCCTGGCTTACTGGCCTAGTACAGCAAGAATAGAAAGACTGAACTGATGAAGGCTGTGGTATGGTATGCTGTGGTATATATAAGGTCTCAGTACTTTAGACCATACAAAATCCTTGTGAGGGGAAATATAAGTGTATGCATCTACTTGCTACAGCATGGTACACTGATGCACATTCTATTCAATGAAAGTGGGCCTGGAAGCATCTATTGGTAAAACGATAGGTGACACATTTGTAGACAGGGGATTATTACATCTTATTCCTTGATATTTCTAGAAGGCCAACAGCTAAGTCCTTGACACTAATCAATGCAACTACAGCACAGGGGAGAAACAAACTGTGATTCATTCATGTTTTCAAAGAATGAGAGATCAGTGCATGCGACTGAAGATCATTAGAAACAAGACATTACTAACTTAGCACTGATGGCGCTCTATGCGATATATGCCAGCTTGATATGACCCCATGAGGTCACAAATATTAGAGGAATTCACATATACTAGAAAACCACATTTATCATGTATTCATTAACTGTGCACCAAAATGATAGGCAGATTGAAATTTGTACAAAGTAACAAAGAAAAAGCAAAATTTGAACCAGATCATTAATTTCACAATTGGTGTGATAAACACAAATACGTTGTCACTAATTGATGATCACAATCTCCTAGAAGACTAATTTTCTACTCTTACATGTATTCTTGAATTCAATTTTAATGTTGATTTAGCATGAAGGTATTGATTTCATCCTGATGCGTGTATGTTAAGTCTCATTGTTATGCACTGCCTTGATATTGGTTCATATCATCAATGCCTGCCAATCAATAAAGTAACATGTACATCAGAATATGAGACAAACTGCATCCTGACCATTTTATATCAACTTAACTTTTCTTTTTGTTCTGTTTCTATCTGTCACTCAACAATTGTAGAAGGCGTGCGTCAAAATGGAGCCTGAGTAATAAAGGACTTAACTTTCATGTACACCTCACCATTTGTTATATCATTTTACGTGTTATTTCTGTTTTATTATCAACTCTCTTATGTATGCATTAGGATCAGGTGCTTCCCCTTGTATAAGATTGGGGGTATCATACTATCATCTCGAAGTATGTGTGTATGTCTGAAGCTTCCTGCTTTAATATCTGTGTCATAGTACATGTCAATGTTTTTTAATCCATCTGATCAACATCAAACCAGACTGTGGCACACCAATTTTCATATGGGACCAATAGTCAAACATTGACCTTACTTAGATATATATAAGAGAACATTGGGTAACTAACATTTAGTGTAGGTATCTTAATACAAAAATTGATTATTATTTATCTCTATGCTGAAGCAGGCATCTTTGTCAGAATGCAGGTCCCTCTACAAGTGGTACGAGCTTGTTTATTCCCACTTTTTCACCGTGATAAGGATCTTAATCCCAAAAGATATGAACAACATTTATATAAACTTGTGCTCATGCAGTTGTAGACTGTACAGTACTTCAGTGACAGGTTTATCTGAAATCTGAAATTTATGAACTATATACCTCATTTGAATTCATCTCAATACTCGTATATTTTATCTAATATGTTATCAATTAGAGTCACTTAATCCTTCAGCCGTTATACAAGCTTTGTTCACATTACGTGCAGATGAAAGCTAAGCATATTAACAACACTGAATAAGTCCGATGTTTGCGGGACTTGGAGATCGGCTATCCCTTCTAGTGTGATCCTTCTGGATGAGACAGAAGAGAAAGGATCCAGTTCTCCAAAAGAAGTAAAATAACTAGATGGTAGCAATCTGGCTCGTCAGTGAGTGCTTGTTCAGCTCTTGCTCTTCTTTTTATGCAATTTGTTTTAGATAAACTCTTCTTCTATTACAAACTGTGATATAGTCACTGTGGGGTACTTTCTTAATCTGTAGTATCATTTTGTGCTAATTAATGCTCAGTTCACAGAAAAATCATTGGCCACATTATAATTATCTAACTTCACTGAAACCATTTAATAATAGGCCATTGGAAATGGAAATTTCTCAGATCCCATTAACGATTTGACATGTGTATGAAGTTTAATTATTCGTATATGCTCTCAAGTTTGTACAACAATGTCCTAGTTCGGCCACTAAGATCCTACAAACCATACTAATTTTTTTGTCATTTATTTGTTTCCTTGATTGCAAGCATTTTGGCAAGTCCCAGGAAGAGGAAGGAACACCTAAGAACAATAGGCATGGGAGGCATTGGGAAAGAAAAAGAACTTGAATCCCCCTTATTGATCATAGCTCATTCTTTCCTCCATGTTCCCATGCCCAACGCCCTTAGATACTCTTTTTCTTCATCTTCCCAACTCACCCTCTAGCCCATGATCGTACTCTCCCTACGAACTCTCAAATCTGTATGTACTATTAAAAGAACTGAGTGAGCTAAATGGAAGAGGAAGGAGAACCTAAGAACGATAGGAATGGGAGGCATTGGGAAAGCAAGATACAACATTCACCTCCAGTTGTGGAAGTGCACATGCTTTCCTCCATGCTCCCATTCCCATTGCTCTTAGACTATCTCTTTCTTCCTCTTCCTGGTCCACCCTCACGGTCTAGGACTTGAAAAGTTTCATAATGAAATGGATGCATGCATTGCTATGAAGCACACATATATAATCCCAGGGAGCAAAAGCACTGTACAGTGAACAAAATCACCTACTACAGCATCTGCATGGTGCACAAAAGTACACTTCATTCAATGGCATTAATATATTGGGCTATGTGACATCTACTATTAATAATAAAGATCAAGTGTGGTGATGATGCCTGGAGATTTTTTTTCATGTGCCCATCAAACGCGAGGATATTGTACAGGTGACAGCTTGGCAAGTTAATGCTTGACTTAATAAGCGATGCAAAATTACTTCCTGGCCTTTTGAGTAGTACTTTTAGGGAAAGATAAGGAAATCACGTTCTCATCATAGGGTACATATGCAAACATGTACTCCCAGTTATGGGTCCAAATTCTTCCCAGTTTAACAGGAAATCAAAACTAAGACAAAAGCATTTAGTTGGTTTTATATATGGAGAATTCCATCAACTATTAGGTAATGATGGATCTGTAGAAGACCACACAATACAACATCAACTAAGTTCTGTTCATGCATAGTGCATTGGTGGTACCCTTTCTGTTGCTGCCCTTTCGGAGTTCCTTGATCTTTGGGATTTGTTGGCTGAGGTTACTTTGCATCTCGAAGATGAGCACAGTTTGAAGCATTTTGAACCTGGGCAGTATACGACCCGGGCATCATACCACCAAGCCTTGGTAACCTGTATGAATTCGTGGGCCCTTCAAGAAAATTAATGCCATTTTTTTCTGTGGCTAGCAGTAGCAGTTCATTGCTGATGTCTGACTGCAGATTGTTTGGCGAGAAGGGGACTGCCACATCTTTATGCAGTCAAGAAAAATAGAGTGTCCAGCACATATGGGCATCATGTGTATTCTCTGATCAAGGCAGGTTTGGTTCTTGTTATTTTGGAGATTGGCCTATATGATCCTTCATCTCAGCCTGATGACGTGTGGAGTTCAAAGTGTGGTACTGTGGTGGATGAGAATTAGCATTTTGGACGCCACACCATTGGAACGGGAGTATGCTCATTACTTTGGGGGCAGGGTTGATATGGAAAAAAAGGCTAATTAATATTCAAGCCTTTGAGGCGAAATTGCTTTTTGTTCTCTATGTTCATTGTCCTCTTTCCTTCATACCCTTTTTTAAGCGACTTCAGCAGCTTGTCTGAACTATTCCGGGCTGTGGCATCTCCTAGTGCTCCCACTGCACAGTTATTAAATGAGGCTTCAAGTCTGTATCTGAAGTTTCATGTCGCTGTAAAAGTAGCTTTCCAGTGTCCGTTTATGTGTGCAGTGCTCCCTCTGCAGCATTATTAAATGAGATATATGTCCTTATAAAAAGGAGAGAGATGTAGTCACTTTGTATATCGAACTTTCTTTGCCAATGAACCTTTTTCAGCTTTTAGAAATATATTATGTTTGGGTTTTCACATCCCATCATCATGATGTAACATCATACACCTTTTTGATAGATAAAAATCTTCTCCCTCTTTCAAACCAGTCGCAGCTTCATAAAATTCGTTCCAGCTAGTGGGTAATCCTTGTACATGCCATGAATATTACATCATTACATGATTAAGGTCAAAGCCTACCTTAACGTGCTTGAAACAAAAGGGTTTGTTGTCATATGTTATATGTTAAGGCTGAATATGCCTATAGATCATATAATTTATTTCACTGTTTTTAAAATTATCTTCATGGTAGTTTACCATGTGTTTTCATACTAGTAAAAAAGCTAGAAAAAACTTAGTTATTATTCTGGCGGATTTTTAAACACGAACCACTTTTCTTTTCTCCTATAGAGACGCTTGGATATGATCAGTCTCCAAGGAAACACAACATGCCAAATGAAACTCTTACCAAGCCCACATCACAGGGACAGATGGCCCACTGAACCATCCGATAATCTTTTATGCACTCAACCAAAGAATTGTGCTAACCAAAAGTGAGAAGGATCACACAAGGAAAATAGGCATGAGAGGCAATGGGAGAATATCAAAAAGCAAATCTCTTCGTGACTCATTAGAAAAACTCATTTCTAAACATATCATCGAATATGCTTTTTTTCCAATAAAATCTCTTATGCAACCAAATGGAAAATGAAGAAGCATATATGAGAACAATAGGCATGGAAGGCATTATCGGAAAAACCATGGAAACAAATCTTGGACCCTAGCTCTAGGGTCAATGAAGAGTTTGGCTTTTTCGTTTTTCCACCAGGTTCCCATGGCCTTTGTTCTAAGACACTAATTTTCATCTTCCCAAATCACTGTTAAGTAGCTCTCTGAGTCTAACCTACATTTTTTTTCATTAAAGGTACTTGTGTGAGCTGAAAGAAAGGGGAAGGAGTTACCTAAGATCGACAGGAATAGGAGGCATCGGGAAAACACAAGCAAATTTCTACCTCCAATGCTAGAGGAGAAAATGAACCTATCGGTTTCCTCTATGTTCCTGTTCCCACTGTTCTTAGTTCCTCTTGCCTCACGCAATCCTGAAGCTGAACAACTTTCACAATCACAAATACGAATTATTTTCATTAGCTAGATTAGATATCTCTAGATGCTATAATGTCTTTCTTTGCCTTTGTATTTCTAAAATATATGGGAGATTATCTAAGTGGGGAACGAATGTAATTCCTCCTTCATGTATTATAGTGGTCTGTAGAGCGAGAATGCTGCAGAAATATTTATCTAAGATCAAATCATCATTTATCATAGATAGATCTCTAATTGTAACTTCATCTATAATATATTTGGTGCCATTTATATAGGCTTCAATATTATATGCTAATTGATTATGTATGAGGGAGATATGAATAGAATAATAACATATCTCCAGATTTAATGATGCCAGTAAAAGAATTTGCTAAGCTTTGGGTTTCAAACCAAAGGATATGAAGATTTTAGACTATCTCCAACAATCGTCACCCAAAATACAAGACCCATTTGTCCTTTAGGTAGCGCTACAGGTAAAAGGTTACATACCTATTTTTAGTCTTCTCCAACAACAAGACCTAAAAGACAACACTCTCTGCAAATAGGTCTCGAGAAGAGAGGATACCCAAATTTGGGTTATGCCTCTCATGATACCCAAAGTGGGTCTTCTGTATGGGTACTTTGTTGGAGGCTATAGGTATTGTGTTGGAGACCCATTTTGGGTTTGGGTTTCCAAATGGGTGTGCCGTTGGAGATAGCCTTAAAG
>Ga0182004_10001801_pt1 | contig 16162 bp, 14 predicted proteins | sample Sormic07211540_1_FD_120479 | JGI IMG/M metagenome (GOLD analysis project Ga0182004, IMG submission 120479) | Endophyte microbial communities from Sorghum bicolor roots, Mead, Nebraska, USA - 072115-40_1 MetaG | ecosystem: Host-associated > Plants > Roots > Unclassified | place: USA: Nebraska...
CTCTCTCTCCCATCTCTCTCCCACTTCTCCCCTCTCATCCACACTCTCTCCTATCTTTTTGCATCTCTCCTCTCTCTCTCTCTCTCTCTCTCTCTCTCTCTCTCTCTCTCTCTCTCTCTCTCCTTCCCTCATCATGGAACAGGAGGAGGTGGATAGGGCAAGGTTATGTAGATCTCGCAAAGATCGAGGGTGGATGGAGCGAGCCTGTGACCTAGGGCCCGTTAAAGGAGCCCAGTCCACGGTTAGAAAAGAAGGGTGGAGTGGGAGGATCGCAGTCCACGATTCGAAAAGAGGGTGGATTTATTGGTTACAAGGCCATCAGTCAACGAAGAAATAAAACAAGGGTACCCTGCCCATCAGTCAAAAATGGCATAGAAGGTTCTACCAAAAAAAAGGCATACACGGGAATGGGAATCTGAATCAATGGAGCAGAACCGAAGCAGACTTCTAATGCTACTGAAGGGTTTCTCAAGAAGACGAAGAGGCAGCAGAAAAAATTGCACTGAAAACACAAGGGCCCCCCCTATAGCTCACCATATCGCAGCTCACACATTGTGTTAACCACAGGAGTCAAAACCAGGTGAATTACACAGACACAGCACTACTCTACACGAACGCCACCACTCAACTGTGCACCTTGTCTTTCTCAACTGGTATGCATGCATCTGCATCAACTCACTCTATACCAACCAAGCACTACACGGTGGAACTGTTACCACCGTCTCTATGAACAGCTACTGTACTTACAGCACCACCGGAGCCACGCCGCGCCTCCTCAGACTCACTCAGAGGTTCTTCACGATCTCAGGCTTTCCAGCCCCGCTGCACGATGTTCCGGCAGCCGAGCCCAAACTCCCGGAGCCTCGTCCTCAGAGACCCTTTCTTGGCGCGCTTGGTGGCCGGGTCAGAGGCCGAGCCACGGTAGTGCAGCAGCGGGGGCTGCGGCGGCCCGGTCCCGATGCTGTCCACGATCTTCTGGACCATGTCGTACACCTCGCTCATCTTTGGGCGGGACTTGGGCATCCGGACCAGGCACCGGTTCGCCACGCTAGACAGCTTCGTCATGGACTTGAGGTTGTAGTGCCCTTCCAACCGTGGGTCGACGATGATGGGGAACCGTTTCACGTCAGATATGTATGGTTTCACCCAGTCCAGAAGCTTCTGCTCGCTCTTTGGACGGTTCTTGTCGATGGGGCGGCGGCCTGTGATGAGCTCGTACAGAAGGACGCCGTAGCTCCATATGTCGCTCTTCGCGGTGAGGCGTCCAGTCTGCATGTACTCTGGAGCTGCGTAGCCTAGAGTCCCAACTACCTGTTCAAAAATGAAACATAACAACAGAGGATGATAGTCAGATGGATGTCAACTTCAGGCTGCTCTAGGAACTAACTAGTGAAATGGCATGGAGAGGACATAAACGTAAAACTATCAATGGCAAATTGTTATCGTAGCTGGTAACTAGGCAACAAAAAACAGTCTTTAATAATGTCCTGCTCTATTTGTTATGAAGAAGTGTACCATGTCTTTCAAGATGCAGAGAGCTGTCTAGAAATACTATTTGCTCTGGTCATCCATTGAGCAACTAAATCTACTTTCCTGCTCTTTTTGACTGCAGAAAACTCTCCCAAAAATATATAATCAGTAGGGGACAACCCCTCCTGTTTCCTAAAAAACTAGGAACAAACATTTTAAAATTGAATTATCGTAACCTGCGACTAAAAAAAGAGGTGACTTCTGTATATTTTAACCTCGAGTAATTTGCGTAGAACACAGTGACATGCTACATTCTGAAGCTGGTCGAGAAATGAATATAGTACTTGCAATGTTTTCAAGTAATCAAACCTCTCTATTACTTCAATTCCATTCGCAAATTTTTTGACTCTGTTCTTCATGTCTGGTACAGAAACTAACTATGTGCATTAAGAGGTTACTTGTGCAAGTAATAAAAAAGATAATTCGTATCCAATTTCATTGGCACAAAAGGTCAACAGTGTTATGGAATTATAACTCAAAGAGCTTACTCGTTGCCTATTTTTCTTCATCACAATTCTCTTTTATTCAAGTAATAACACATTTCATCAATTGAATACTGTCAGGATACTAGTACCTACTTAGCAAAGGGATACAAAACACTATTAAACACTATTCAATAGAAATACGCTAATGTAACAAACTGTCGGCTTGTAATTGTGCATACCGCTGTGGAGACATGGGTCAGACCTTCTGCCGGTCCATGCCTAGCCAAACCAAAGTCTGATAATTTAGCATCCCAGTTTTCATCCAACAAAATGTTAGATGTTTTCAGATCTCGGAAAATAACCTGCATGAATATCTTAAATTTAGAGGGTAGATATAACTTATGTAACAGTTAAAACATACTGCAGCGTTTGGTATTTCATTTATTCCTTGTGTGAGGTACAGAACTACAGATGCAGTGCTATTGTCCCACAGATGTTTCAGATTGTGCAAGTGTTATAGTCTCAATGATCATAAAGTAAATGAGTTACCTGGAATTCCATTTCTTCATGCAGATACTTCAGTCCCCGGGCAGAATCAAGAGCTACTTTTAGTCTCATTGGCCATGACAGAGTAGAAGTTGACCTACTCGACAAGTGATCATCCACACTTCCATTAGGCATATATTCATACACTAGAAGCCGTTGTACTCCTCTCTCATCATCATCAGCACAGTAGCCTATTAGTTTAACTAGGTTTGGATGGTCCACAATTCCAAGCACATTCATCTCTGTTAACCACTCCTTCTGCCCCTGGAGAAAGATCATATTTTATTAGAATCAGTACAGGAAGCAAGACTTAGATTCCAGCATAAGTGACTTCAAAATGACTCATCAAGCATGTGGGATTGAAAGGATTTCGAGGTATGCTTGGCTTTCTATTTTGTCTACTAGCGTTTTCTACTTTTCTATATGGCAACAGTTGACTCACTAAACCTAGAACAATGAGCATGGAACTGTAAATGCAAGAAAAGTAAAATAAATTAGTGTGCATTCCCTGAAGCAGGTGAACCTACTTGATGGTTTCTTTCAAGAAAAAATGATGACTGAAAAATTTTGGTTTATTTCCGCTATGCTGAGTTTGACAATCCATAACTAGGTCCAAATAAGACTGCTCATAGATCTTCTACAGAATGACGACGACAGCAATAGCATTTGTATGTAGCTATACTTTAATAACTTCAAGTGCATTCAACAATAACCAGACTAGCTTGCTAGTTTTAAATGGTATGGAATGAAAAGATGGTGAGAACTGGCAAAAACTATGGCAGCCTGTGTTGTAAACTCTAATTATTTTCTACCTGATACAAAGATATGCAGTTCTCATACATATTCTAGGGAAAAAAAAAAGAAAACATAAGATGGTGAAAACACTTGCCTGAAGTCCTTTACGATTCAACTGCTTAACAGCAATCTCAATTCGTTCACTCGGTTCGTCAGAGTTCTTGATGACACCCCTGTACACACAGCCAAAGCCACCCTCGCCAACCATGAGAGACCGGCTGAAGTTGCGGGTGGCACTCTTCAGTTCAGCAAAGGAGAACACCCTCAGATTAGGCGGGCGGTCAGTGAAGCTGGGGTACTGTGTCCTCCTTATTGACTCGGCACTCATGTCGGAAACATTCAAGGAGGTGAAGTCAGAACCGGAGCGGACATCGCGCTCCGTTGATGTTGTGCTCATGGACCGTACAGAGGCCGACTTAGTGACAGGATCCTTCTCTTTGGCATCTCCATGCAAGAAAGGCAGGCACTTCATTGCTGCAATGCAGTGGGAATAAATTAGGGATTCCCTCATAAAACACAAATGTAGATTACATAACTGGGGTCATGCAGAATAATGTTTCGGCAACAGGTGGTGTGGGCCAAGAACAGGCAACCAAGTTCAGATTTTTTTTTTTCAGATGGTAAAAATGTTTGTAATTTTTTAGATGCAGCAAGTGGAGATAAATTGACATGATTACTGATTCACAATTGAATGAAAGCTGAAGTGAGAACCTAACTGGCTCTGTAGCCAGCAACCATGGCTGTTCAACTGTAACAGATTTGATAAAAAAAGGGAGCCTTTGACAATCAGTACAAAGCCCAAAGAAACCTCAAATTCAGACAGCGCCGGGCCAAACAAAAATCATGCCTTTAATTTGGACTGAAGTAGCAGAATCTATGGCATGCGCAAGAGGTCTGCAGCCGTGACGAGGAGAGCAGCGCAAGACAGCAAGGACGAGGGGAGGGGAGCGCAATAGCAGCCAGCATCAGTCATGAAACAACCCTAAGACTAAGAATCAAACCAGGAACTACGAACAACCTTAAATCCAACCGAATCAACCTTAATTAACCCCAAGCCTGGAACCGGCGCTTGATCTCCGCGAAAACCGGTGAGAACGGACAGGACACGACGAAGCATAATAAAGAGAACTAGAGCAGAAAGCATGGAAAAAGCGAGAGGCCTTTAGCAGCAACAAACCTTGCCTATCTTGCGGCGGCGGTGGGGGGGGCTGATCGATCCGAGGGGAGTGGAGACGCCCGGCCCGGCGGTGTCCCGTGCGGAGGGGAACTCCGATCCGGGACGCAACAGGGACTCAGGGAGCACACGGTAGCAGCAGCAGCAGCAACGGCGGTCAAAGCTGGGAGCTTGTCTGAAACGGGAAGAAAGGTGGCTTTCTCCTCCCGCTCCTCCGCTCTCCGTCTCCTCCTGCGAGGCTGAGGCTCGGGCTCCGCAGTGTCACCAACCAAGAAGCTGCGAGGCAAAGACCATTCCTTTTGTTTTATAATATACTAATATATCAGAATGTTTGTTTACGCTCAGATTTTCTTTTTTTTTCCTCACTTTGTCCGCGAACGCAGCACGCAGGTGAGAAGACGACGGGGCGAGGACGGAGGAAGAAGAATTCCTTCCTGGTCGTCACGGGGAGTAGAGATGAGCGTGACGGGAGGAGCACGAGGGAAGGGAGGTCAGGGCAGAGGTGGGAGATGGATCGCCGGACGCGACAAATTTATTGCAGTCCGCTCTATCTCTCTCCGTCCGCGCCGCGCAGCACGAGAGAGAGAGAGAGAGGAGAGTGTCACTGCTGCTTTTCCATTTTTACTTCCATCCAAAATCTAAAAACTTTTCAAAATTTCTCGTCACATCGAATCTTTAGACACATGGAGTATTAAATATAAACGAAAATAAAAACTAATTGCACATTTGGTCGAAATTTACGAGACGAATCTTTTGAGCCTAGTTAGTCCATGATTAGATAATAATTACCACAAACAAACGCAAGTGCTACAGTATTGCGAAAAAATTTCGCCAAGGAACTAAACAAGGCCTGCCTACCTTTTTTGTCTTTGGCATGTTTCTATAGGAAGCCTGCCTACCTTTTTTGTTGTTGAGAAAAAAAGGTACTGGTGTAAAAAAAATGTTTTTTTTGTGGGGGCAGCGTCAGGAATTAACTAACTGCTCCAACTAACAACGTCTTTGGCACGCCCTTCAAAGCGGCCGTTTACACGAAACCACACGACAACCATGGCACAACACATGGCATGAGTGAGTCCACACACAGTTTATGTACAAAGCCTAAACATTTTTTTAAAGTACCTTAAACATAGCTTGTTGAGGCACAAAAAGAAATAGTTCACCGGAGTTTTATCCCGATGTATGGCCATAACATTCTTGAAATGTACTGGAGTAGTAGCACTTGGGATGATGAGGCCTTGTTTAGCTCCAAAAAATTTTGGAAAACAACTGCTGTAGCACTTTCGTTTGTATGTGACAAATATTGTTCAATTATAGACTAACTAGGATTAAAAGATTCGTCTCGTAAATTACAGATAAATTGTATAATTACTTTTTATTTTCATTTATATTTAATGCTTCATGTATGTGTCTAAAGATTCGATGTGACAAGGAATTTTAAAAAATTTTGGTTTTGAGAAGGAACTAAACAAGGCCTGAATGTAAAGTTTTTGTTTGGTAGTGCTTCGCTTCGGGAGAATTAGATGAGGCACTATGAACATGGCGATTTTATCGCCCTTCTGAGCCAGATGTGGGTGTGCCGCATGCGTAGGTTGTTACCCTGTTGCACGCAAAGGCACCAAATATGAGAAAACTAGAGGGAAGGAGAAGATGGACATGGGATTTTTGCCCTACTGCCCATCTTTATTGTAGCTACAAGGACCTCCTGCAGTGTGCTTAGCGCGACAAGGTCTCAGGATAAACTTATTGGTTACATGGATAGATCTTTGGACATAGTTATTATCCTTAGAATAAAGCGACACTTTTTAGATGTAGTTTTATAAGATTTATCGATTACCCTCTTCGTTCCATTGAAAATGTCGTTTTTGACTTTTAGAATTTTTATTTGACTATTTGTCTTATTCATTGTTTTTTGCAAATAGTAAAATAAATAATTTATTGTTAAAGTATTTTTTATTGACAAAACAAGTCATAACAAAATAAATAATATTTATATAAAGATTTTGAACAAGACGAACGGTTAAACAAAAAGACTGAAAGTTAAAAACGACGCTTTTAGTGGGATGGAGGGAGTAGATGGTTATGCTAACAATGCATGTGAAACTAGTATATGTAATGATGGATATTGGAGTGTGCCAACTGCCAGTGTATGGGAATGAGATGGGGTTGATTATTATTGTGGTCTCGTGGCAGATGTTGGAGTGCACCTAACTAGTAATCCGTATAGATCCAACTTATCCTATCAAGTATAGACAAGTATAGATTCATACACAGTGACTTTAAAAACTAAAATATCCAGGCACCAACTGATGACAGCTAAGCGTCTATGTAAGATAGCTCTATTGTCAAACACTTGAGAGAATGTCCAGACATGCATTAGATCTATTGTCAAACACTATTGCTACTCCCCCCTTGTGTAGGTTTAGTAAACGGTCCTTTCCATTTACGTTCAAAGACACTATACTTTAATCCCTCTGACCACGGCAAAATATTAGATACTTGGTCATATTGAAAGTATCGTTTTTATTTTTTGGATATCGTGTTTGATCATTTGTTTTTTTTTTTGCAAATTGTAAAATAAATAAATTATTATTAAAATATCTCTAATGATAAATTAAGTTATAACAAAATAATAAATATTTATATAATTTTTTTAATAAAAAGAACGTAGTTCAAAACGTCACTTCTAATGGAGACGGAGGGAGTAGAAGAGAATAAGGAATGATATGTTGTCAATACTACTCTGGCCTACTACTTTTTTTTTTTAAGAAAAAAGTGATGAGCTAGGATGCAATCGTGTTGCAAAGCTATCACGAACAATAATTGAACTGATTTCCTTGGTCGCAGCTGTCGCCTCGCCCTTAATCTTTTCTCCAAAAATAATAGCATAATAAAATACTAGTAATAGTGTAATACTATAATGTGGCCTCTGTAAGACATGATCAGCGTAACGAGTTATTATATTATTTGCGTTCTAATCACTTCCTCCGATTCAAAATACATACATGTCGTTTTATGATTTTTGCACGGTTAGTTTTTCTTTAAAAGAAAAAATATATCTACCAATTTAAAGAATCAAGATGTATCATGTAGGAGTACATATCTAGACGGGATATGTAAGGTTCTTATTTTTTTGAATAGTTGACCTTTTCTGACGGGTTTTTGACCTTTCATTTAGACGCTAATCAGAAAATGCAATTTAAAGTACTTTTTTGAATATTTGACCACTTCCCCTAAGTGTCTTATTTTTATTATAGGAAATTATGGTCAACCGTGTTGATGTTGTAGATAAATAAAAGTGTCGAAGAAGCAGAGGAAGTAAAGCACGGATGCCTCCTACACTCCGCTGTACGTACGGCATGGTAGGCCTCTTGGCATTCTCTTTCAATTCTTCTCTCCATAAAGCAGCATGAAGACAATAAGGACGAGTGTGTCTTGTGACATCAATGCAAGCTAGCTAAGCTCAATCTTTTATTTTAATTTCGAAATGAACTCCAACTAATCAGGTTTTCTTGTGGCGTGGTGTATGGTCAATCAGGACGAATTCCATCGTGTATTTTTAACATACCTTATTCTACTCCCTCCATTTCTAATAACAAGTCGTTTTGGGTTTGTAGTACTGAGTCAAATTCCTCTTGCTTTGACTAAACACTAAAGTATATCGAAAAGTACACAAAGCATATACTCCTACAGTATTAAAACTAGATTCATTAGATACACCAAGTAATAATTATTTTGATGGTGAATAAATTGTAGCCGTGAATAATTTTTCTCCGTACCAAGCTATAAATTTAAATTATTCCTTTTGAAATAAACAAATTTAAATTATGACAAATTAAAAGCCCATTCGTTTATCTTATAAGCCGTATGTTTTCTTCTGTCAGACAACAGTGTTTTTTTCCTCACGATAAATCAGCGAACAATATTTTTAGCCATGACTAGCGAATATGCTTTAAAGCAACAAAGAAAGCATAATAATAAATAATAATAATAAAGAAAAAAAAAAGAATGGGCCCACCGGTCGATTGTCCCGCTCGCCGTCTCCCCGCGGCCGAATGTCAAGTCCCCCACTGTGGCCACATATGATGCGTGGTGGGCCCGCGTGGACCAAGACTTTGACTCGATCCGTCCTGCCTGGACAGAGACAGAGAGGTCGGCGTGCGAGCCCACCACCACCACCGCCCATCGTCCTCCCAACTCTAGCTGGGCCACAACCCACAGCTCGGTTTCTTATGGGCCGTCCGTGCCAGCAGCCTAGGCCCGCGGCCCGTCCACCCATTCGAAAGGGAAAGCGAAGCGAAGCGCTCCTCACCAACCACCACCCCTCTCGGGTCTCGGCTCCTCCTCTTCTCCCGCCTGTTATTTCTCCTCGCCACCAACGACACACGTCCTCCACCTCCACTTCCTCCGGCCCCCGCGCGCGCATGGCGTAGACGCGTAGCACCGCCGTCCCCCTCCGGTCCACGCCACCGCCACCGCCACCGCCTCGGAGCTCGCGACCGATGCAACAATGGCCTGCTGGGTGGCGGCCGCCCTGCACCTGCTGCTGCTCTGCAACGCCGCGGCCGCAGCGCGCGCCGCCGTCGCACTGTTCGCCGCCGCCGGCAACGGCACGCCGATGCCCCCGCGCCTCTCCTTCGCGGAGACCACCGCTGCGGCAGGCACGGGCGACTACGACGACGGCACCACCGGCGACAAGGGGTCCCAGGAGATCGTGGGGAGCCCCATCGTGGCCGGAGCCATGAGCGACCGCCTCAGGGCGCTCACCTCCTCCTTCGCCGCCGCCATCGGCAAGAAGCTCGACTACTGCATCAAGGACACGTACGTGCGTGCTGCATTTTCCTCCCTCCTGCTTAATTTTGTTTTCTAATTTCTTGTTCGCTTGCTTTCAAGTTTCAGCATATATGTAATATATCTACCTGCAGTGCACATAATATACATATACATATATATATATATATATATGTGCAGGGAGACGGAGTGGAATCAGGCCTTCGATTTCTCCAAGGACACCACCTTCCTGACCAATTGCATGAAGGAGACCAAGGGTACGTACGTACGTCAAGCCTGATCGATTCGATCGAGGATATATATATATGTATGATGAGAAATATATATAATGGCTGGCCGACGACGACGACGATGTACGTAACAGGCGACCTCCAGCAGCGGATCTGCACGGCGGCGGAGATGAGGTTCTACTTCGACAGCCTGATGGGCGGCGACGACACGGCGGAGACCAACTACGTGAGGCCCAACGTGAACTGCAACCGGTCGTCGTGGATCGACGGATGCGAGCCTGGCTGGGCGTGCAGCGCAGGTCCCGACCAGAAGATCGACCTGCAGAACTCCAAGGACATCCCCTACAGGCCCATCAAGTGCCAGATGTGCTGCCCAGGCTTCTTCTGCCCCCATGGCCTCACCTGCATGATCCGTAAGCATCTTGCACTGCAATTGCTTGCTTGCCTTCGTTGCATTGCACTGAAGAACGTACATGCATATATGTATATATGCAGCTTGCCCTCTAGGTGCCTACTGTCCACGGTCCAGCCTGAATACTTCCACAGGCATCTGTGACCCGTAAGTCGCCGAGAATCCAGCGAATGTCAGTCTCATCAGAAAGGTGAATTCATTCATGCATATATATGATGCACTGCATTGCAGGTACAACTATCAGCCGCCGCCTGGGAACCCGAACCACACCTGCGGAGCCGCCGACATCTGGGCGGATGTGGTCACAGCAGATGACATCTTCTGCCCTCCTGGATTCTACTGCCCCAGCACTATACAGAAGCTCCCTTGTAGTAGTGGGTAATCCTATCTATCTAATGTTTCCAACCTTCTTCATTGATTCCCTAGCTAGCTGTTCTCACCAATTCTATTCTTCATTCATTCTGGCTGGGCAGACAAGATCGCTCTGTGTTGTTATTGTTTCTGTCTAATTAAACATAAATGCTGACAGTGTAATTAAGGTGCATTTTTATTTGCAGGTATTATTGCAGGAAGGGGTCAACCTCACAGACTAGTAAGCCTGCCCAGTCTTGTTCACAGCACAGAGATGGAAATCAAATTATCAGAACCTTTTGTTTCATTCAAGTCCAACCACTCCTCCTAAATCCACCGCTGCTCACCTTACTGCAGGATGCTACAAGAAGAGCTCTTGCCCACCAAACTCTGCTACTCAGGACATCACAATATTCGGCGCGCTGCTTGTGGTACTACACTACACCGCTAGCACAGTGCATAGCGATGATCGATATTCTCTTCTAGCTAGTCCAATGCAAGCAAGGTTGTCATTGCCCCTTTCTTCTTCTTCTTCTTCTGCAGGTTGCGTCCTGTCTAGTCCTTCTGATCATCTACAACTTCTCGGGCCAAATCCTGACCAACCGCGAGAAGAGGCAAGCGAAATCTCGAGAGGCCGCCGCAAGGCATGCTCGAGAGACCGCACAGGCTCGAGAGAGGTGGAAGTCAGCTAAAGACGTCGCCAAGAAGGCGGGCGTGGGTCTGCAGTCGCAGCTGTCCCGCACCTTCTCGCGCAAGAAGGCTGGGCAGGCACAGCCCGGACCGTCCAAGGTAGGAGACGCAGCTGGGAAGAAGAATAATCTCACTGAAATGGTTCGCTCCATCGAGGATAACCCGGAGAACGATGAGGGTTTCAACCTGGAGGTAGGAGACAAGGCCCTGAAAAAGCCGACGGGGAAACAGATGCACACCCGGAGCCAGATCTTCAAGTACGCGTATGGTCAGATCGAGAAGGAGAAGGCGATGCAGCAGGAGAACCATAACATGACCTTCTCAGGCGTGATATCCATGGCACAAGACCACGATGTCAGTTCGAGACCATCCATCGAGATCGCCTTCAAGGACCTGACTCTGACATTGAAGGGCAGCAAGAAGAAGCTCTTGAGATCAGTGACAGGGAAGCTCTCGCCTGGTAAGGTAGCTGCCGTCATGGGCCCGTCCGGCGCAGGGAAAACCACGTTTCTGAGCGCCATTGCCGGTAAGGCAACTGGGTGTGGAACATCAGGCCTGGTGTTGATAAATGGCAAGATCGAACCGATTCGAGGGTACAAGAAGATCATTGGCTTTGTTCCCCAAGATGACATCGTCCATGGCGACCTAACTGTTGAAGAAAACCTCTGGTTCAATGCAAGATGCAGGTACCTACAGTTCCCTTTTCACTAGTTGTCGTTGTCGATCGATCAACTCACGTACATGCATATATATGATAAACTAACTGATGCGTCTCAGGCTGTCAGGAGACATGTCAAAAGCCGACAAGGTCCTCGTCGTGGAAAGGGTCATCGAGTCCCTTGGGCTGCAGCCAATTCGAGATTCTTTGGTTGGGACGGTGGAGCAGCGTGGCATCTCTGGCGGCCAGCGCAAGAGAGTCAATGTCGGCCTCGAGATGGTGATGGAGCCATCGGTGCTCATCTTGGATGAGCCCACGTCTGGTTTGGACAGCGCCTCCTCCCTGCTTCTGCTCCGCGCCCTTCGTCGTGAAGCTCTCGAAGGCGTAAACATCTCCATGGTTGTCCATCAGCCAAGGTTGGTCTCCGAATCTGAATGTGTTTCTGGTTGATGATGATGATGATAACCAATCAATGCATGACTGATGCTTGTGTGTGTGTGTGTGTGTGTTGCTTCTTCAGTTACACTCTCTACAGAATGTTTGATGACCTGATACTTCTAGCCAAAGGGGGCATGACGGTGTACCACGGGCCAGTGAAGAAGGTGGAGGAGTACTTCACAGGGCTGGGCATCGTGGTTCCAGAGCGGGTGAACCCACCAGACTACTACATCGACATCTTGGAGGGCATTGTGAAGCCCAACTTAAGCCCAGGTGTCAGTGTCAAGGATCTGCCCATCAGATGGATGGTGCACAATGGCTACGATGTCCCGCGGGATATGCTGCAGAGCTCTTCACAATCAGAGTCCACGTCCAGGGGAAGCATGGATCATGCTTCCAGCCACGACGACGCAGGGCCATCCGTTGTTTCACTTCTCTGGGGCAATTTCAAGGATATCCTCGGCCAGAAGAAGGATGAGTATGATTACAACAAGACTTCAGAGGATTTGTCCAAACGTAAGACTCCCGGCATCCTCAGGCAGTACAGATACTTCCTAGGAAGGTAAAAGGCCCTCTCCCTCTTGTCTTGCTGCCAAACTAGCTAGACTACTCCATGGGTTATGATGGAGCCATTCATTCTTTCTTTCTTCAGGTGTGGCAAGCAGAGGCTCCGTGATGCGAGGATACAAGGAGTCGACTACTTGATCCTTTGTCTCGCCGGTATATGCCTGGGAACACTAGCCAAAGTGAGCGACGAGACGTTTGGGGCGCTGGGATACACTTACACTGTCATTGCTGTCTGTAAGTATGAAATGCTCCCCTCAACAATGTTGTTGTCTGTGTTTTCTGATGAATAGCACGCTTCAGCCAAGTGACTGGTGCATTGCAGCTCTGCTCTGCAAGATCGGAGCCCTGAGATCCTTCACGCTGGACAGGATAAACTACTGGAGGGAGAGAGCCTCCGGGATGAGCTCCCTGGCCTACTTCATGTCCAAGGACACCATAGATCACTTCAACACCATTGTTAAGCCCATCGTCTACCTCTCCATGTTCTACTTCTTCAACAACCCAAGGTCGTCCATCTGGGAGAACTACATCGTCCTCCTCGCGCTCGTCTACTGCGTCACTGGGATCGGTTACACCTTCGCAATCTTCTTCCAGCCAGGCTCTGCACAGCTGGTGAGTCATCTTGTGTGTGCTTTTTACTTAGAGCCAGAGCTATCCTAATAATAACACATATCTTGTCCTTGCAGTGGTCTGCCTTGCTTCCAGTGGTTTTGACTCTGATAGCAACTCAGCAGAAGGACACGATCCTTGCCGATCTGTGCTACACAAAGTGGGCTCTGGAAGCCTTTGTCATTGCAAACGCTCAGAAGTATGTATGGCTCAGCTCATCCTGTTTGATGACTAGCATATATATGGATTCAGATTCAGCCGGCCATAGCAACACCGCAACCTGATAAAAACACACCATTTCTGTTTTCTCTCTTGTTGCAGCTATTCCGGAGTGTGGCTAATAACACGGTGTGGCTCGCTGGTCAGGAACGGCTACGACATTGAGCATGAGGCTCTCTGTATAGGGGTCCTCATTGCTAATGGGATACTCTTCCGCTGTGTAGCATTCTTCTGCATGGTCACCTTCCAGAAGAACTAAAAAAGTCAAGGAAAACCCCCCATGAACTTTCTATGCCCATGTAGCAGGTCCGTTTCCTTAATTTCAGTGTGATAGGATTGTAGATTAGACTCCCTCTTGGTACAGTCCCAGGTGTAGATGAGGAGAGATTCTTGAATAGCAATCAACTATCAGGGTTCAGGGATGCCCTAAATTACAGAGGCATTTTTTTTCATTTTCAGGCTAGCTGAAACATCAGGGTTCACTTGCTTACCATCAATGTAAATTTGATATGCAAATTCAGTGTATGTATGAGTACGACAACTAATTATGAAATTTGTAGCTCTTCACTTGGAAAAACAGTTTTCTTACTTTCAGTGTGAGTTTAAATTACAGCAGAACTTAATGCATTTAACTCTAAATAATCATTTCTAAAAATATATATATAACTCTAAATAACCATAGCAATCATCTGTAAGCTCGTAATAAGAGCATATTTAACCACACACAATACATGGATGCTGATACACAACTGACTACAGAATCAGAATGTGGGTACTTCACAAGAGATTCACCATATTCAATTTATGTGGGCTTACAGCTCCTGGATCCAGTTTTTGGTATAAAAAAGAACTACACTGCAACAGAATCACAACAGCACGTATTTGATGGACTTGAGAGCTACACATCAGAAGCCATGAAGTTGAGCACAACTACTGGGGCAATAGTTAAGGTAGACTTCTACATGTGCTTTTTTTTTTTCTTGAATATGCAGGTGAGCTGCGTATCTTTATATTAAAGAGAGGCTTCTACAGGTGTACTTACTAGACCAAACCCTATCATATTAGGAAGAAGACTAATTTTGTTCAGAAGGCCCCTTAGAACTGATCTGAGACCCAGCCAAGTCATCCAAAGTAAAGTTGAGAGTATCTGTTGAACCTTTCTTCACCTCCTCTCCTTGCGACGCTAGGAAGTCCTCGATGCTCCCTGGCTCCCCGAACCAGCCAAGTCTGTCTGCTATGAGGTGGAGGTTGTTGCAGCCACCGCACCGCACAACCACAACTCCATTCTGGTACGAGTCCTTGCTGGCCATTTTCATAGATCTGGTCTCGCACACCTTGCACGTAAAGATCATGGCGAGGTCATGCCTGGGTGAGATCTTCAGGTTGGAGGTGTCCCTGACTTTGAAGCCGGACTCTGGTGTCGGGACAGAAGCTGGTGGGGGAGTTGTTTCGGAATCCTGTTGGTCCTGGGGATCTGTTGCAGTATTGCTTGCTCCGGTAACAGTTAGGAGGGACCTTAGCCCTGCAGTCGCGGGTGGAGCAAATGAGAATCCTGCAATGACATGAGTTTCCAGTTCAGTGCTCAGCTAATCAGCTTTGCAAAATTGCAAAATAGCTATGGTACACTCAAGGATGAAGCAGTAACAAGTGGTGGACCTAGGATTTGGCCAAGACTAGGGCCAAATCTTAGCGGCCAAAATCCGAAAGCTACAGCCTATAGTATAGTATAAAGGACCATATATATAAATATATGTATATGTATGTCACAGAAAACAATTATTCTGTGCAAAGTTTGTTCTACAGAAGGTTGGATTATCCATAAAATCAATATTTTCATTTATAGCTTGTTCTACAGGAGGTTGGATCAGCTCTGGTCCTAATTGTCTCCTCTTGTGTACCTTGAGATTGCGGTGTAGGAGCTTGGGCGTTTTGCTGTCCTTGTGCTGAGGATGGAGTAGCTTGTTGTTCGGCTCCCTGTTGCCCAGGAACTGGAGGGAAATACGAAACTAAAGTCCTTGCCCCCTTTATCTTGCACACTGTAATGTAACGAGAAATTAGAATCGAAGGGTCGAAATTGGGAAGTTGGAAATTAGAATTTTGGAATGAAAAACAGTTTTGGATCCAAACCTAACGAGGGAAGCTTGCTCATATGCTCTGCTCGGCTGCTCGGCTGAAAGGAAGGAGCCGGCAGCGAGCGGGCGGCCAGCGCCCATCTTAGGAAGAACCGCGCCATCGCGGAGCCTAGAGCGGAGGCCGGAGGGGGGCGACGCCGCAGAGCTGGAGCACAGAGAGGAGAGCCGGAGGGGGCGAGGGGCGGCGGCGGTCGCGAGTCGGCGTCTCGGCGAGTCGCGAGCGATGGAAGACCTGCTCCCTTGTTACATGGGTCGCGAGCGAGCAGGCACCGAGCGCTTTTCTGTGGGCTGCTGCTTCATGGGCCAAAACTGAAGACCTGCTCCCTTGTTATCTTTATGGGCCGCGACTGGCCTGGGCTGTCCTAGTGCTGCCTGATTGCCGTCGCCGTCGCTGCCTTCGCTGATGGTAGCAGCCACCTCTGAGTACTGCTGCGTCTGGGATTGAGCGGTCGTGCTTTCAAGTCTTTCCCTGGCCTGCCTGGGATTCCTGTGCTCTACTGAATCTTCAGTGTGAGATCTCCTCAATCTCTCCCCAAGCTAAGCTAACCAGTTCCTTGCTGCTTTAATTCTCAATGTAATTCGGGCTGGTTAAAGGGCA
>Ga0182004_10001802_pt1 | contig 16159 bp, 12 predicted proteins | sample Sormic07211540_1_FD_120479 | JGI IMG/M metagenome (GOLD analysis project Ga0182004, IMG submission 120479) | Endophyte microbial communities from Sorghum bicolor roots, Mead, Nebraska, USA - 072115-40_1 MetaG | ecosystem: Host-associated > Plants > Roots > Unclassified | place: USA: Nebraska...
TATCTATCCTAAACCCGGTCAATCACTTCTCTACTCATCTTAGACCGGCAAAAGTAAAACCCTATGTTTATACCTTTGCCTTGATCACTTTGCTCCTCGTCTATCATCATGATCTCCACATCAAGCTTCATGTCTTTATAGTCATGTGGCCACCTTTCCATGCCACCATGCACCTTCATCACATGTGTTGCTATGCCTAACTCACATCACTTAAACATAAGGCATTAGCAACTTGGTGTCATTAATTACCAAAATCAAACTTGGGCTTTCAGGGGGAGTGTTGTGAATCAAAGTCCAAAAACAATGTGAACAAGGGACTTTGAATGGTGGCCAAATTAATGAAGTAGAGGAGGAAAGTCTTAGTGTTCAAACACTATAGATGTTTTGTACTCATTCTCTTTGTACCTCTATAAATAGTAGGTCACTCTCATACTTGTAAGGCATGAACCAGAAAGTAAAACAAAAAGAGAAAAACTCTCTTTTCCTCCCATCTCTCTGTCCCCAAAAATCTCTATGTTCGTGTGTGATTGTGAGCAATCCAGTGATTCGATTTCTAACAATATTAACTTGCTAAATTTATTATTTTAGTAAATAAACTCTATCATACTGCTAGAGTGCTAGACGCTCTTACGCATTCCTATACCATTTTCTTGCCAATCTTCAATATTCATATGCTTCTCTCCACCTCGAGCCGTCCAAGAGGTTAGCCCAACTCAACAGTGCCTCCAGCCCCTAACCCAATCTTTGCCTAGTCTCTTGCTCTCCGCTTCCACTAATCCGCGCTTCTGCCTTACCTCGGTTACCAGCAGCCATCGCCCTCATCTATGGCCTTGTTTAGTTCCGAAAAGATTTCGAATTTCGGCACTGTAGCATTTTCGTTTTTATTTGACAAATATTATCTAATTATGAACTAACTAGGCTCAAAAGATTCATTTCGTGATTTACAGGTAAACTGTACAATTAGTTTTTATTTTCGTCTATATTTAGTGCTTCATGCATGTACCTCAAGATTCGATGTGACGGAAAATTTGAAAAAGTTTTTGGTTGACCCCTGTTCGTTTACCGGCTTCAATGCCATTGACAGCGACAGCGACTTTATATCTGCTCCACTTTCCCTAAAGATACATTGCAACTTTACTTCTTCGTTCTGTTAGATCTCTTCCCTCTATTATTTATGTTTTATTGTTAAATTATGATATTTTTTACTATTGACTATGCTTCTATAATGCATTCAGAACTGTTGTTAACTGGGAATTGTTGCAACTTACTTTATTTTAGTTTCACTGTTTCAGGATATCTGCCTTCAGTAAATTTATTTATGGACAGTGACTATTGCATTTTAAAATTTGCTAGCCTGTTAAAGCAGAGGTACCGTTACATGGATTTTTATTTTTGGAGAATCAAAAGATTGTCTATTACTTATAAGCACAGTGAAGAGATGGGGCTAACATTCCCCAGCTTCTATCTCTGCTCTTGTTCCTACACTGGGCTACTGCTTCTCAATTTGTTTAATCTGTTCTCTTCCAATCCCTCTTCTAATTAGTAATTACTCCAGTATTTCTCTTTTGTTGTTTATGTAGATATCTGTTATTTGTGGCTGTGAATCTTTGCTTATTCTGTACTAGATGATTTTTTGAATTCTTGATTGTTCATCCTTCTGTTGGTAAACAGGATTGTAATTTGTAACTAGTAGTTACTGCAACATGTCAACCGAGTAGTACATTTTATTTGCCATTTTTGTTAATACTACTATTATTTAGTCACAGTTGCTGTTTGTGTTTATTTATTTTCTGTTTAGCTAGTAACAAGATTATTAGTTGCTTGAAAGTGTCAATCATACCTGATCAGAGTGCAATTTTAGTTTTTTGTTCCCTCAATCGGTGAGTCAAATCTTCGGTAAAGGCATTGATCTAACTGAAATAGGGGCCAGATAAAGTGTCCCTTTGAGGGGAAAATATATGTTATCCTTTATAACAGCATACTTAGTGGTATCTCATTTCAATAAGCAACTTAGAAGTGGCATATCTAAAGCAAGAAATAAGTACTAAGTATTGGAATACATCTACTTCCATCAAATTAAGAATGTATGTCCTATCCCACTCATAAACAAAGAATACTCACCTATCTAGTTTTGCCAAATTTTGCTACTCCTGTTGAAATGATTTGTGGAGTACAATGCTTGATTACCATAAACACGGCCCTTAAATCATGCAAAATGAGAGAAAAGGGGACCACAAATGTCCATACAATTTAGAAATTTCAGGCTGGCCTTCCTCTATTACTTTGCTCCAAATATGAGCATTAAAATTTTCTGAAACAAATATTAGTAGCCTATGAATTTATTACATCGAAGATGCATTAGAGATTTCTGTGATAGCTCCAGCGCCTTGTGTGATTGCTGCAAGCAACCTTGGCATCGGGGGCATATCAATCTCCTGCTGACCCTCAAGAACATGGACCACTTCACCCATTGTCGGCCGATGAAGCTCATTATCCTGGATGCACCAACATGCAACTTTGCAAACCCTCTCAACCTCTTCCAAACTGAAGTCGCCATGTAGCTGTGGATCCACCAAACTCCTCACATCTCCCTCGTGAAGCTTGCTGATAGCTCGCACAGGGAAATATTCAATATGATAATTGTTGCTACTATATGCCTCAGGTGAATTTCTCCTACCTGATATTATTTCCAGCAGCACCAAACCGAAGCTATAAACATCAACTTTTGATGTAATAGCAACTCCACCAAGCCACTCTGGGGCAAGATACCCAGCAGTTCCTCTGAAAGTAGTCAAAACTCTGCTAAAATCCCTTCCAACGAATGCTGCCATCCCAAAGTCTGCGATTTTAGGAACAAATGACGCATCGAGCAGTATATTTTCTGGCTTAATATCACAGTGTATGATGCATTCTCGGCAACTCTGATGCAAGTAGGACAATCCTCTAGCAACTCCTATGGCTATTTGATACCTGTTGTTCCAGTTAAGGCCAGCAGCATTGCTCTGAAATAGATGAGCATCAAGAGACCCATTTGACATGTGTTCATACACAAGTAGCCTCTTATCACCTTTGCAGCAGAAACCAATCAATCTGACAAGGTTGATATGTTGGATCAATCCAAGTGAGCTCACCTCAGCCCTGAATTGCTTCTCTCCCTGGCGGGCACCATCAAGCCTTTTCACTGCTATAGTTGTTGAGCCACTCAGCACTCCCTTAAACACGCAACCGAAACCACCTGCTCCAAGCTTTTCTGAGAAATTTTTAGTAGCATGGCTTAAATCAGTGTATCTAAAGGCTATAACTCCACCACCTTGGCTGTCATACAATGGTGTACCACACCATTTGGATTTTTTTCGCCACATCATTAACAGCAACATGAGCATCAGTAAACCAGTACCAATAATGCTTGCTGCAGTAACAACTCCGACACTTGGTTTTCTTTTGTTTCTTGTCAAACTTGGCAGATCATCAGCAGCAAGGCGAAGATAAAGAACATCTTTAGAATTGTTATCGATGCCGTCATTCTGATTCACACTGAACAATTCCCCATGCCATACAGAGCATCTGCTACTGTTATAGGAATAAGCAGTGCAGGAGCAGGAACTGAGACAAGCTTCCTCACAATTGCTCTGAGAGTTGACACCGTCTACGCTTTGGAAGTTATAGGGCAATGTAACATGAGGAATGGGGCGGAAAATGTCTGTTGAACTTGTTGTGTTTTTCTCACTACTGCAATGTAACGGAGTGTTTCTGATGCAGCCTCCTGTTCGATCATCAAGCTCCCAATCCTGTGCTGACTTCTGAGAGAAGCTTGGCATGCAGTCGCAGAAAGACGAAAGGGAAGTGCCGTTGCAAGTGGTGAAGGGTCCACAGGTAGCATACGGTGTGCAGGGATCAGCCGGCTGGGCATGTACGGCTTGCCAAGACTGCTGAGCGTGTGACCAAACATTCATCTTGATCTGACCAGAGATGTCCAGCGAGACGAATGTCAAAGATGAGTCATTCAGTAAGGTGTACATGTAGTACTCCTCCTGACTGTTATCAACATATGTGGGGTCAATCAAGCCTTTGGTCCGTGGATCCAGCTCTAGTATGGACTTGAGTATGGGGATGAGCTTCAGTGTTGATGTGGGTGAGGATGACCAACGCCAGTACACTACTAACGGATTGAGGCGCTTGAGGACTACACCGCTGGCGTCGATTTCGACGGAGTATGAGCCGAGACCTGGATCAATGCGGCTCTTCCATGTGATGCCCTGGCGAGTGAAACCGGTGACCTTGTTCCGGCCAAACTTGGCGCCAGGAAGCACGATGTCAGTCGGGTAGTCGAAGCTCTGCCACAGGGTCACATTAGATGATGATGGGCTTGCTAATTCTAGGAGCGCAAGGTTCCCACTGTCCAAGAGAACAGCAGTGGTAGTGGTACTGTTTAAGCTGGCTCCTGACCGATTGACACTGGGAGTAGGAGTGGACCAGACTAAAGTTTCAGTTTCAGGACTGGCCTGGGTTACAATGACAAGGTTGTTGCCATCGCTTGAGATTTTGAGGTGTGTTTGCTTGCGCTTGGGATCAGTGATTGGCGTGTCTCTATTGGCGACCCAAACTGTAGTCAAAACTGGGATCTTGTTGAACCATATGCCAAGGTACCAGTTTGGGGAGGTGATGTTGCGGGACTTACTGATGACGGCTGTCGGCTGGAAGAAGCCCAGCGCGAACTTGCCGTTCCTCGAGACGAGCTTGTCGCCGAAGGCAAGGGCTTGTCCTGCCGCTAGAGTATCAGTCACGGTGGTGGTGGTGGTGGCGGCGGCGGCGGCGGCGGCGGCGGAAGAGGAATATGGTGGAGTGTGAAGGGAAGCCAAGAGAAGAAGGGTGAGCAATTTATGCAGCAGGGGATTCATGGAGAAACAAGATTGGAAGTATGATCAAGTTACGATGGATGGACGCATGCACGTCTGCTCTGCTGTTGGGAGGAGGGAGACGAGGATATATGGAAGGAGGTTCAAGAGAGGGCGCACCGGCGCAGGCCTAGAGTTCCATTTCTGGACTGCAACGCAGCAACGGGCGAGAGGAGACACGGCGGCGAGTCAAGCACGGGTGCGATGTGTGAATGTGTGATCTGCAACTTGGCCTCCCACTTGTGTGTGGGTACACTGCACAACGACGTGCCCTCTCTCTATAAAATACTGCAAGGCTGTATGGCCATGAAAACCATGTGCTAGACGAAGCCCACTTCTGCCGCAGGCTACGAGCTCCGGCGGAAAGATGGCCATTCTCTAGGGCCTTTGATTAGTTCCAAAAATTTTTAGGAAACGGCTACTGTAGCACTTTCGTTTGTATGTGACAAATATTTTCGAATTATAGACTAACTAGGTTTAAAAGATTCGTCTTGCAAATTGTAGATAAACTGTGTAATTAGTTTTTATTTTCATTTATATTTAATGTTTTATGCATGTGTCTAAAAGTTCGATGTAACGGAGAATCTTGAAAAGTTTTTGGTTTTTGGGTGAACTAAACAAGGCCTAGAGTGGTTTATAATTGCAGGGCACCGCACTTTCTCAGGACGCTTCGGCTGTTGATAAAGCTTCTTCCAAGGCGTTCACAATGGTCCAGCACTCCAGCCAAGCCAACCATGGTCAAGTAAACGAATCATGCGTCCACCAAGACCAAGCGGCTGGTGCCGCCGCCGTCATAGTGGCTAGTGTTATCACCGTGCGTCCACCGATGATATATTCTCATTTAACTAAAATTAAACCCCCTTCCAAAAAAATAATTGTTAACCAAAATATTTACAACACCCCCTATCCTTCAATCTGTTGATTATTCCTAAATTGTCAACCTGTATGTGGTGGTCTAGGTCGGTTGACCTAAATTTTATGATGATGATTAGAGTCTACCAAAATAAAAACAAAATATTTTTTATTATATGAGAATTTTTAGAATTGATCTTTTTCCTAGCGCGTCTCATAGAAGCTTCTAACTAGTAATATTTAGGTGAATAATAAACCATTTGGTAATTTTTTATCTAATGTCTCCTAGCATTAGAATTTAACTTCAATTTGGATCCTTATTTGTTCAATTAGTTTTGAGCTATGCATAAACAATAAAACGCACGCGAACCACAATAGCTACAATCTATAACCAGTGTTGTTTACCAAATTCGGGCTATACTACGCGTACATGGCTCACCAACGTCTCCCTTAATAAAAAAAACGCGTCAATGAAAGTGTTCTAAAAAATGATCTAACATCAAAACATGATCACTTTTTTCTTTTTTGCGACAATGCAAGACATTTGGTAATTCAGGCATTGTTAGTATATTACTCTTATTTTATATTCTTTATTAGTCTTGGAGACGCCAAGATGGCAAGATAACGTTTTCGAAGGGAGGTAACGCACGGACCATAGTTCCATTTGCCAGATCAGAACGGACAAAAGACAGCAATCATTATGAGCCTTGGCCCTTGAAGCCATGCCAGAATGCCGAATGGACAGCCCATCGAAATAGCAACAGACGAACACAGTAACACACGATCAAACACAGGAATTCAGAAATGATATCGTTCCGGGACAAGAAGACATGATGCATGCTAGCCAGAATGTCAAGCAGCGGGAGGTGCAGCAGCCTAGCCAACCAACAAGCGAAATCTCGCATTCTTGCCCGAGGTTTTGGTTCAGGGTCACGCGTCGAACGCCACCGGCGAAAGCATGGAAAGGGACGCGAGACACACATTCCTCATCCCGTGAGCTGTCGCATGTGCCGTGCTTCCAAAGAACCGCGACCCAGCACGCCACAGGTCTGCCGTCCGCCGCGAGGCAACTCGCCTAACAACGCAAACAAAACTGGTTCCAGCGAATCATAGAAACTTTCAGTAAAAGCGTTGCAGATTTACACCCATTGTCCCGTGACAGCACACATGATACATGTACTGGAATGAAGTAGCCGGAAAGAAATCTAGCAAGGCTCTTTACATGACACATCGAGAAAGATGAATTGAGCGAGACATGGACAGTACATCAACATCCAATTAGCTCTCTTTGAATTGCACAGCAAACATTGGTCAAGAACAATTTTCATGAAAGAATAAACGATTGCAGCTACATAAAACTATACTCGGTCAAACTTAGATACATCACGCGCAAGTCAGCAACTTTGGTCATATAATTCGGCCAGACTTTACAAATGCAATAATGGAAACATCAAAAGAAAAATAAAACAAAAGGAGAAAGGGAATTTCCCTCACGAGGCTCCGCTGTATCCTGAGCTGTAGCCGCTGTAGCCACCTTTCTTCATTGCGCCTGACTCCATCTCCTGCGTCTGGTGGCCCTCACTGCTTGACGCAGATGGTATCTGGCCGTATTCACTGGTTGGCGCGCTGTATTGGCTGCTGGTGTAGTTGTTGTTAAATGCCATCTTCCTGAACTTCTTCATGTCCTCGTTGTACTGGCCAGAATCGTAATCGGAGCTGCTGTATGACCCAAAGAAGCGGCTATGACCAGGCCGAACACCTTCATTAAGATCCTCCAAAGACACGTCACCTTCCAAAGCCCGAACGACCTGAACAATCAGGTGAGAAGCTATTAATCCACCAAGTGAGCATGTTGTGCAATGCAGTTTTATGGATCCCAATGTGGCATGTTTTCAGCATTTTTGAAACTATAGTGACCAAAGTTCCAACTCAGAAGTCAGGAGGCCACCATTTCATCAGCTCAATCCTTCTTGTGGTACAGAAATCATGTTACGTATACAACAGATTCAGGAAAATAGCACTTAATAGTGACCTAAGGGAGGCTAGTGCAGTTTAGGGATGTTAGCTAGGACAGTGCAAAAGCTGCTTATAAATTACCTGACTCATACGTGGCCGACGACGTGCAGAATGGCGTACACATGCAGCTGCACAGGCTATCATTCTTGCCATCTCATTAGGATTGAAGTCCTTTCCCAGACGAGGATCCACCAAGGCATCATATTCACCATCCTCAAGTGCTCGCATCAGTAATGGCCTTGCCTGCAAATGATACAGTGATGTTACTCATAGGAAGGTTACAACAGTCTGAAAAACAACAAAGGATAAGACTTTCCAGGTCAAGCACATTCACGTGGCAGGTAGAGACAGATACTTCTCAAGGTAGTACTTACTACAAGTCCATAACATTTATTAACAAGAATACAACATAGTGGCCAGAAATATGCTTAAGTAAAAAAAGTAGAAAAAAATAACTAACATTTTGTAATTAGTATTGGTATTATAGAGCATACAAATGGAAGTACATATGTGCTTATAGAGTAGTACCTAAATTTCATATTGACAAATCATTGGCAATCATCAATGCTAAAGATGAGAAGTTAGGAAGCATTATGAAAACATCAAAGCAAGAAAAGATGTTCAAAATAATTACCCAATCAACCAAGCTGTCATCCATATATGTTTGGGTTGTATCAACTGGTCGCCGCCCAGTAATAAGTTCAAGAAGCATGACTCCATAAGAAAATACATCGGATTTTTCTGTTAGCTTGCCAGAAGATGCATACTCAGGCGCCAAATACCTAAAGCCAGGAAGATGTGTATTAGCAAGCCATAATTATTACTAGCATAGCAAGTTGAATGTTTGAATAACTCTCCTAATAGAGTAATAGTTGAGAATATGATGCAAATGACAAGGTTACAAAACTTTACAGGATATTGTATCATTAAGAAAACTAACCATATTTTGGTCTAATCTGAATTGCATCAGTATTAGGTAATGGCATCCATGTGCTTAAAAGTTCAGCCAAATAGGTATGCAGCATGTCTATAATAGCTAACATCATACTTGAACTACAAAGTAGCATTTATACATACCCAAAGGTGCCCATTACTCTTGTCGAAACATGAGTGTTGTTATCAGTAGTGAACTTTGCAAGTCCAAAATCAGCAACCTGTAGAGAGATGCTTGTTAGTTAAAATGAAGTTCAAAAAATTAAAGAGTGCTCTGGACATTTAAGCAAGAAGGCTGTATAATTTCTCATCAGATGTGATTATAGACAAAATTTCACTGTGACCAAATTCCAAGCAAGCAAAACTTTATGGCTACCAAAATAGATTAGATAGCAGAAACCACATTACAACAGCATTCAAACCAGATATAATTTGTTGACTGCCAAAATGTCCTAACGTAATATAACTTCATCAAGGTGGTAAATGTAAAATAAGCACTGTGTAAGAAAAACATTTTAGCTGTAAACTCTAGAAGTCTAGAATAGAAAGGAAAACTCAGACCATACCTTAGCTTCAAATTTGAAGTCAAGAAGAATGTTAGATGCCTTTATGTCACGGTGGATGATCTTCGGATGGCCTGTTCATAAGAAAGACACTATGTAAGGTCCTTCTATATTTCAATGTTTACTAGGAGATATAATTGTAATAAAATATAGATAGTCATTATGTATGTAAACTCACAGTCTTCATGAAGATAAGCTAAACCCTTGGCAGCACCCAGAGCGATCTTTAATCTAGTGGGCCACTCCATTGTTGGTCGATCTTTCGCTGCAGAAGGTGCAAATATGTCATAACAATGCACAAGAGAACATGAAACAAATGGAATTAGCAATCAACTGGTATCATGCATGCCTCAATCAAATTTTAGGACAAGCAACAAATCCATGGGTTGCCCTACAGTAGAAGGGAATTTTGTTTGTGCAAGAAAGGCACTTGGTTGTGGATTGCCAGCTCAAACATGAAAGGAGAAAAGAAAATTTTGCCAGAGGGATCAGCAGTTGAGTACCATTTCTTTTTTTTGGACAATAAGGCTAGCAAGTGGCTGAGAACTAACTCCAAGGAATGGCTAACAAGCAATTTATTTTCCTGCTGAAGAGAAAATAGGGGAGCTTCTATTTAGCTCAAGTTTCACAGGCTACAGAATTTCCTCAACTGAACAATCCTACTGATTAGTCTGCCAAATTTATTTAATTATACTCATATCCAAATTTGTTATTGCAATCTTGAATAGCACACATGAATATATATTACTTGAACGGGAAAAATGAAAGAATCAGAAATTTTAGTTGAACAGCTAAGCTATTCAGATTCTAGTGGATAGTGAATAGCTATTGCGGTATTGCCTCCAGTTGTAATGAATTCAAGATGTACTAATGAAATATTGTAACATGATCTCAAAGAGAAACCAAGTAGAAAAATCAAACATGTGGATTGCAAAAACACAGATAATGAAGAGAGAGAGAAAATGCACTTTTTGGGGGGGTGAGGGGACGTACCATGCAAGTGGAACTCCAATGTGTTGTTGGGGACAAACTCGTAGACAAGCAACCTCTTGCCTCCAGAAATGCAATAGCCAACCAAAGACACAAGATGTTTGTGATGTACTCGGCTGATAATCTCAACCTCAGCCTGGAACTCACGCTCTCCCTGGCCACTTCCAAGTTTCAATTGTTTTACAGCGATCTCTTTGCCATTAGGAAGCAATCCTCTGTGAACATACCCAAAACCACCTTGTCCAAGGAGATTAGCATCAGAGAACCCATCAGTTGCCCTCAACAACTCTTCGTAGGTGAATGTGCTCTTCGAGGAGAAGCCGAGAGCAGCACCAGGGGATGGTGGAGGTAGGATCTCGCCACCAGAGTAGTTAGAACCAGATCCACCACTACTATTTAGCATCGCTGGTGGTGGCGGTGGCGGCGGCTGTGGAGGACGATTGGCATATGCTGGCGGAGGCGAAGGGTGCATCTTGACCACATGTTCAGGGGGTTGAGGAGGAGGCGCATTTTGCTGCCAACTCTGGTATGTTCCACCATATGGATCCTCTGCGGTAAAGATAGAACATCATGTGAGGAAAGGTTTGTCTTCATTTTGAAACTGCTTACAGAAAGCAACATATGCTTGAAACAGAATTTATAAGAAAAGGTATACAAATTAGTTTCTCTTCCAAACAAAATGGACAAACAATAGCCAAAACCAAATATAATACAACATTTGATTTAGACAGCAGGCATGAGACCTATCAAGAGTACCAGGCAATGTTTTTTTTTTAATTTAAGAGAAGTACACCTTATCAAAAGTAAAGACCTAACCATCACGATTGTTTAAGGATTAATTAATCAGTACAAAACTTGCAGGTCCAAATTCCTTGAAATTGAAAATAGCATCGAGTATAATTTACTGAAATTGACACTTTTTAACCACTACGCACATGTCAACAAGTCCTACGCCGAAGAATAAGGAACTGGCACCTAACACCCATGTTAATGCCGCGACCTAAGATCCACCGCCAGCCGAATTGGCAGGAAGACAAGAATTCAAAACCGAAAGCAACGTGACTAGTACTAGTCACGGCACCCACAGGCTAGATCTGGATCTAGACAGCGACAGACAGGCAGGCACGGGAGCTGTACTAAGAGAGATCTAACTCACCCTTGTACGGTGGCGGAGGCGGCGGGTATCCGTAGTGCTGAGGCGGCGGCTGCGGCCGGCGGCGCTTCTTACGGAGGCAGCAGAGGCAGATGAAGCTGGCGAGCAGCAGCAGCACGACGCCGCCGACGGCCACGCCGACGACGAGCGACGTGGACGGCCCGGAGCTGCCGCCGCCGCTTCCGCCACCCCCCGGCGAGTGCGACTTGGGCGGCGAGTGGGAGGACGGCGGGGATCGGTCACCCCCTCCGCCGGACGACGGCGGGGACCTGCTGCCCCCTCCACCACCGGACGACGGCGGCGACGGGGTGTCCGATGGCGGCGACGGGGTGGCGGGCGGCGTCCCCGGGGAGGAAGGCGAGGGCGCGGAGGGAGTCGCCGGGGTGGAGGACGACGGCGCGGGCGGGGACGCGGCGGGGGTCGCGGGAGCCGGGACGGAGGGGGTCGACGACGACGGCGGCGGCGCTACGGGGGACGGTGGGGATGGTGGGGACGGCGTGGGCGTGGGAGGGGTGGGCGCCGCCGGCGGCGGCGCGGACGGGGTCGCCGGCGGCGGGGTTGTCGCGTTGGCCGGTGGCGCCGACGGCGTGGTCGGCGCCGGCGCGGCCGTCGGCGACGACATCGCGGCCCCCCCGCTCCGGCTCCGGCTTTTGGAGCTGGGAGCTAGGGGAGGGAGATCGTCGCTGGGTTGGGTTGCTTAGCGCGTAAGAATGGCTCGTGGAGCTAGGCCGGAGGAGGCGGCGAGGCGAGATGCTTGATGCTTCGCGGTGCTAGCGCCTAGCAGTAGTAGTAGTAGCAGCAGCAGCAAATTAGCAATCAATCAAGGCCTACAGCAGGCAGCCTCGCGTGAGGGAGAGGAGAGGAGGGGGAGGAGGAGTCCACAGCCCCAGTAGGCAGGGCGGTCCAGAGTTAAATGGAAAGTGAAACGGAATGAGGTGGGAAAGCGGAGGGGGAGGGTTGAGCGGTGCGGAGCGGGCTGTCGTTGTGCACCGCGAAGCTTTGGCGACACGGTCACCGACAGGTGGACGAGGCCTGCCGCGGCGGGAGCGCTGGGACCCACCTGTCCGTGACGTGAAGATTGCTCGTGCTAGCGAGCGCCTCGTGACGTGACCATGAGACGGGTGGAAATAATAACCGGATAAAGTGCGCATCACACACTTGCTCCTTTTTTCATGCACTCCCGCCCCGCTGCCCTTCTCCGCCGCTGGATTACGCTGAAGCATCTAGCGGCGAGTTTTTCCGTGGGTTGGCTCCGCGTGGACCCCGCAGGTCAGCGTCAAACCTGCGAATCGTCCGTCGCACTCACACGTAGTACACCGTCCCATGTTGTGGCAGGCAACGGAAACGGAGGGAGGTGGGGTCCGGGGAGGTCAGCCCGTGCACGCTCAGTTCGGTAATCGGTTGATTATTACTACTGCTGGTGGTGGTTCGTTTTACCTCTTCTTTTTCTGTCCCTCGATGACTTGCCCGTCGCCATTCCAGCGCGCGCGGTGTCGTGTTCAAAGGTTCCAGGCCGCGAGCAACGTGGGTGGGGCCGGCGGCGGCCCGCCGCGCAGCGTCCCCCCCCCACCCCCAAAAGGCCTCAGCGTGATTGGCGCGGCCCAGGGCGGGGTGGGACGGACACACGGGGAATTCCGACTTTTTCTCTGCCGCGTCGTGTTCTCTACTGCGCTACCCGTTATTGCTAGTCGTATCTTGGCAGGCCGCCGGTGGCTGTAGCAATCGAAGCATTCGAGTTTACAGAGCGACGGGTTCGCGCACTCCGGCCGTTTGTATGCTCACGTGTGCTCTCATTTTGCTCTGGCCTTGTTTAGTTTCTATAAAATTTGCAAAATTTTTCAGATTCTCCGTCATATCGAATCTTTAGACGTATGTATGGAGTATTAAAATAAATAAAAATAAAAACTAATTAAACAGTTTGGTCGGAATTGACGAGACGAATCTTTTAAGCCTAATCAGTCTATAATTGGACAATATTTGTCAAATACAAACGAAAGTAATATTATTTCTATTTTGTAAAATTTATTAGAAATAAACAAGACCTCTGTCTTCACTCGCTCGACAGGCGACAGCAATGTTCTCGTCGTTGCCTGCAAATTGCCTTGGCAACGTGTGTTTCCGATCTATCTCTGCTTTACTTTGTGTCAGTGCAGGTCGATTCTATTTTTTCGAATTTATACCCGCCCAAAATGCCCAAGAGAAAAGCATGGCATGTGAAATAGACGCCCTAGTTGGCAATTAGCGTCTCTTCACTTCGTTTTGTTTGTACAGTAGAAATGATGGATATATATTCCTCTTGTTGGATGAACAATGACAGAAATCAATGTCGTTCCTTCAAAAATACTCATTCCCTTCACGAGAGAACACAATTCTCTTTTTTCGAGAACCAAATACTTTCAAGTTTCTCCAAAATTATGTAAAAAATACTAATATATATTTATGATACAAAATAAATATCATTAGTTAATTATGAAATATATTTTTATAATAAACTAAATTAGAGATACTCCTTCCATCTCATAAAAATATCATTCTCACTTTAAAAAAATAGACATTTGTAACTTTTACTAAATATATAAGAAAATAATAATATTTATGGTACATAATTAGTATAGTTATATTCACAATTTTTCTTAACGACATGTTTTTCTACATTATTAATTAAGAAATTTTATGTTTTCTACAAAACCGCTACATAATTGAGTCTATCGAAGATTGTCATACCAGTTTTGCGCTATGTAGCAAGCTACTATGACAAATAAATTAGTCAGGGTTGCCTTGCCATCCCCAACCACTAGCATCCTAGCCTTGTAGCTTATGAGAAATTCACTAAGAGCGTCTCCAATAGTCCCTCTTTTTTAATCCCCTAATAAGAAAAAAATAGTTGTTTTGGAAATTTTATAACTCCAGCAGTTTGCCAAACCCAACCTCAATGAGAAAAAAATTCTCAGTCCCTCTAATCCTGTCTCCCGCCTCTCAAATAAAGGGGAGACTTATCCTCCCCCCAATCCACTATTTTTCTCATTGGAGATTGATTTTCTTATTCTGCTAGAGGGAAGACCTTTAAAACCCCAAAATATATTTGTATCTCCTCTAATAACTAGTTTTTAAGGGTTAAAGTCTTCTCCAAATGCTAGAGATGATTTTATGAGAGTTACATTTTATCTTGGTAGGTTTTGGGGTTGTACCCTAGTGGTGGTGGCCACCTTCACCTTTGGAGGTTTCTTTGGATAGTGGTGATCTTTGGTCATATGGCATTGGGTGGTTTAGATTTTGTTGCAGTTGGAGGTGTAGATATCGACAGTTTGAATGGGGATAGCAATGCTTCTTTCTCATAGCTAGAGCATGTTTGGTAACAGACCTTGGTTGAGTGCTGGTTGGTTGGGTTACCTTCATGAGCGGCTATGAACTCGTCTAGTCTTATTAATGTGTTATGTACTTTGATCTTCTTCCTTCTTATGTCTTTGACTTTGTTATGCCTCTGTTAGGCCTCCTTTCTCGTTGAAGGTTTCTTCATCACCTTGCTCCTAATATAGTTGTGTGCTGAGTTGCCCTTGTTGGTTCGCTGCGAGGGTTGTATGAGGGGTTGTGTTTCTTGATCTGACTTGAGGGTGGGCCCTCCTAGCAATTGAGTTTGGTTGATGGCGTATTTAGTTTAGGTAGGACAACCATGATTGCAGTAGGTTTAGGAGGTGGAGATTTGAGGGTCTCCTTGAGACTACCTCAATGCTACCTTTCTTGTCATTGGTGGTTTTATGGACAGTGCCAATAGCTAGGATACCAAGTTGCGACGACCCTTGCTGGTGACATCGAGGGTCCTTTGGCGGTAGACCTCAAGTAGTGAACAAAATGTAAAGACAAAACAATAAACAAGGAGCTATAAGTGGCAATCAATTTGTCCATCACTACTTGTCTACTAACGACATCATTTGGCTAATTACATAATTCCCAAGATAAACATGGCATATTATGTCTAATTACATAATTTTCACGATAAACATGGCATATTCCTATCTAGAGGAACATTGGCCTTTAGCCCTCGTAGACTCAACCACACACTCCACATCGAGAGTCTTGTGTTGGGCGTGGCTACCTTGGTGTCACCCACCTTGAGCAACGATGGCTAGATTGGTGGTTGACCGTACCTCTGCTTGGACATGGTGATAGAGACTCGCTTTCAAAAGAGGGGACAGACCATTTGTAAGACGTAGGAAGGAGGTGTTGCATGAAGAGCGGACTAGACCCTTCTTTGTTTCAGATGCTCCCACGCACGTAGACTCGTGGAACATGGGAGACAAGCACCTTCTCACGGTGCGATGATCTTCGTCGGCGACCTTCGATCTAGAACCCTACAAAAGGAGACCCAAGTGTGATGTAAGGAGAACTTGTGATGCGTGAGGCAGTGGCACAGGGTGTCGCGGGTGAAAGAGCATCTAGGCCCCTAGTGATTTCGGTGATTAATGATAATGTTAACTACTATGACTAACGTGTGTTTTGCAGAGGCAAAGTCATAGGTAAGGTCATGGTAATAGGTACTCGATGGACAGGGACGTACATGCCTACTTAATAGTGAAAATCATTTTTGGTTTTCAAAGGATGGTTGGACATCGTCAAGACTAGACTAGGTCTAAGTACCATATGGTGAAGAAGGGCACTTAGAGTAGTTTAGGACTTTGTTTTCCTTTGACCGTACTATTAAGAGGGGCTTTGATCTAGTAGCTTGACTTAGGCAAGGCTTTAGGTTTAGGTGTGGTGCA
>Ga0182004_10001803_pt1 | contig 16157 bp, 19 predicted proteins | sample Sormic07211540_1_FD_120479 | JGI IMG/M metagenome (GOLD analysis project Ga0182004, IMG submission 120479) | Endophyte microbial communities from Sorghum bicolor roots, Mead, Nebraska, USA - 072115-40_1 MetaG | ecosystem: Host-associated > Plants > Roots > Unclassified | place: USA: Nebraska...
ATTGAGCCTGAAGATTAGTTACCGTTCCGCGATACTCTGATGTAAGTGTTAATTATAAGTATGTTTTCGCCATATAACATTGTTTCTGATACTGTTCCTTTCTATTGTTGTATGTGTGGACTTTCTGGGCACACATATAGCTAGCCTGGTTTTGTTCCTTAAAACCGGGTGTGACAAGGAAGAGTCGGGCGCATGTGCTCGGAATTTCTGGATATTCATCATGAGAGATTGGTATTATCTTTTATCTCTCTTTTGACTTTATTCTAAATATCATTATATTTCTATTTATTATGTTCCTAGTTTATTCTAGTTCTATATTTGATATGGTTATGATTGATGATGAGTTTATGTATATGTTTGCAAAGCGCTTAGCTCTCTTCGCGGGAGGGTTAGGTGATAGATGTCATGTAAGCATGGTGCTTAAATGTTGATTATTTGTAATTACACCCTATTGGTCGGGTTGCGTGGTAGATCACAGAAGTGACAGTTCCGTTGAGTCCTTTGTATTCCATCCCCTATTGGTAGGACAGGTAGAACCGCAGTTGCGTAGGAAGTCCAGCTCTGTCTTGGCTTTTTATAGCAATGTTCCTTATACATAAATGAAAGAGTATTTTGTTCTTATATGATAGTGTAGCATTCAGATAGATAAATGGCTTGATAAATTAGAACTGCTTAGGATTTTCTATCTCTTGAACTAATCGGACGTCTACCTACTATTAAGCTGAGTTGTCTATATCTAGTCTCTATATTCCCTAAGCTTTTATACTTTATATCATTTATCTATCATGGTTTACCCTCCTGCCAAGTATGTGACTATTCAACCTAATCACTCATAAACTGTCATGTTTTGCGAGTTGATCTCATTGTTTAAGTCCTTAGTTCTTTCTCTTGAGCTAAATATAAATAACGATACGTGAAATACTTCCCAGTGAAGTGCTACAATGGTATTTAATCTGTATGCTTGCGGATCTTATATTTATTTTATTAGTGGATAGTTTTATACCACACTTCTGGTGCCATGCTAGGGATAACAACTTAGCTTAAGTGGTGTTAGAAGTGTCAACAAAGGTAGATGTGTAAAAGCAATGAACGATGAATAAAACAAGAGTCGCCCACTCTGGGATCATCATCAAAATAAGTAATTTGAAAGGTCTAGTTCGGAGGACTCTAAACTTCGAACCCTCGCCGGAAGGTAACTCGGTATTTACCCACACTTATTTTTTCAGCTTATATATTTACTTTACAGCATTACATTATCTACGTCCCATATGAATAATTTTTCCGGTGTGTAACAACTCGTTTAAAATATTTATTATGGTGGAACAAAAAATGATTAGGTTTATTTTTAGTTTATTTTCATTTTTAATTCCTGCATTATATTTAAATGTTTTATATTTCTTACATGGTGGACCCACCACCATGGGTCCCACATGTCATAGACTTCACCTAACATACATCACGTCACCACCCACTCTCCTCTACTCACCTTTTCTTTTCCACCGGCCAAATCCACCAACCACTCACTCACTCACTTTTCTTAACAATGAAGCAAAGATGGCAGCCACAAAATTTGAGTGGGAGAAGGGCTAGCACATGGGCGGCCGCCCCACCCTCCTTGGGCGGCCACCTGGCTACCTCCTCCTCTATAAAATCCCTTCCTCCCTACACTCCCAAACACCTCACATGACTAGTTTCAGTAGACAAACATCTTGCTCTCAGCCTCTAAGTGTCCAGAGAGAGTTTGGGAGAGAAGGAAAGCATAGAAAGAGTAGAGAAGAGGGTGGGAACTAAGGAGAGTGATCAAGAGCTCAAGGGCTAGTGTGAGAAGAGTAGTGTTGCAAGAAATTCATAGAGAAATTAGTGGAGTGTTGTCCAACTGGGTTTAAGAATTCTAAAATCAAGGCGAGGTTCTGCCAAAATCCAAACTAGAAACTAGAGATAATCTGGGAAGAACGACTAACCTCCGGATGGCTGACCATCACTAATCCCTTGCACTAGTGTTGTTTTTGTTTCTAAGCATTTTTTTGCAGGATGAAGAGCTGGGTAAAGGGAATCGCGAACAAGGTCACAGGAATGACGACAAGGTGCTCATCTCGATACGCTTCATCAAGAGCCGACTCCGACATGAGCACCGATCCTCCCACTATCCCCCAGCCAGGTTTCTCTTCTGCTGCACCACAAAGGGTTCTCCTCATAGCAACTCACCTTTCCTTGAGAGATTTGAGACAAAAGAACATCTACAACAAACTGAAGAACAAGAGCTTCGTTCACACGCTAGTCCTAGACGAGGTATTCCTCTACGAAATAGGTATGGCAACTGAACTCGATACTATTTTCTAGTTTGTTGGTTGGAGTTCTTTTGCAACTATTACTGAGTTAAGGTCCAAGCTTTTAACTATAGAATTCCTTTGCACCCTTCAACTCACCCAGATAGGAGTTTATTTTAGATTGTTTACCCAAGAATTCTGTCTAACATGGAGAAATCTTAGTGATCTTTTAGGCTTTCCTATAAATGCATGTGTAGACTTAAAAGAAGCTTTAAAAGATTTTGATACGCATAAATTTTGGATTGAGATTTCTAAAGAGCCTTTCTTCCATGGAAAAAGGTACCCGGGATATAGAGCACCCTACACTTAGGTTCTTGCATAAGTGGTAGGGTACAACTTTCTTCCCCTGAGATGATGCTAGCAAAATCAGAGCCATAGATTTACAATTGATTTATGCAGCAGTTAAGAAAATAAGAATGTCACCTGTACATACTTTAGTAGATCACTGGTTAAGCATTCCTGACTATAAAGTAGGAGATGTGGCAATCTGTTCCATTGTTACTCACTTGGCCTTTAAGCTTAAATTAATTGAGGGTGCCTCTTTGGATTTCATCGATACACATAGATAAATTTATGAGCATTTCAATCATGTGCACCTAGTGAAGAAAATAAAAGGGGATTTATATATGACTTATAGGGACACCAAGCTCTGGTTAGCTAACCCGGAGATGGCATTGTATTCTGTCGAAACATTGCACATTAAGTTTTAGGCACGACGATGAACAAGAGAGGAGCTTAGGGAGAAACTTTTGAGAGGGCACCTCAGAGGACAACCTTTGAAAGGTTTGCTTGTCAACACGAACCAGTCTGGCTCAGAGCTGACCCCACTCATGAAGCACCAGTGCACACCAGTTATGATGAATGGCAGGCACGCCAGCGCCGCCCACTGAACCTTAGGATGTATCCCCCGTTCCATCCTGCCTACCATCCATATGGGTACTACCAGCCACCAACATTCATCCCTACAGGGGAAGGTCCCTCAGGTGAAGCACCAAGACATTCATTTAGTACCTATGGTGAGAGGACAGAAGATGAGGAACAAGACTTTGAGCAAGGACTCAGGTCTGATGCTTCTGGGTTTTTCTATACCCAGCAGCATTATAATGAACAAATAGCATTCTAAAACTACATCCACGCTTCTCTTGCTCACAATGAGCAGAATTGGAATGACCAGCGTTAGTGGAACCAAAACACCACTCAGACATTGGCCACTATTCAAGAAGGGCAAGATCAAGTCAATAGCACTTTAAGTGGCATCTTCACATTCCTCCAAATCCTGAACGAAGACTAGCTTGGGGGAGGACCCCCATTATCAAGGTAAGTTTTCTTTTCCTTTCATTTCAATTTATTTCCTTTCTCTTTATTATAGATATAAATTTAGAAAACCAAATAAATATTTGCTGTTTAATTTTTTTAAGTTTGAGTTTGCTTAAAAATGAAAACAAAAAAAAGAGTGAGTAATATATGTTTGCTTTATTTTTCTGTTCAGTTTGCTATAAATAAAATATATAGAGATGAAGAATGCATGATTGAAATGATGAATAGTTGCTCTACCTTAATTATTTTCAAGTACCTAGTTTTAAATTTGAGTTCTCCCAAGGATTAGATAAACTATTAGACAACTGAATTTACACTAATCTTTAAACCTGTGGGAGCATATGCTTAAACTAAGTCTAGGTATTTGATGGACATGATATGATATACTCTGAGCTGTTGTTTATTATGTTCCTAGTGCTACTAAATTCTGAAGATTTATTTTGATGAGTTCTATATATGATAGAGAGTATAAAATTCCTACCACAGTCATATTTATTTAGAATAGGAAGCCTCCACATATATGTAGGACTTTGTATTTGCTCGAGGTGTGTTGACCCTTAGGAACTCATCATGTGATTAATCCCGGTATTACGCACACTCATGTTCACCCTTTGCTGCTTCTACTCTGGAAGTACGCACCACATATATATCCCATATCCACCTATTCAAAAATGTTCCACTCTACACTGAGAGTGAACACTAAAAAATATTTCCCTTGCTCATTTGCTAGCCAATTACCTCAAGTTCAAGGCTCCAGGTATTACCTTTTATTCCTCTACAAAATTTTCGTTACAAAAAGAACTGTTGGGCTGCAAGAAAATTATTGGACAAAAGATCCATAAAAAGAAGAAAAAGAAAGATTTATGAGCCCAAGTTTATTATCAAAATTTCAAGTTCAAAGTTAGAGAAATCATCTCAAGTAAAGGAGCATTAGAATTATTTTTGCACCCCTTCTCCTTCCACAAATATTCTCTAGTTTAGCATCCACATATAAAACCACACATGCACAAACCGGTTGGTTATGTGGTGAGTTCATTTGGATCCATGGTTCGATCAGACCCAATGCATTAGTTATCTCCACACCTATGAGCTCCACATAAGCTTTGTTAGATATAGGATGAGAGAGAGTGAAGGCTATATAAATGCCTTGTGCCACAAATACTATATATCTTGAGAGTAACAGAGAAGGCATCACTCCTTTCAATGCCTTAGAGAGGATCCAAAAATACCACATATTGAGAGACTTGAAAGGGTCATACTAAAGAACTCTGAGTTTTATTTGAAAATCTTATAAAAACTCCAGGACAGAGGTAGAACAACAAAGCATGAGACAACAATGCTTGACTTAACTATACTGTCTTTCAACTGCTCAAGACCCAAGAACAGGTAAAAGTCCCATGGTTGGAAGAAACATGAGTAAGTTTGAAGTTATGATAGTTCACTCTAGTCTAGGGATGAATTCTTATTTAAAGCAAGTGTAATTGTAAAGCATGAAAGCATTGTCGCAACTCCTGATCCATCCTTTGTAGCTATTTGCTCAGGGATGAGCAAAAGGTAAGCTTGGGGGAGTTTGTTGATGGTTATTAACCATAAAAATTATATGTCAACCAAGGAGAAGAAAGGGGATAAAAACTAAACATCACCATAGACTTAAGGTTTTTACTTACAATTACCATGAGTTTTGGTGAATGTCTGTTTCTACAGGGGGTATAACAAAGGGAGGCCCACATGTCAGATTTACATAAAGAGAAGACCCGAACGTCAACTCCTAAATACTCTATAAGACTCGAGAAGACACCATCTAAAAGGTGGGGCCCACCTGCCATAGGGTAGGGGTGGGCGCCCCACCTGTCACGGGCGACCGCTCGGGGGCAGAAGCCAATCAGCTTCCACCTCGCGGATCCTGCCTCCATCGCCTTTGAGGTGTAATCTGAAGCGTACATTTATGTTGGTTTTGATTTGAGGGCTGTGGTGCTTCCTAGAGGGCTATAAATACAACACTAACCCCCCTGGAGGAGAGCTCAAAATTGAGAGAGAAAAATAGAATTATATTTTTATTCTCATTTAAGAATTAGAGGGAGCCATTAGAGCCAAGGATTAGAGATAGATTAGCTACTCCTAATCTTCATCTTTTATATAGGATTAGATTAGATAAAGGAAGAGTCGGGCACATGTGCTCGGAATTTCCGGATCTTCATCATTAGAGGTTGGTATTATCTTTTCTCTCTATTTTGACTTTATTCTACATATCATTATGTTTCTATTTATTACACTCCTAGTTTATTCTAGTTCTACATTTGATATGGTTATGATTGATGATGAATTTATGTATATGTTTGCAAAGCGCTTAGCTCTCTTCGCGGGAGGGTTAGGTGATAGATGTCATGTAAGCATGGTGCTTAGGTGTTGTTTATCTACAATTACACCCTATTTGCTGGGTTGCATGGTAGATCACGGAAGTGACAATTCCGTTGAGTCCTTTGTATTTCATCCCCCATTGGTAGGACAGGTAGAACACAGTTGTGTAGGAAGTCTAGCTCTGTCTTGGCTTTTTATAACAATGTTCCTTATACATAAATGAAAGAGTATTTTGTGCTATGTGTGATAGTGTAGCATTAGGATAGATGAATGACTCAATAAATTAGAACTGCTTAGGATTTTCTATCTCTTGAACTAATCAGACGTCTACCTACTATTAAGCTGAGTAGTCTATATCTAGTCTCTATATTCCTTGGGCTTTTATACTTTATATCATTTATTATCTATCATGGTTTACCCTCCTACCAAATATGTGTCTAGGCAACCCAATCACTCATAAGTAGTCATGTTTTGCAAGTTGATCTCATTGTTTAAGTCCTTAGTTCTTTCCCTTGAGCTAAATATAAATAACGATACCAAGAATACTTCCCAGTGAAGTGCTACAATGGTATTTAATCTGTATGCTTGTGGATCTTATATTTATTTTATTAGTGAAGTAATAACGCCATGAGCTCGTTGCATTCATGGCCTTGGTGCACCTAGGACTGCGAGGAAAACACAAAGATGATTACAAGTAATAAGAATGGAGCGTTAGAATAAAAAATAAAGATGAAAACACAAAGATGATTACCCATGTTTTGGCATACATGCTGAGGCTCCAGTTGCCTTGGTGGTGTGGCGCCCCACCCATTTGCAAGCGACAGTCCCGATGGATGTTGTGCTTCTCTACCCACTCCTCCAAGAGCCACTTATCCACAATGGCCAACCAGCAGATGAGGTGCCTGGCATACCAATCAAGACATTGTTGCATACCATAAAGTTATTGATATGTCAAAAGATGAAATGAAGCCTACCTATTCTTAATGGAAGGAGTAGGTATTAATGTTTCGTACTTACCGAGAGGTACTGGCATCAGGCTTCCTCACCACCTGACCAAAGACGTCGATGTTGTAGTTTATGATGCATTGGAGCTGCTTCTCATGGTATAGGTCCGAGAGTTGGGACCTACAGACCTTGTCCTGCACTCACGCCGCCTGGTCCTCAAAAGCTTCATCGCACCTAAAGAAGTCTTGCATACTGACATCATGTATCATTTTATTATTTCAAGAAGGACCAATGAATGCATAGTATTGATCAATTTAGTGTGATGAAGACTCACCTAGAACTTGGCCTTGATTTGCGTTGCAACGGTGCTGAACTCGTTGTCCTCGGTGGTGTAGAAATGGTCCCACGTCCAGGGCGACCCCAGCATAGGTGGCCATGCCAGGGTAGTGCTGCCGAATCAGAAGGCCTAGGATGCCATTGATGTGCCGGCCCGCTCTGGACACAACTTCCTAGTTGCTACAAGAGTCATTAAGAAGAATTGTTAGTCTCAAGTTCAATTTTCAACATGTCATATAAAGTAATAGTGAAATAATACTTACTTGTCACGCTTGGGTTGAATCACCGGGCATCGGTGAGGTAGGATTGGCCACGCCGGGAGCTGTGTGGGCTCGTGCAAGTAGACTTCCAATGATGTAAAGCCGGAGGCAATGGAAGTGGAATCACCTCCTATCACTATTGCCACCTCCCCATAGTCCGACGAATCAGGGGAAGTGACACCCACTCCTATGTGGAGGCTAGCCGCCAAGTCGTCCTCGTCCATCGACGGGGTGGAAGCCGGCTGCACCCTTGTCCTCGGACAGCCATAGGGGCGGCTACTCCTCGGCCTCCTCGTCACTGGCTCTGGCAAGGGCTCCTCCTCAAGTGAGTGCCCCCTCATGTAGAGGGAGTTGACCGCCCAACGGGCCTACCTTCTGCTCGGCATTTTGTCGAGTGCTTGCAATTTCAAAGAGTAAACCAATAAGCACAGTTAAATTAAAAGTACTTATAAAGAGATGCAAAATGAACAAAACACAACTACAATAATAATAAATTTAATAATAATATTAATATAGTATTACATGTTATAGAAATATTCTTCATGATCGGTAGTGGCTAGATCATAGGTGTCGTCATCGCTATCAATTTTGTCGAGTAATAACAATAATCATGGCTAGATCATAGGTGTTTCAGGCTCATCATCATTCTTTTCATCATTGTCATCGCCTAACTGCAATCGCTCAAGAATTTGTAAGTCCTTGGCATTTTTCACCTCGTCTCCCTCGTCATCATCTCCATCGTCCTCATCTCCATCTTCCATGCCTATCAGTGAAAACATGTCTATGTCCACCCTCCCTTCTAGCCCCTATGGTTGATAGAACTCCTGTGTGTTTGCGTTAACATTGTAATCCTCATCATTTGGGACAAGCAATTTACCATGCAGTGATACCAATTGCACAAGGTACCAACCTATAAGATTGGGGTCTTTTTGGCACACCCATGGAAGATAATAAACTTGTGTGGCCTATTGAGCCACAATATCTATACGTCAACAAGAACTAAAAAGGGCTTAATTGAATCACCACCATAGACTTAGGGGGGTCTAACTGACAGATTTCCATAAGTTTTGGTGAGTTTATGTTTTTAGAGGAAGTTATAAGCAAAAGAGCCAAAGAAGGTCCACATGTCATGTTTACATAGAGAGAAAAGACCCACGCATAAGAAAAGAATACTCAGGAAGGTCTAGAAGCTACTGGACCGAACCAAAGGTGGAGGGGAGCCACCCCTAGGGTGCCTGCCCTAGGGTTTGGGGCGGCCACCCTACCCCCTCAGCCAATCGGCTCCAATCTCGCGGATCGTGCTCCACCGCCTTTGAGGATGAATCTAAACCATGCAATCAAGGTCGGTTTGATCTAACAGTCCATGTTCATTTGAGGGGGCTATATAAGTAGGGTTGGGCCCTGCCTGCCCTGAGGAGAGGAGAAATCATTATTAGAGGAAGCCATCAAAGCTAGGGTTTTAGATATCTCTCTCCACCAGAGAATTAGAATAGCTACTCCCAATTATTTCAAGTTCTATAGGATTGATTAGATAGATTTAGAGAAGTAGAGCACTTACGCTTTGGATTTTAGATCTTCATCATAAAGATTGGTATTATTTTATATCTTTCTCTATGATCTTGTTCTTAATATCATTATGTTCCTATTTATTATTATGTTCTTAGTTTATTCTAGTTCTACATTTGATATGGTTATGATTGATGATGAGTTTATGTATATGTTTGCAAAGCTCTTAGCTCTTATCTCGAGGGAGTTAGGTGGTAGATCACATGTAAGCGTGGTGCTTAGATGCTATTTACCTACAAATGTACCCTATTGGCCAGGACATGTGGTAGTTCGTGGGAGTGACAGTCCTGTTGAGTCCTTTATAGTCCACGCCCCGTTGGTAGAGCAGGCAGAATTTGTATTGCGGAGCAAGTCTTACTCTGTTCTGGCTTTCTTTAGCAATGTTCCTTATACATAAATGAAGAGTGTTTTATCCTATATATGATATTGTTTGTGCTAGAGTAGATTTTGACTTAGTAGATTAGAACATACTTAGAAGTTATTCTCTTACTAGTTCGACGTCACCTTACATTTTATGGAGTAGTCTATCTTTAATCTCTGTGTGATTTATCTTTGAGCTTACAATTCATTATCTTTATTATTTATGGCTTACCCCCTACCGAAGCAAGTGACTATGTGAATGAGTTTCTCATAAGTAATCATGCTCTACAAGTTTATCTCTAGTCTAAACCTTATTATTTTATGCTACCAATGTGTTTCTTTTCCTTTAGCAAAATTATAAAAAATGATACCTAGAAATACTTTCCTGGTGAAGTGCTACAATTGGTATTTTATCTGTGCACTTGCGGATAGAATAGATATATTTCCGAGAGAGCCTTTACATTCATAAATACCACAGTACACTCTAGTGCCATGCTGGGGATGACAACCTAGTATTCAAGTGGTGTTAGCAAGTGTCAACAAATATAGACATCCTCTCCTTGATAGATAGAATCCAATCAAATTTTGACTTGTTCAATCTCAGGGGCTGTTCTCATGTCATTAAGATTGAACCAATGGCATATGAATATGACTAGATTAGGGGCTTTGTGACACTCAAAATTGAGCTCGTATATTTCTTCTACTATGTCATAGTAGTCGCGCTCATCAGTGCCAAGCATACAACTCTAGTATTCATGGTTTTTTGATTGGGCAGACTAAGCTCGTAGCCTCTTGTGTGAAAGCGATAGCCATTCACATCATAAACGGTGAATGACTTGACCTTATAGGCAAAGCCTTTGGCGAGCCCTTTCAACTCAGCATCCATTTCCCTATCTTTGTGGGCCTGCAAGGTAAGGCCAAATAGATCATTACATTACTCGCTCGTAGGAGCAAAGTGGATCCTTATAGTATGAACCAGGTACCTTCGTATCGAACCAGGAGATGAAATCGGGCACACCATTAATTTTTAGAAGACTATCTTCTTCTTCAAGGGAGGGAGCCCTATTCCCTCTCTAGTATGTATTTAGAAATTCTCTGAAAAAACAAGAGACAAGGGCGATGGATACATGGAGGATAGTGGTGACGTATGTGACAAGCTCATTGAGAACTTACTGCACATAAGGCTTCACTTTTTCAAGGTTCAACAAGACATAATGCATGATAATGCGCCACTCAACATGCCTTAAGGTCTTGGTGCCTAGTGCGCTTGCCTTTCTTAGTTTCCCTTTGAAAAGGCTAAGGTTCAATGAACTCTCATCAGCATTGTACGTAACGAGCGAGACGATTGTGCACGCTGGGAAGGCTATCCTTATAGTATGTTATTGTGAAGTTTGACACCTCTTCCAGAATGAATGCCTGTGCCATGGAATCCTCAATTTTGGCTTTATTTCTACACTTTTTTCAAAGAATCTTTAGGCCTCTCTTGATTCTACAGCACCAGTGGGCCTGCATGTCCCCCATTCGTGCCTCATATGGTAGGTGCAAAATTAGATGCTGCATCGCCAGGAAGAAGCCAGGTGGGAAGATCTTCTCCAACTTGCAGAGCAACACAGGTGCAACTTTCTCCAAGTCATCAATCACATCCCAAGATAACTCCTTGGCACAAAGCTGGCGGAAGAAATAGCTTAACTCTGCCAACACGCGCCACACATGCTCGAGGACGTATCCCCGGGTCATCGCAGGAAGGAGCCGCTCAATCCATATGTGGTAGTCATGACTCTTCATCCCTAAGACTCGCATAGTGGACAAGTTCACTCCCCTACTCAAATTCGTCACACGCCCATCAGGGAACATTAATGTCTAGATCCACTGCAGTACCTCCTTTCTTTGGTCCTTTTTCAAGAGGAAATCAACTAGAGTTCTTCTCCCTTGCTTGTTGGGCACGGGAGGCTTCATCACTTGCTTTTGTCTATTGCACAACGTTGCTAGGTCCAATCTAGCCTTAATGTTGTCCTTTGACTTATCAGGAATGTCCATGAGTGTGGCAAAAGCGTCTTGGTGATATTCTTTTTTGTGTGCATTACATCAATGTTATGTGGAAGAAGAAGGTCATCGAAATAGGGGAGCCTAGTCAAGCCTGATTTATGAGTCCACTAGTGTTTCTGACCATATCCAATAAAACCACCTTTCTCTTTATCATCTTTGAGAGCCTCTATCTCAGCACGGACCTCAGCACTAGTCATCATCTGAGGTACCGAGTTAGTGACTTGAACCCCTTTCCTAAAGTTCTTAATGTCTCGCCTAAATGCATGGTCAAGATGGAGGAATTGACGATGTTGGTTGAACAAAGAAAACTTACCACCCCTCTTCAGCCAACTAAATCTCACAGTTGTCTTGCATATTGGGCATGGGAACTTCCTGTGAACACACCACACATAGAATATGCCATACACCAGGAAGTCATGCAGGGAGTAGTGGTACCACCATGCATTATGAAGTTCTTCTTTGTAGCTTGATCGTATGTCAGTACCCCCTTTTCCCAAGCAAGGATCGATTCATCAATGAGAGGCTCCATGAACACACCCATCTTGTTCCCTAGGTGTCTAGGAATTATCAATGACAAGAATACATTTTTGAGTTGAAACATGACATCGGGGGAGATTGAGGGGGATCACAAACATAGGCCAACAAGTGTATGGAGCCCCCAGCAATCCATATGAGTTGAACCCATCTCTTGCCAACACTACACGTACATTCTGAGCCTCGACAGCTTTACCACAATGTATGCCATCAAAATGGGTCCATGCATCACCATCCAATGGGTGTATCATCTTGTTACCATTGTATCTTTTTGCCATGTTTGTGCCATTTCATCTGTTTCATGGACTCATGTCATGTACAGTCGTTGGATCCTCGATATGATAGGAAGGTATCGTAGGACCTTCGTGAGGATACCCAGTTGTTCCTTCTTGCCATCACTAGTGTCAATCTTCTGATACTTAGATGATTTGCACTTTGTATAGTGTGTTGCTTTCTCTTAATCTTTCCTATATAGGACGCACCCATTTGGACAAGCATGGATGTGCTCATACGGCATCTTAAGTGCATGAAGAAGTTTCTATGACTTGTACAAGTTCTTCGGTAGAATGTGACCCTCCGAAAGCATAGATGCAACAACTACCAACATACCATCAAAATTGTCTTGACTCATGCTACACTGTGACTAGAATGTCATTAGGCGTCCAATGGCATCCAGTTGTGAAACCATCATGTTTTTGTGAAGGGGCTTTTGTGCTGAAGACAACATATCGTAGTACACATTTGCAGATTGCTCTAGGTCATCCTACAATCCTTCACCGAACCATGCCTCCTGAAAGTCATCCATCCAGTCTGGTACCCTAACAACTCTATCAAAATCCTCGAGGAGTGGTCTCACCACCTCCTCTCTAATACGATTGGCTTCACCATGGTGGATCCAGTAGGTATAGTTTGGCATGAATCCATACTAGCAAAGATCTTCCCCCACGTTCTTCCTTTTCTTTCTTATAAGGTTATCACACTTGCGGCAGGGACAAGGCATCCGACTCAACCCTTTAGCAGCCTCGCCAAATGCATGGTCTAAGAAAGCATTAATCTTACGCATCCATTCTGGGGTCATACTTGCGTGGCCCATATACATCCAATCACGGTTCTCCATACTCTAGCATATACATATGTAAGCGATTAATATAACTAGTTATTACATCTGCTTGGCATTCCTACCATCTAATAGGTGAAGATAGGTCCTAATCCCACCCGTGGATGTGTAGATGAGGTTAGTTTCCATACTCCGCTCCTATCCGAGATAGAATTTTGGCAACACCTCCCTTCTGTTCTCCTAATACACGTCCTGGAAGGGAGAGTGTGTATTCAGAGAACAACAGGGAGGTGACGTCGAAAGTCTGTCTTGGGCTGGAGTAAACAATAGAAACTAACCTCATCTAAGTATACGTGGGCTGTTGAAAATATGTGGACAATTTGAAAGAGATACAGTTGCAGATATGCAAAGATCTGCATACCTCTGACCATATCTCTTTCAAATGGGAGATGCCTAACTGGGCTATGTGACCCTATAAAACATGCATGCAAAGGAGGTGGGGGTTATACCTAGGGTGGCGGTGGAGTTAGGCTAGCAAGGCAGTGGCGTGTCGATGCAGTGGCGAGACGATGTGGTGCAGGCAGACCAGCGATGCTGACGAAGACGATCAAGGTCACTGAGTCCCTCCCATAGGTTCTTCTCCTACATGAATAGGCAATAGGTTAGAATCCAATGAAAAATTTGGCAGCACCTCCCCTGAACAGGGAGGTTTCCGAAACCTACAAGAAACGTAGACACGATGGCCAACAACTACATATATACCAAACATATGCACGAAAGCTAACAAACACATATATACCAAGATGAGCCATGTATTTTAGTTCTCTTTCCATGCAGATGAAAGTATCAACACAACAAGTACTACTACCACTACAACAACTACTAACACTAATGCTATTACTACTATCACTACTTACTACTAAGAAGACTACTAACACTAGTAACTACTAACTAGTAACTACTAACTACTAACTACTAACTACTCACTATTAACTACTACTACTTACTAACTACTACTAACACTACTAACTACTAGTACTAACTACTAGAGGTGTAGGACATACCTTTGCAATGAGAATGGCAACAATGAGGGCCAACAACGATGTCAGGGATGACTGTAGTGGCGTAAGGGTCGACAGGTCTAGGCTGACACCTTCCTTCTCCTCTCCTTCTTCTCCTCCTCTCTTCTTCTCTTCTCCTCCTTCCTTCTCCCCTGCCTCCTTCTCTCTTCTACAGTGGCCACCGATGGAGGATATGGCCACCGGTGGGGGAGGGGGCTGCCTAGGGGGTGTGTAGGCAGGGGAGGCGCACGGACAGTGGAGGCACATTGGAGAGAGATGAGAGAAAGATGGGGAGGCATGCTGGCGGTGGTGGCGCGGGTGGTGGAGGCGCGTGGGTGGGGAGACGGGGGTGGTGGCCGTGGGCGGGCCACGCAGGGGGCGTCTCAGGGTGTCGGCCGGTGAGAGCCCGTCGCACGGGGACGGGCAGCGTGGGCGGCCACGCGAGGAGGCGGACGGTAGGAGACGGCACGGGGTGGCGTGGGGGCACATGCGGGGAGGTGCGATGGCCGGGGTGGAGGAGGTCGGCGAGGTTCGATGGCGGTGGCTGAGGAGTGGTAGCGGTGGCTGAGAGGGAGAGAGAGGTGAGAGAGAGAGATGAGAGAAAAGGACTGGCTGACCACTTGATGGGGAGGGTATAACACTCCAAAATTTTTAAATTTTGGATTGTTATTAGAAAACACTAAACCAAATAAGAATTTAAAATTTTTCTAAAATATTCCAAGATTTATTTAATTATTGAATTCAAAAAGAGAGAAAAATGTAGAATTTTAAAACTTTTATAAAGATAAGTGATGAGTGTTTTTTTATGATATGTGCTTTGTGCCCTAGCTTTGATTGGCTTGTGTGTGAAAAATTAATTTCTAAAATTCGAGCAACTATAAATAGGCTCTTTTCGGTTTTCGGAAAAATAAAACTCCAAAAGTCCTATTTAAAATCTAGTTCAAATTTGAGTTGAGAAGCAATTTAAAAATGTGTTATTAGGAAACTCGTTTTGTTTCCACAAGTAGGAAAGAAAACAATTCTTAAAATAACCCTAAATTAATAAATTAAATTTTGTTTTATAAAGATGTTGAAAATTTTGGTTTAAAACCCTTTTTAAATAAAAAGAAGAAGACTTTTCCTTTTGTTTGGGCCGGCTCCCTTCCTTTCTGGCCCAGCAGAGCACAGGCAGCTGGCCTCCTCTTCAAGCCCACGCACGCGCACCCCCTTGGGCCTCGGCCCAGCAGCAGCCGCGTCAGCCCACCTCGCAGCCTGCCGCACGGGCCCTGCTTGTCGGTCGCACACAGCCGCTGACGCTACGGGCCCCGCACGTCAGGGCCCTTCCCTAACCTCCGTCCGCATCACGCGGATGCGCCCGCCGCCTTCGATCCGGTCCCAGCGCGCGTCCCGAGGTTTCCCGCGGTCTATAAAGGCTTTTCCCGGCGCGCCGCACCTCTGTCTAACCCTAAGAGGACCAGCTGCGGCCTCTCGTGCCCTAGCCGCCGCCGCCATAGCCGCCATCGTCGAGCTTGGAGCCGCCGCCGTCGATCTCCGTGCTCGCTGCGTCTCGGCCGAGAAGGAGGCCGCCGTGAGGTTCGCTGCAAGGTAAGGAATTCACCGGACCTTCTCCCGCCCTCTCTCTCTGTTCCTATCGCGAAGACGAGCTCGCCGTAGTTCCATCGCCGGCGTCCAGCCGCCCCTCCGCGCAGCCCAGGGGCGGATATAAGCCTGGGGCAACTGGGGACATGGCCCTAGGTGTGGCCCAAAATATCTCTTATACCATATGTAAATTTCCGGCTTAGTTTGAAGTAATTCTAAGTATTGAAATTAAATCATCAGACCTAAATATAGAGAGAGAGGAGAGAGCAATCCGAGTCCTAATTTCACAGGCATCGCCGTGACTCCCACTCCGTGTCTCATGCCACGCCGCAAATCCCCACTACAGCGCTTTGCCTGCCGTGCTGCAAATCCCCACTACAGCTCTGCTTGCCGCTCGTCAACCCACTAGGCA
>Ga0182004_10001804_pt1 | contig 16155 bp, 18 predicted proteins | sample Sormic07211540_1_FD_120479 | JGI IMG/M metagenome (GOLD analysis project Ga0182004, IMG submission 120479) | Endophyte microbial communities from Sorghum bicolor roots, Mead, Nebraska, USA - 072115-40_1 MetaG | ecosystem: Host-associated > Plants > Roots > Unclassified | place: USA: Nebraska...
AAAAGATTCATCTCGTAAATTACAGATAAACTGTATAATTAGTTTTTATTTTCGTCTATATTTAATGCTTTATGCATGCGTCCAAAAATTCAATATGACAAAGAATCTTGAAAAAATTTTGGAACTAAACCGGGCCTAACAATAGTAGTACTCCCTTTGTCCCTAAAAGCTGCAACTTCTAGAGTTGTCCTAAATCAAACTTTAAAACTTTGACCAAACTTCTAGAAAAAGACGCTAAAATTTATAGTACTAAATTAATACTATTAGATTTATTATAGAATATATTTTTATAAGATACTTATTTATGTTATAGATATTGATAATGTTTTCTATAATCAAACTTTTAAAACTTTAACCAAATTTCTAGAAAAAAACACTAAGATTTATAGTACCAAATTAATACCATTAAATTTATTATAGAATATATTTTTATAAAATATTTATTTATGTTATAGATATTGATAATGTTTTCTATAAAGTTGATCAAATTTTAAAAAGTTTGATCGGCATGGATTCTAGAAGTTAGAAACTTTTAGAGGAGTATTTGCTACTCATATCAAATATTTATTTTCAGCTAGTAATAAATTAAAAAAATAGGCTCCCCTCAACCATATAACTTTTGCCGACCACCGCCGTTCCTCTCTTCTCCAAATCCAAATTGGTAAATTTCCCGAATCCGGCGCCCCCACACCCGCATCCTCACCTCGTCAGCGCCGGCAGCCGTCCTGTTCTCCATTTCCGCTCAGTCGGGTGGGGGGAAATTCTGTTCGGACTGATTCGTCTTGTCGGTGAGGAAGCCCCAACTTGCTCGGGTTCTTAAATTTATCCTAGGCTTTCCTTTGCTTGAGCAATCAATTCTGAATGTCCCTTGCCGAGAACTAGGCATGTCTCATTATCACAGCGGCGATTTTGAAGAGATGGAGGATGAGTACGACATGAACGAGCCAGTCGAGGGGGAGGATGAGTACCAAGAGCTCGTGGTTAGGGACTCTGATGCGGAGGAGGAAGACGACGCGGACCAATTGGTAGGTGCCTATTAATTCGAACGTTTTTCTTTTATCTCTGGAATACATGTCTAGTAGTAGTACTTTGTGTGTGTAGTGGTTCTGCTGATAAAACATAACTTTTTGAGGATATGAAATTTGGTTGAGCTAATTTACTTAGTTTTTAAACCTCCGAGTTGTGAATAAATGTGGCAACAAGGGGATGCATAGATATTAGATGATGTTGAACTAATGCTACAATTAGTAGGGTTACTGATGAAACATAATCTTTTGAAGGATATTCATATCGCTGTCTGAATGCCCTATTCATTTTCCATGTGCCATTCCTCGACAACATTATTTTACATTTCTCTCAGCCTTACGTACTTTGTTATATGTACAACTTTACATTACATTTCAGTGTTCATGTCGAACGCAAAGAAAAGGTCGCTGAAATCCTAATTTATACAGTGTTTTAGTTCTGAGCAACTGAAATTGGAGTCAAGAATATGCCATAGAGCTTGTATCCACATGAAGTTTTGTTTCAATTACTTTTACAGTTCATGGAATTATCTGAAATCTCTATTTTATTTAGCATAAGCTCTCCGACACATCAGCAGCAGACGCAAGAAGTGGGAAAGATATTCAAGGAATACCTTGGGAGACGATAGAAGTCACAAGAGAAACATACAGGCAGGCCCGACTAGAGCAGTACAAGAACTACGAGAACATACCTAATTCTGGAGAAGCAGCAATGATGGTACAGTTTGTAATCAACCTAAAAAAACTTATCACATTGGGATTTATATTGTTGTTGAAACAGGCATGCAAATCTACCGAGAAAGGAAGAACATATTACGAATTCAGACGAAATACTAGATCCGTGAAATCCACTATCTCTCACTTTCAGGTGAGTGCATTGGCACCATCACATGTGCATCTTGCCTTTGATTATTATAAAGGTAATTTTCTGTAAAATAATTACTAGAGGCATAATTGGATTGAATCATTTCAAATCAGATGCCTGAAACTCTTTTCCTAGTGTCAAGCACATGTAGGACAAATTAAAATGCTGCACTAATATTTATTAAAGTGATATTGTTCACCTGTCTGAAAATGTTTCAGTAGAAAGTATTTGTTCTTCAAAAGCATAACCAGCAGAATTTAAATAAATTGTGGAATCCCTCTTCCCTATATTATTGACTTGCACTTGGATTTTTACCTTCATTCTTTGTGTATCATACAAAGCTACAAATAAACTGTAAAGTTGTAGTGGATGCATTTGTGGGTTGCACTTATCAGCACTGTGAGAGGAGTGGCAACTACAGCAGCCTGAATCAATGGCTTCAGCAATTGAGTTGCCTGCATGTTCAGTTAGTAGGGCATCGACCACAGCCTAGAGATTTGCCTGCATCTTCACTTAGTTAAGATATCTAGTTAGGAGGATAAGTTATCAATTTGCTTGTTAGCCTGTTAGGTGCTAGCTCTATATCAAAGGCTTCAGCAAAGAGTTGGATTCAAGCAGAAGTTGAACCCTAAATCAATCTTATTCAATGCTTCTATTGAGGGAAAAAACCTCCACTTTCTGCCCCCTCAATCCAATCTACTTGCCCAAATCACAAGTACTGTCCATATGTTGCGGTGTGGGGGAAATGGGATAACCGGAGCCGGACCCCAACTACGGAGGCTGAAGTCATGATCGGCTGATGGGAGAGGTTGTTCCCCTCGATGCCCTGTTGTGGAAGGAGCAAGGGTTACGGGGAAAGGAATACTTCTTTGTTGATTATCCCTAATACAGTCCAATGTTTAAGTAATAGTCTCAGGAGCAATCTTAGACACAGTTCTCTTACTAATAAGGATAACAATCCCTAGGTTGATATACTACATGTGGTAGTTGCCTACGTCATTCATGGCACCTACAATGTGCCTGTCGTCGTGCCAATCATCCTTGAGTTGTGCTTGCCCCACATGTCGCTAACTATGGGATAACAGTCAAAGAATGAATCTACAGGCTCCCATGTCGCTAGCTGTGAGGGTCCTTTCTGGGGGGTTGGCTAGGGATGGCCAGTGTAGGGGGCGGTGGCGCAGGGTGAGGGCGGCTGCTATAGAGAGGCAGGGGAGAAGACCAAGGCTTAGAAGGGAGAGGAGGGGATAGAAGACCTTAGGCCAATTCCTTGCTTACCCTTGAACGGTTACATTGCCCCTCTATCCCTCTATTTATAGTCCTAGGAGACTTAGCCAATAAACAATCTAAACTTATTCCCCAAGGAACTAGAGAAGAGTCGTTATAGATTTGGATTTTCTTTACAAGTAAGCCGATTCTATTTCCTAAATAAACCTGATCTATTTTTTTTGGACAAGTCTCTAACTATTTTATTGTAGACTTTCCTTTTATTCTTGATCCTCCTAGATATTTGGAAGTCGGCGAAGCGGCAGGAGGCTGCCCCTCCGCTGGTCGTGCCAGCCCTCCTGGTGGCGTGGTTGTCCAAGGCTTGGCCGGCTTGGGCCCTCTCTTGGGCCCATTTTTAGGCCTGTGACATTTCTCCCACCTTCTCCAGTCGGCGTGTCCTCACGCTGAATCATTGTAGTTGTTCTCCGTGAAGAGGAGTGTCGAGGTTGTTATAGTGTGGAAACCTTTGACGATCATGTGCCAGTTTGTAGTTCGTCCAATGGCAAAGAGGGAGTCCAGCGAGTTCGACCATGGTGGTGATTGTGCCTGCAGGTAGAAGTACCTTGTCGAAGTCGATGATGATCCCTTGGTTAAGTGACCAAGCCGTTGTTGTAGTGTTGCCCATGATGGTGGAGTTGACTGGTAGCCCTGTTGATGGCGCTAGATGCTGGTGGGGTGGCGCCGAACAATAGAAGTATTTGTTGGGGCTGAAGATGATCCCTTGGTCGAGTGACCAAGCCTGTGTTGTTGTGCTGCCTATGGTGGTGATAGTGGTACGTAGTCCAAGCTCTTCCTTGACCACTTGATGAATGTGGTCGAGGATGGTGGTGTTGGGCTCAATAGTGTCCCACGTGTTCATGCGTTGGGGTCCCCCTCTATAGCTCTGGTTGTCCCATGGTTGCTGTCGAGGGAGAGGCTGCCACGGCTGAGAATCTCTTGTTGCATGTTTGGGGTCGACTTGTATGTCATTGTCGTCGATGAGCAGGATGAGGTGGTTCTCGCGTTTGTAGTTGTGGGTGGGGTGCTTGTCGTAGGTGATGTAGATGTTGATCTGTTGTTGCTTATCCAACACCTCAAGGTGGCATGCCGAAGTACTCGATGCACTGGCCGATGTGCTCCCTGTCCGTTGCCGGTTTGATCTATGTCAGGTGCATGTACCGTAGTTGTTGTGTATCTATTAGATGAAAGATTGTATTCCGATTTTCATGTTGCGGGGGGCATGTTGCCCTCTGAAGGACTCCCAGTAGTGGAGCCACATCAATGGGTCTGTCGTGCCGTCAATCATTGGGAAGGCCAGCTTGGCGTAGCGTTATTGTGGGGTCAGCGAAGGTCCTATTGCCACCAATTGCAGCAGTTGTTGCGGAGGTATAGGCGCCGAGGGTATTGCATTTGGAGGTGCCACTGTATCTGCTGTCAGGTATGGAAGTAGAAGAGGTAGCTGTGCCATAGGTGTTATCCCTGGTTTAGCATTGGTAATGAAGAGATTGTCTGTCTGCTCCTTAATTTTAAGAATTTTTGGCAATTTGGAGTCATCCATCTGCTCATGATGGGGGCGCACTCTACCATCTCCCTGACGTGCTTGTTTTCCTCTTTGAGTTGTTCTGCGACGATCTCCTTTTCTTATTTTACCTTGATCATCATTGCGGCTTTGGAGTCCTGCGGCTTGTTTTGCGATTGAATTGGATCTGTTATCGAAGGAGAATTGTTGCGCCCATCAAAGAACTCATTGAACTTCCTCGTCCAACGATTGATGAATGCTGAAGTAATTTTCGCCGTCCTCCTTGGAGCGTGCACGCTCGATATTGCTTAGGCGGGTGTTGAGATTGGTGATGTGTACCTCGTCGAAGTTTCTGTTCATGGTGGAGAGGGTCACGATTTGCTTCATGTCGTGATCATAGTGGTGGTGACCATTAGATCCATCAGGTCTCTAGATACTAGGTGTCATAGTCCTTTCGCGGGGGGCGGCTGGGGACGACCGGTTTAGGGGGCGGTGGTGCAAGGTGAGGGCTGTAGAGAGGTAGGGAAGAAGACCGAGGCATAGAAGGAAGAGGAGGGGATAGAAGACCTTAGGCCAATTCCTTGTTTATCCTTGAATGGTACATAACCCCTCTATTTGTAGTCCTGAGAGACTTAGCCCCTGAGGAATCTAAACTTATCCCCAAGGAACTAGGAGAAGAGTCCTTATAGATTTGGACTTCTTTACAAGCAAGCCGATCCTATTTTCTAAATAAACTATCTATTTTTTCACCTATTTTATTATAGTCTTTCCTTTATTCTTGATCCTCCCGGATATTTGGAAGTTGGCTATCGGCGGCACAACGGGAGGCCACCCCTCTGCTGGTCATGGCCCCCTCCTGGTGGCGTGGTCAACCAAGGCCGGGCCAGCTGAGGCCCTCTCTCGGGCCCATATTTAGGCCCGTGAGACTAACAAAGCTGGTTCACCTTAACACTGAATAAGCACTTGGCACTTGCCACTCACCACGCACTAGTCCTGCCTTGACTACCCGCTCTAGTTCTCGAACCGCCACACCATGATGCATTGGTGGTAGGGGAGGCAGAGCGTCTGGCGACACCCACGGATGGTTTGAGCAACCTTACATGGAAGGCATCATGAACTCATGCACATGACGGTACTGCCAATCGCATGACCACATCATTGATCTTGGTCTCCATTCAGTATGATCCATAGGATCCAAAGTAGTGCGGTCATAACTTGCCAGTGCTCATCCCTGAATGGATGCTGAAGTTCGGTGCCAAATGCGAAGCTAGGCCTAGATGCTCATGTTCATCGAGACTGCGCGGTGCTTCTTGTCCTAGTGTCGCTTGGAGACTGCCTGTTGCTCCAAGCGGTAGTGGATGTTGGCGAGAACTTCGTTGCGCTCAGTCACCCTAGGTTTGTAGGAGCGTATCTATGGAGGCCCCCTACCATATACGATCTTGAACGCGGTCTCGCAAAGCGATGTCTGGAACATCGTGTTGAATGTGTGCTCGGCCCAAGGTAGCTAGCGGAGCCATTGGCGCGAACGATCCGCGGTGAATCAACACAGGTACATGGCAATGACCTTGTTGGCTACTTTTGATTGCGTATTAGACTGAGGGTGGAATGTTGTGGTCATGTGCAGCCACACACCTAGAAGGGAGAGGAGCTCGAGCTAGAATGTTGAGATGAAGACGGGGTCGTGCTCATAGACGACCGACTGGGCACGTGGAGGCAGACCACCTCGCCAAAAGAACCTTAGCCACTGCATCCGCATGTAAGGGCATGCTAGTGAAATGAAGTGGCCATACTTGGAGAAGCGGTTGATCATGTTGAGGATGACCAACTTGTCGCCAATCTTTGGAAGGCCCTCCGTGAAGTCCATCGCGATGTCAGTCCACACTGAGGCCGGTACCGACAATGGCATGTGGTGGCTGATGGGATGTAGGTGCTCTATCTTGTAGCGTTGGCAGGAGGTACAATTGTGCACAAACATCCTACACCAAGGCACAAAGTTGGGCCCGTGGAAGTCATGGCAATGGCGGTGGAGCATGCTCTAGACTCCATGGTTGTTGGTGTGGATCACGGACATCACATCCTATAGTAGTAGCAAGGATGGCATGAGGTTGAGCTTGGAGTCATAGATGACTATGCCATTGACCACCGACTAGGGCGCAGAACATAGCTTCCACTGAATCGGACCGGGTGAAGCTGTTCTTGTGGAGGAGTGCCGTCAATGGGGCCGCCACCACATCGTCCTGTAGTAGTACCCCACAAGGTTGAGGAAGCCACATAGGGTCTGCACCGATCGTGGTTTCGGCCATTCTGCAATCGCAACACTTTGCCAAAGTCCATGTCCACGCCATTTGTCGAGATGGTATGCACCAAGTATGAGATGTAGCTTTCTCCAAAGGTGCATTTGGACCGTTTGATGAAGAACCGGTGTTGTTGAAGGACGAGGACAGCGCAAACGTCAAGGTCTCATTGTAATCAGCATACCATTGCTCTTTAGTATGTGTGCCATCCGAGCTGCAGTTGGTCGACTTCTTCACTAGAGCGCAAACTAGAGAGCAACATCGGCTTCACTTGCTCTAACTCAATGCTTTGGATCCTCCACTTCCGCCTTGAGTTTGAAGGAGGGTGTTAAGTGAAAGCTCATCTACTACTGGCCCATATGAGTGTCTATATATACCTCTCCACTAATGGAGTGATTGCTTATCTTCTCATATCCCCAAGGTTAGTAACAACAGGTGCTACCAACGCTATTTAGAAGTTAGAACTATGAGAAAGAGTAGGAGGCAATAAATGGTCCTACGTGCAAGCATGGGTACTTAGGCCAATGTGGCGGGATACGGTGCCCAAATGGCCCTGCATGACCATCAGGGGTCATTTGAACATTATTAGGTACTTTTAAAGGCCACAATATCATGTTCTATAGTTAAAGGGGTTATATAGTCAGCCATGGATATTTTAGGTGGTTATGTAGACTTTTTAATATGCCACATCGGGGAAACAATCTTCAAAACCGCATCAGGGGTTATTTAAACAGTTTTTAATAGTTTAAGGGGTAGAATAACTAGTTTTTATAAGGGAGGGGGTGTAGACAACCACCAATAGTTAAGGGAGTTAAGTAAAATGAAGACTAATTGTCGTCTTTTTTTTTGCGACTTTAGACTTTCATTCATATAACACCATCAGAGTTACTATCAACAGTGACCAGGTTAATGACACAGGATGGAGCAGAATGCCACTCTTCCATCCTATTGTCCACAGAAACCTGCTTAGCTAGAGTATGAGCAACTTGGTTACAAGATCTACTTGAATACATCAATTTCAAATCAGAAAACAATGAACAAAGCTCCCAAGCTTCCCTGATGATCGGCGTAATCCGCGATCGTTGGTTCGCCCCAACCTTCCAAAGTTTCACAAGTTCTTGGCTATCGGTTTTGAGATATAGCCGCTGCACTCCTCGGTCTCTTGCAAAGGCCATTCCGTCTCTGAGTGCTAGAGCCTCCATGGTTAGCGCTTCCAGGCCATGGGGGTAGCATTGTGCACGTCCTCCACCAAAGTTTCCAGCAACATCACGCAGCACAACTCCAGTCGCTAAAGCTCTGTCTGTGTTGCACTTGATCGACCCCTCTTGCGGTGGTTGCCAAACAGGCATAGCTCGCTGCAGACCACTTTGTCGGCGTGGGTTACTTAGCAGTCAGAAATCATATGCATCAACCATGGCGGCGTACCTGAGTGGTCGTTTGACATCACCATAGCGGCAGGAGTTCCTGTCAACGTAGCGATCTAGGGTAGCCGGCCCTCGACTACGGAGTTCGTAGTCTCGTGCCGTGTCTTCCAGTAGCGGAGGTTATACCCCTCACGGCTGCCTGGGCTTGAGAACGAGAGAGAGGGTAGAAGATAATAGTTCTTGCTTGATTAAACCAATCCTGATTACATGCATAAATAGTCCACGGTGCTAACCATATGGAGAAATTCTCTCCTAAATAAAAGGAATAAATCTAATTTATTTCCTAATCCTAGCCACCAGTCGGTTGGCCCTCCCTTGCTTGCGCCTGCCCGGCCTCTTGGCCTCTGGACGCGGCTCGCTCGGCTGCCCTGCGTACGTTGTGGGCACGGCATCTCGGGTGTAGGGGATGCCGCACATGGCATCTCTCCCCCCTCAGCAACCAGCTCGTCCTCGAGCTGGAAGGACGGGTACTTGGCGGAGAACGCTTCAAGGTCTTCCCACGCTGCCGAGGCTGCTGGTTCGCCCTTCCAGCGAATGAGAACCTGCTGAACGCCACGGGCCAGCCGGGTGCGCACCGCGTGTTCCGGCTCAGGATTGACAGCCCCATGCTGTACCACTGGCAGCAGCGGCGGGGCTGTCGGAGGGTCGCCAACCCACTTCTTGAGGAGACCGACGTGGAAGACATCATGTAGTTTGGCGCGGGGAGGCAACTCGAGGCGGACAGCCACCTCATTGACGAGCTGGGTGATGCGGTAAGGCCCGAAGAAGTGGGGCTGCAGCTTCCCCTTCGCAGCCACGGACAGGGACGCCAGGGGTCGTTGACGTAGTCGAAGCAGAACCCAGTCCCCCACAGCATAGGAGACGTGGCGATGAGATGTATCGTAGTGACGCTTCTGCACCGCCTGAGCCTGCTCCAGGCGACAGCGGACGTCAGCGAGGAACGCCTCGTGCTCAGCCATAGTCGAAGCGACAACAGCCACCCGAGTGTCGCCCGCCTCATAGGATCGGATGGACGGAGGGTCCCGTCCATAGACCACGCGGAAGGGCGTCTCACGCAGGGAAGACTGATAGGCGGGGCGAGGCGTGGCGAGTGACTACCGCCTTACACTTAAGCGAGTAAGGCGTAAGGCGAGGCGACGCCTTACCAACTAAAGGAAATTTTAAAATATCAGCTCAGAGGAGTATATAGATGATAAAGAAAAAAGGAAAGGAAAAAAGAAAAAGAAAAAGAAAGGAGGAGTAATAAATGGTCTGTCCCAGCCCACGTGCACCAAGCAACCCATGTGCCCCTCACCCTAGTAGCCCTAGCATGTGTCTTCATCTCTCTCCTGCGCTGCCTAGTCCTGCAACTACTTCCGTCTCCACCCATCTCGGTCTGTTCCCTCCCGTTCCGCCTCTGCCTCCACCCACCTCTCTCTCTCTCTCTCTCTGGAGGAAGAACAGAGGAAGCGGGATGCTGCAGGCTAGTACCGATTGGGGGAAGATGGCCATGGCCTGCAGGCGGCCGCTCCTTGCCGCGGCCCGCACAGGCGGCCACACAGCTCGACAGTGGTCGGTCGGCAACTTCTCCCATCAGCTCAGGCGAGCTGCAGCTTCTGGTTCCCCTCCCGCTCTCCTGCTCACTGCTGTGGAATCTTCTGCGCGCCTGCTCTCTCCCTCCCGCTCTCCCTCTCACTAGTGTGGAATCTAAGGCGAGTCGTCTGCTATGGCGTCGTGTGTGCAGCGCCTTGGCGCTTAAGCGACGTCTAAGCGACGCCTAAGCGACGCCTTGAAAACATTGGTTATATATAAATTCCACCCAGGGCAGCCACCGGAGCCAATCCCGCGGGCGGTCGCCGGTGAAGCAGCGAAGGTACATGGCGATGACGCGGTTGGCCGCCTCGGTTTGGCCATCCGACTGCGGGTGAAACGCCGTGGTCATATGGAGCTTGGTACCCATGAGACGCATGAGCTCCTTCCAGAACGTGGACGTGAACACGGGGTCGCGATCGGAGACCATGGACTGGGGCATCCCATGGAGGCGCACGATCTCAGCGATGAATGCCTGTACCACAGTCTCAGCAGAGTACGGGTGAGCCAACGGAATAAAATGACAGTACTTGCGGAAGCGATCCACCACAATCAATATGACGGACTTCCCCTTCACGCGCACCTCGGTCGGAACGGGCAGCGGTAGGAGGAGGCCGGCCGGGTGCAGATGCTCTGTCTTGAAACGTTGACAGACGGCGCAGGCGCGAACGTAATCCTAGACGACGCGGCGCATGTCGGGGAAGTGGAAGTCACGGCGAAGGTGGTGAAGCGTGCGCTGGACGCCCTTGTGGACGTCGTCGTGTACCGCGGCTAGGATCTCCTGTAGAAGAGGCGAGGTTGGTGGGACGTAGATCCTACTGTCGTAGATGACCAGCCCGTCGACCAAGGCCCAGGGCGCAGACCGAGTGCCCGCTGCAAGCTCTTCCCAGATGGCGACGCGGGCGGGGTCGGTGGCGTGTGCTTGGCACAGCCGCTCGATGTAGTCAAAATGTGGGGCAGAGACCGCCAGTATCACGCCATCCACGGTGTTGCGCTTGGAGAGGGCGTCGGCGACGACGTTCTGGGCGCCCGGCTCGTACTCGACGACGAAGTCAAAGCCAAGGAGCTTGCTGATCCAATGGTGCTGCGGGATCGTTGCAAGGCGCTGGTCGAGGAGGAACTTCAGGCTATAGTGGTCTCTCCGGACGGTGAAGCGCCGGCCCCAGAGGTACGGCCGCCAATGCCTGATGGCGTGAACGAGGCCGATCAGTTTCCGCTCGTAAGCGGGGAGAGACCGGTGCCGAGGCGCGGCGGGGCGGCTGAAGTAGGCGATGGGGTGTTTGTCCTGCAGCAACACCGCGTCGAAGCCATGCGTCAAGGCGTCACACTTCACCACGAAGGGCCTGGTGAAGTCGGGCAGCGCCAGTACCAGAGCCGAGGTGACGGCGGTCTTGAGGGCCTGGAACGCCGTTGTGGCGTCAGCGGTCCAGGAGAAGCCGCCCTTCTTCAGAAGGGCCGTCAGTGGAGCGGCGATGGTGCCGTAGTCGTGGACAAACTTGCGGTAGTATCCCGCCAAGCCCAAGAATCCCCGGACCGCCCGAGCGGAACGCGGCTGCGGCCAGTCTCGGACCGCCTGGACCTTGGCGGGATCCATGGCGACGCCGGTGTCGGAGATGACGTGGCCGAGGTAGGCGATGGAGGATTCCCCGAAGGCGCACTTCGAGCGTTTGACGAACAAGTGGTGCTGCTGCAGCACGCTGAGGATGGCTCGAAGATGGAGAAGGTGGTCGGCCCACGATGAGCTGTAGATTAATATGCCATCGAAAAATACAAGCACAAACCGGCGAAGGAAGGGGCGTAGGATGTCGTTCATGAGTGCTTGAAAAGTTGCCGGAGCGTTGCAAAGCCCAACCGGCATCACCAAGAACTCATATAGGCCGTCGTGGGTGCGAAACACTGTCTTCTCAATATCGGCCGGGCGCATGCGGACTTGGTGGTAGCCGGAGAGCATGTCTAACTTGGTGAAGAATTTGGCGCCGTGGAGTTCATCGAGCAGTTCGTCGACCATCGGAATGGGGAACATGTCTTGACGGTGATGGCTTTCAAGGCGCGGTAGTGGACGCAGAAACGCCAGGAGCCGTCGGCCTTCTTGACGAGAACGGGCGAAGAGAACGCCGAAGAACTCCGGCGGATCAGCCCCTGGCTGAGCATCACGGCGCACTGGCGTTCCAGCTCGTCCTTGTGTGTCGCGGTGTAGCGGTAAGGCCGCACGGCGACGGGCTGGGCGTCAGGCTGGAGCGTGATGCCGTGGTCACGAGAGCGCGGCGGTGGCAGCCCCTGAGGCTCGGCGAAGACGGAGTCGAAGGAGTGCAGTAGCTCGTCGAGGAGGGATGCGGAGGCGGTGGTGGAGCAGATGGCCGCCGTCGCGGCGCCCTGGACGCACGGCCAGCAGATCGTGCGGCCTTGCTGGGTGAAGGACATGGTGCGGCGCTGGAAGTCCCACGTCACCGGTCCCAGCGTGCCAAGCCACTGCGCTCCCAGAACAACATCGTATCCCGCTAGCGGCATGACGAACAGGTCGGTGCGGAAGACGTCGCCCTGGACGGAGAACGGGACCTGGCGCAGAACGCCTGGGCAGGCGACCTGCTCGCCGTTAGCCACCGTTGCCGTCATGCGTGGCCGGGCGGAGATGGGCAGCCCGGTGCGGCGCGCGGCCGTCTCCGAGATGAAGCTGTGCGAGGAGCCCGAGTCCAGAAGCGCGGAGAAGAGGACGTTGCCGATGGTGACACCGATCTGGAGGGTGTCGGTGAAGCGGACCCCCGCCAGCGCGGAGAGGGAGAAACAGGGTGACGCCTGGGGCGTGGGCGTTCCTGCGACAGCCCATATGGTGAACACGGGCGCCTCCTGCGTTCCTGCAGCGGCGCTGTCGCCCTCGACATCATCAATTTCCACCCCGTCGAGGAAGAAAAGGCGCCGACAAAACCTGTTGTGGCCCCGGGTGAATTTTTCGTTGCAGTGGAAGCATAAACCTTGGCGGCGGCGTTCGGCCATCTCTTTCGGTGTGAGACGCCGCGGGTTGCCCTCGCCGCGGCTCTGCTGGGAGGCCGCCGGGGGGCAGGGAGCGCTAGGAGAGGCGCCGACGCCGGCAGGGCGGCCTGGGGCGCTGGCGGTGGAGGAGGGCCGCGCGGCGCCAGGTGCGGTAGTTGCTGTATCCGCCGGTCGCTCTCCATCAGTTCGACTTGGCGCGCCGAACTCATGGCGGCCGCGAGCGTTTCCGGGTTGTGGATGCGGACGACGTGGCTAAGGGGTGGCAGGAGTCCGCCGGTGAATAGTTGGACCCGCTGAGCCTCGTCAAGACGTCCCGCGCGAGGTAGGAGAGCCTGGAAGCGATTGGCGTATTCTTCCACGGTCCCGGTGCATCGGCATTCAACTAGCTCGAACAGCGGGGCTGAGCGTAGGGGCGGCCCAAACCGCAGGTTCAGGAGCTCCTTGAAGCGTCCCCATGTTGGCGCGCCCTCGTCCTCCAGCAGTTGCGTGTACCAAAGTTACGCGACGTCGTCCAAGTGGTAGGACGCCATCCCCACGCGCTCCTCGGCCATGGTACGGTGGTGGCGGAAGTAGGAGTCGAACTTGTTGAGGAAGAGCAGTGGGTCGGTCGTGCCGTCGAAGCGGGGAAAATCCCACTTCTTGGGTCGCGGAGGGAGGTCTAGGTCGCGTGGTGCCTCTGAACGGCGATTATCGCTGTCCCCCGACGAGACCGGCCTCTCGTCTTCAGGGACTCCAGGAGATCGGCCAGGGTGGGTTCGCTCATGGTGGATGGCTGGGGTGCTGGCACGGTGGGCTAGGGTTTTGGGCGGAGCGGCTGGAAGAGGATCGGCGTGACTGAGATACCAGGTTGTCAAGGGCGTAGCGATCTAGGGTAGCCGGCCCTCGACTACGGAGTTCGTAGTCTCCTGCCGTGTCTTCCAGTAGCGGAGGTTATACCCCTCACGGCTGCCTGGGCTTGAGAACGAGAGAGGGTAGAAGATAATAGTTCTTGCTTGATTAAACGAATCCTGATTACATGCATAAATAGTCCACGGTGCTAACCGTATGGAGAAATTCTCTCCTAAATAAAAAGAATAAATCTAATTTATTTCCTAATCCTAGCCACCAGTCGGTTGGGCCTCCCTTGCCTGCGCCAGCCCGGCCTCTTGGCCTCTGGACGCGGCTCGCTCGGCTGCCCTGCGTACGTCGCGGGCACGGCGTCTCCGGGTGTAGGGGATGCCGCACATGACAGTTCCTCTGCATCCACAGGGCATACATGCTGATGATGAAGATGCTTCGGTTCCTGTCATTGCACAGCTTGGCCAGCAGGTCACTTGCCCACGTCACTGATTGATGCTACTTTAATCTGTTTCCATTGCATAGAATGTTATTTGTTCAACAAAAAAATGACTTTTTTATACCTAAAGCTGAGAAATTTAGTATGGGACATTGAAGCATGATGTCTACCTGTTATTGCATTACTCTGTAGTTCACTGGTCAGCCTTGATTGATGCTGCTTTAATCTGTTTCCAGTGCATAAATGTTATTTGTTCAACAAAATAAATGAGTTTTTTGTACCTACAGCTGAGAAATTTAGTATGGGCGACATCGAAGCACGATGTGTACCTGTTGTTGCATTACTCTGTACTTCACTGGTCGGCCTTAAATGGCGTTGATACAGAAATTATGGATGTACATGGACATGTTGCACCAAGTGAGGTGGGGAACAATTCTTCATTTATTCTCTCTTTTAATCAATTATGACCTATATTCAATTGTTCATGCTGTTGTCCTATATTGCAGAAGCACCCAGGAAGCTTATTAGAAGGTTTTGTTCATACTCAAATTAGTACCATGGCAGTGAAGGATAATTTGCTAGTAGCTGGTGGTTTCCAAGGAGAGATAATATGCAAAGTAAAATTTCTATGTTACCTGCATTTAAATTTGGGAGTGCTGAAATCTTAGTGAACTTATGATAGTGATAACTTATTGATGCTATCATTTGTAAATATGACGCAGCACCTAGATCGAGAAGGAATAAGCTTTTGCTGCAGGACAACATATGATGATAATGCAATTACCAATGCATTGGAGATATTCAATACATCTAGGTAAGTGATCAGGCTAGCCATTTACCCTTGTGAAACATACATCAGGTCAAACATAAAAGCGCATTTTGGCCCTTGTTTGGATTTCTTTATTATTACTACTACTATTATTATTATTATTTTGCTGCGCTCGTACCCTATCTTTCGACTCCGATTCCAAAATACTCAATCTGTTTCAAATTGTAAGTCAATTTTGCTTTTTCTAGGTACATAGGTTTTGCCATGTACCTAGATATACATTGTAAAAATTATGCATCTTGAAAAGCTAGAAAAACTTACAATTTGGAACAGAGGGAGTAGAAATTAGAGCATTTGAATCAAATCTTAGCTCAAGTACTTTCTCTTCAATCATACACCTTTGATATCTACTGCTGTCAACAGAACTTCTATGAAACTGGCATTGGCATTCATATTTATTGATCTCACTGTTTGTTTCAGTGGAGCTCTTCACTTCATTGCATCTAACAATGACTGTGGGGTAAGAGAGTATGATATGGAAAGATACCAGTTGTTTAAGCATTTCCGATTTGATTGGCCAGTGAATGTAAGTACATCCGTTTACTTTTCCAATTTCTTTTATTCCTTAATTTTATGTTTATTATTGACGAGAATGCTAGAAAAGGATCCTAAAAATAAAGCTCCCATGGGGAGAAGATGTTTCCTAGTTCATTTTTTTAAAAAAGATGTTTCCTAGGCTTTGTCTGAAGAGTAGGGTGACAACCTCCACATGACCTGTGAGCTCCTAGGTTTGAACTAGGGTAAGCTGCAGGTTCTACCAACCAGAGCTATTGCTGGATTCTCATTAGTGTAGAGAATTAGATTAGGGGGCAATTGGCCACACCGCACTGGGAGGGGGCGCCTTCTGTTATATAGGGCCGGCTAGCCTTGCTGTACAAGGCAAGGATAATTCCCTTGATTTACATCTGCTATATGTAGCAGCTAGGATATCCAGACGGCATATTCTAGTACCTTGAGCAGCGAGGAATTTGATGGTGGCGGTGTTTACGAATTCAGTGCCATTATCAGCCTGAAAACATTTGACGGGGAGGCTGAATTGTGTTTTGGCAAAGGCAGCAAGCTCAACTAAGTGTTGGTGGACATCAGATTTTTTTCGCAGCGGAAAGACCCAACAGTAGTGAGTG
>Ga0182004_10001805_pt1 | contig 16150 bp, 11 predicted proteins | sample Sormic07211540_1_FD_120479 | JGI IMG/M metagenome (GOLD analysis project Ga0182004, IMG submission 120479) | Endophyte microbial communities from Sorghum bicolor roots, Mead, Nebraska, USA - 072115-40_1 MetaG | ecosystem: Host-associated > Plants > Roots > Unclassified | place: USA: Nebraska...
ATGCTTTGGTACCATGTTACTAACCTTTGGAATAACGAAGTACAAGCCCTCCAGAGATGGAGTCATACATATATATAGAGAGCCCCCTGGCTATATATAGATAGAGCCGGCTATATATAGAGCAGCTATATATAGATAGAGCCTATAGATAGGCCTATTGACTAGATCTGCATCATATACTTAACATCCAGCTCATGATAATATGGTTAAGGTTAAAACCCGAGCTCGGCGCTGTGAACCATGGTGCCGAGCTCTGGTCACATCAGTGCCCCGTTGCGTGCCATGCAGTTGTGGGCTTCTCACCTTGCCGCCATGACCTATGGCGCCGAGACATGTTACCTCGGCGCCGAGAAAAAGGGCCAAATTGCAAAAGTTTTGGGAAGATGTCAATATGTGATTTTACGAGGAACAGGGTCTATTTAATTACATTCTGTTAGTTCATTGTTCTCCTTGAAGTAAAGCTCACATTTCATGTCACAAGTACACCATGCATACACTGAAACGTGTTAAATTGGTGTAATTGAAGACACTCAGGGCTAAGGACCAGTAGTACTTAGTCTTTTTCTTTGCCTTTCGTCGGATGTGCTACATTATATGTGTTGTGACATGGCATTTCATTACAAACTCAGATCACTTCGTAAATTTCTGTAACCATATCTAGTTTGCCCCCATGAAAATAGCATGAGCAAGATTAGTGGTAGCTTCTGACAATATATTTCATTGTCTTAAATTCTGTGTTGGTTATGTGAGAACTAAGCTAGGGCGACTAAAGTTGGATATGACAGTTATTTGTTTTGTTTTCAGGCTAATGGCGAAAACCCGTCTCTGATGAATATTTGCCCAAAGATTTTGTCGGGGCTGAGTGAATAAAAGTTTTGGATACCTGCCCTGTTTTGCAGTTACCGAGGTTTGCTGTTGTATTGTTATATTTTTTTAGACGACTTGTCACCTGCACAATATAAGATTACGTTGTCATGCTATATAGTGTTCTTGTACTTGCAATAGAAGTGTTGCAAGAATAAAGAGTCAGCTTAGAACCCAACGTATGATGACCAAGGGAGAAAATATGCATCAAATAAAAATTCAGTTGACAGTTGGTTCTGCGGATCATGTAAGAGCTACAACTGTTGACTGACATGCCCAATATGGCATTCCTGGCGGTTTGTCCTGCATAATTTCATTGTAAGGTTGGGATGATATATTTTTTTGGTAAAGGGAAAATTTATTGATTTCTAAGAGCAATATCAAAATTTAGCCTACACAATCTAAAGAGAAAAAAAGGAGCACTGAACACTATGGACTATCAATTCGTAGACTAACGAGTCTGTCTATTGGAAAACAGGTTGTTTGTGGCCTGGTCAACAACCGGTTGTGCAGCACCAAAACGACCAGAAATGTAGCCAAATCAAATCTGGTTGTTTTGGGTCAATGAAACAACTGGATTTTCTAACCCTCGGATTGAAATCTAATGGTCCAAAACAAATACAAATCAAATACAAAAAAAGATGATACAAATATAGCAAATAGTTTCTATTGAATTCAAAAAACAAATGATACAAAGGACATATGCTACAAATATAACAAATATTTTCTACTGAAGTCAAAAACGAAAAGACAAAAAATGACACATACTTTACAAATGCAAAAAAAAAACAGAATACAGCAAAAAAATTACAAAAAAAGGATGCCAGCACAAAATAGTTATTAAAAAAATGGAAACAAAAAGTGATTTGCATATAAGTTAAGGAACACATAAACCTAAAGTGATTTGCTCAGTAAAAAGAAATTAGAAGGAAAGAATAACTAGTCTATACCATTTTCAAAACAATCAAAATCATACTCCAATAAAAAAAAAGGCAGGGCAACATTCATGGGAAAAGAGAAAATGCAACTCACACATGAATTCCTCCTGTCGATAACATGTAAACCATCACCACTTCTTGTTCATATCTTGTGCAGTACAAATATTAGCAAGGAACTAAACCACCATCACCAAGTTGCAGTCACATAGCCTGAAAAAGTAACCAAATAACAAATAAGAGATAAGACATGTAATACAGAAATGAAAAAAATTACACTGGGACTATGAAGAAATTCATTGAGTATAATTATGTAAAAACAATAATGATCAAATATAAATGAACCTACACTATACAGAAAATGTGAAAAAGGATGGGAGCAAAACTAATTGCCACTATTATACAGCAAAAACTAAATACAGAAACATAATTATATATCATAGTTGAACATATTACAAGGCAGCCATAGCTAGTATACATCATTGCCATCAACTAATAGAACTAACCCAACTAGTCCTCAACATCAATGCCATCATTCAGACTAGAATACTTGAACCGACATATAGGACAAGAGTAATTGTGCCTAAGCCACTCATAAATACAAATCTTGTGGAAGACATGAGAGCAAGGCAACGCCCTAAGCATCTCCATGGCAGCCTCTAAGGCACCTTCATCATCACCCTCTTTTGTGGTATCTAACACCTTCAGGTAAATAGCACAAAGATCTTCCTCAGCCAACTTGACATCTAAGAAAACAGGATTTCTTTGAACAGGAGCAGGTGACGATCCAATAGCAGGTGGACTTGAAGTGCTGCATCTTTCACGGTCCATCTAAACTCAAACAAGACAACAAAACAAAACAATGTATATAAGAATAAACAACTCATCCCAAGATAAAGTATGAACTACAAACTATCAACTCAAACTAATCAAGGCACAGATCTATTAAAAGAAAATCCAGATAACAAGTAATATACACAAAAACAAATGAAGGCATACATCTATCAAAAAAACCTCAATCTATACCGTTTGACCCAAACATTTCTTCAAATATTTCATAACATCTACTAAGTTTCATTCCATGACTTCATTTAAGCTGATCAGTTTCAAATAAACAACAACTAAAAGACCTAACGATAAGATGTTTCCAGTATATATAGTACATATACAACAAAATAAATTTTACATAGTGAAAAAACTAAACACACATAAAAATATAAAAATACCAAAATTGAACTAAATCATTTTCTTACATTCTTCTTGATGGATGGAGAAGCTCTCCTGCTACAGTGCCCATGAGAAATGAAATCTGCAAATAACAAAATAAATTTCAACAAATATAATACTGAAAACTCTATAGACCCAAAAATATTACTTTATCTCAAACAAAAAAGAATATAACTGAAACTACACATCTCCGAAACAAAACAATCTATTAACAAAACTATATCTAAACAAAATCTAGAGAAATAGATTATAGATGAAGAGAGACTAATCCAAACAAAGAAAATGAAATACAGAATCAAACATATATAGAAAACAAAACATATAGAACCTAAAGAGTTTAGAGAGACTAGAGGATAAGAAAACATATAGGACTGAGTACTCGGAAGCAGCCATAAAAAAAAGTTAGAAATGAGAAGAACAGAAACCTAGTCCCGCACAAATAAGAGAATGGAAGCTTACTGTTTCATAAAGAAAGAAATAACAAATCCTCACACATATAAATGGGAAACCAAAGAATCCCAAAGGTTAGGAGTAAAGGCGTGAACAGGGATCGAGAGAAAATTATTCAGAGTACACGTGACTCATAAAGGAGACGAGTAAGAGTAAATGCACACAACTGCCAAGGAGTTACTGAATACTAAATAAATTGAAACCTAGTGGGCCATATAAATGGACCGAATAGGCCAATAAAACTGAAAAGGCCCAAACCAAAGCCCACAAAACAAAATAACAACTCCTTAGTCGAAGCCTAAATTTTTACACGAACCACCTAACATTTGTTAATAAAAGCCCAACTAAGGATATCCATACCTCCAGCGCCCAAAAGATAGAGCACTTCCAAAAAAATAAAATAAATCAAGGGTCGAATTGCAAAAATAACAAACTTGCCAACCCAAGGAGGTCAAAACGAATCTGGTAGACAAGAGCAATCTAGTAAGACGATCGAAACTTACCTGAACCAGTAGACGATCCAGACAATAAATCTAGGATGCAAATCCACCCCTGCAAATCTATCTATAGGAACCCAAAGAACCAAAAGAACCAGGAGCAATGCAACCTCCAGATGAACCCTGACATCAAGGTTGGGATAAAGACGGACAGAAAACGCAGGTAAGCACCAAATTCATTCACATAGTACTAGAAATAATAGATCCCCAACAAATTTAGATGCATTATCTGGAGCGGTTTTGAAAGACTAAGCCAAAATCTATTAGATTGGCATAACATCACTGCATAGTACAACAATTTTGTTATCTAGACTATCAATACATCCTAAACAAACTATGTATCTAATAATGATACTACAAAACTAATGTCATGTGCAAGACAAAATAAAAAATAGCAATCTAAATTACTCTTTGAACTTACAACTTATTCTTATTTGATAACTGTAGAAAATTACAAGCAGAGGCAAATTATCAGCAACATATTTGCAAGGAAATCAGAATTAGGTAACTCACATGCCTAACTAAAAAAACAACTGAAAATACTACATCAAATTCGTATAACCATTAAAAAAATTACAGGGACAATTCAGCTACCTTCCAACATATCCATTTGGGACAACAAGTTCAATGACTCCAATCAACCAATGGTAGGACTCCATTAGTTTCATGTACAACTTCTAGGTATGAAAATTTCAAAAGAATATGTACATAAGATACAATCATGTTACATGAGACATTAGGTATTAAAAACAGAGAGATGATTCAATGTCAAAGCACTTAATAGCTCTAATGATGGATCAAATCAGAAACCCCCAAGAAGAAATATACTCAGTAAGCTAAATTACACTACAAAACTCATAAAATTACAACACATGCAAATATAAATATAGCGAACTGATAATGTAATTGTTTAATTTTACATTATAGTTTTCCTAGGAAATGTAGGGATCATACACAAGTATGCTACTGGGTCCAGATATGTTTACAATCATAAGCAAATAATAGTCATCCACATTAGCAATAAAACAACTTATTGGTTTTTATCCATCACAAATACATATATAATTTATTAATGCTAAATAAATCCAAGAAAATCTACAAGTGTAGGAAAAATATCAAACTATAACAAATGAGATGAATACAACACATCAAATGCTGACAAAGGAAAATAGGTAAACATGGGCAAAAAAGTCAGTAAATTACTTGATTGCTAACAAACTTTTGTTTTTCGTGTAACAACCAACTATTGAAGACATGACTGGAATTCTTGAAACAAATACCAATTTTAGTTACTCAAATTCAGAAATTGAGGTATGACTCTAAAAAAGAACAATTACATATACATTTATGAATCCAATATTTAATGTAACAAATTCATTAAAATATAAGTACCGGTGTGAATCGACACGAGGGTGGCTGGATCTTTACGACAGTAGATCGAAAGAATAAAGATAACTTGCTGCGAACAACGGGTAACTAGCTTTATACCTGACAAAGGTTCAATGGGGAGAGAGAGGCACCGAAACAGCAATAGACTTTGACTCGATCTCCAAACGACCGCAGAACCACAATCCGGTGCTAATCCACACAAAATGGTGCAACCGAACGGTACTTGCAGAGCACGAACTAGGGGAACCAAAAGGATTCACTTCACAAGTTCAAGAAGAACAAGGAAGAACAAAGGTTGAGTAAGGCACTCAGCAGCGTGGCTATAACAAAGGTTCCTAACAGCTTAGAGGTTGGAAATATGTATACTAGGAACAACCCTCCTAGATGGGTATGAAAACACAATGGAGTTTCTAAAGAAAGGCAATGTGAAAGGCCGCCTCGAAATGGATTCCCAAAGTGGTTTCGCGTGACTGTTGGCCTCTAGAGCAGTTTCCAATAAACTAACCATAACTCCTTATTGGAAATATCAAATGACAAACCGTTTTGTGGGTGTGAAACTAGACTCCAAGAGCTTTTGAGCAACATATATCATGCACCACAAAACATTGTAATGGTATAGTTTTGCATAACAAGTTGAACCAACATTCTGTCATGATAGACTGTTGACTTCCTGAGCAGTCTTGACTAATCCAAACATAACTCTTGATTGCGATGTCCAAATGAGGTGGGGACTAAGCCATTGGAAAGTGGACTTGATGAGCTTTCCAAAATGTCCTCATGGGCCTCCAAAGCTTCATGGAGGTGAGAGTTATGACTGCTTTTTTTTGATGTCCAAACATAGTCCGAACATTCATGCAATCCGAACATTCATGCGTGTTATTTTTCTGATGACACCATTTTGTAGCAGTGTCACTTCTTCCTCTTCAAATATATTCCTAAGTACAACCAAAGTAGAGTACTTAGGTAGTATAACATTCTTAGAAGTATGAAAATTACAATTAGTATGGAAAGGATTCACCTGCTCTTATAGCTTCTTGGCACGACTTCTTGTAAGTGGACCATGATTTGTAGCATTTGGACTTGAACGAGCCTGTATAGCTGGGATGTCCTCATCATCCTCCTGCTCTTGAAAGGAGTCGTCCCTAACTCTTCCAATCTAAAGAAAGGACATAAATCGGCAACGTTGAAGCTTGTACTCACACCATATGTACTTGGGAGATCAATTTCATATGCTTTGTCATTGATCTTGTGAAGCACATTGAAAGGACTATCGGCTCGGGGTTGCAGCTTGCTCTTAGCATTGTTTAGGAAAGCGATTCTTGCGCAAGTGCACCCAAACCAAGTCTCCTAGTTCAAATAACATCTTTCTTACAACCCTTGTTGGCGCGCTTCTCATATAGCTTGGTCGTCTTCTTAATATTTGCTTTAGCTCGATCATGAAGTTTCTTGACAAATTCTGCTCGCTTGCTTGCATTAAAGTTCACACGTTCCTACATAGGCAAAGGCAAAAGATCGATGGGAGCAGTAGGTTTGAACCCAAAGATAATCTCAAATGCACAAAATTTTGTGGTCAAATGTACCGCCCTGTTATATGCAAACTCCACATGAGGCAAGCTTTCTTCACACAATTTCAGATTCTTCTTTAGGATAGCTCGCAACAATGTTGATAGTGTGCGGTTCACAAGTTTGGTTTGTCCATCAGTTTGAGGATGACACATTGTGGAGAATAACAACCTTGTTCCTAGATTTCCCCACAAGGTCTTCCAAAAGTAGTTCAAAAACTTGGTGTCACGATCAGACACAATGGTACGTGGCACTCCATGTAGACGCACAATTTCTCTGAAAAACAATTCAGCAATGTGTGAAGCATCATCACTCTTATGACAGAGAATAAAGTGTGCCATTTTGCTAAACCTATCAACCACAACAAATATGGAATCCTTTCCCCTCTAGGTTTGAGGTAAACCAATGTTGGTATAAATTAACTGCACCCTAATAATGATTATAATCAGGTTATCCGCAAGCGCATAGATATATACTGATCAACACTTCACCAAGATCAACCCAGTTTTAATATTGAACCCAAAGGAATAGTAGGTGATTTATGACATAGCCTTTAATTTCTTAATCTAAGAGGGGTACAATCAATCTAGAAGACTATTCATGATGAGGAAATACTAATGTACTCTAGTTCCAATAAATGGTAAACTTTGTATAGTATCGTCTTATCGAGAAAGTAACCCGAATAGGGGAAGAATTAGAGTAATCCCCTATCAGGCACCTATATAAGCCTATCAATCCTATCAATGGGAAGTGGACTACAGAGGAATCAACACAGCTATAAAGTCACCTACGCGAACTACCACTGTTCGGCTGATCAGGAGACATTCACAAGCAACCATAACCTAGACACCACGTCTACACTACGAATTACTACTCCGACCTAGGAGCTACCCAAATCGTAGTACTCAATATAATATGAGTTGCAAACCAAAGAACAAATACAAACAAGTTGCTTACTTGAATCAGAAGGGTAAATACAAAAGTACCTCAGAACATGGTTCTAGGCGAGGGAGCCGAATCCAGACGAATACAACTCCTGAGGAAGGTCCGACAGGCCGAGACTCCTCCAAATCTCTACTCCTCTACTCTATCTCTCTAATATCTATCTTGATTACTAGCCTAGATCTAGTGGATCTCTATCTAATGCTCTGACTCTTCATCTCTTGATTTGGCCTCCTCCAGGGGGGTCAAACCGACTTAACAAGCGACCGAGATGGCTCCACAGAGACAGTGGAGGAAGCTTCCGGAAGGGGGAGCAAACCCTAACCGTAGGGGGCCGACCGACGCTAGGGTGGGGCTGACCGGCCCCACCTGGCGGTTGCTGGCTCCCCCGTTGCGTCGGGTGTCTTCTGGAGTGTTCCTGAATCCTCTGGTGTCATCCTTCCATCACGGATAAGTTTCATGGCCGATTAGCACTTAGATCTCTCTTTTCAGCACTTTCTGAAATAATCCCTGAAAAACATAGAATACACAAAACTTGTGAACATTGTCAGTGGTAACCCTATTCTAGTAGATATTCATTTCTGGTGGAGAAATAAATGCTAACAAATTTTGTACGTTAACATGTGTCAACAATTACCCCCACACTTAGGCTTTTACTCGTCCCGAGAAAAAGGTTGATTTTATCATAATGAGGAAACATTTAATGCATAACTTAGAAATTAAATTATATAAAACTAGTCTAGCCATGATGCATTGTAGAAATTTAAAGTGTTTATCATAAATTCTATAGTGATAGCAGAGTAGGATAACTTAAAATAGATTACTCTCTTCCTTAAATTTTGTCTGCTTTAGAGTAAGTGAAGTTCACAAATAAAACATAGCTTCAACCTTCTCTTAATTGTAGTGGCATCAATGGTTGTGATATTAATTTGATGTTCATAACCAGGGAGGGAAATATCATATTCCTGGATCAGACAAATCATCCACTTACTTAGCATATTATGCAGGAGCGACCATGAGCTCTCTTTCTTTTCTTTTTTTCAAATCGAGGTTTCGGACACTTGTCCCTTTTTATTTCCTCGTGATCTATCTTTTTGAGGTTTTAGACACTTGTTCCTTTTTATTTCCTCGGATTTTGCTATCTTTCCTTCCGCAATAACTTAAGCAAACATGAAGTACTATAAATTTCACAACCATGACTCTATGAAAGTGTTATACAATTTATTTTCAAGTCATAGATTAAATGGTGTTTATTATTTCTCAAAAAATATGTAATATAAAGATTTACGATTCGGATGACAATTCAAAGTTGAAATATATGCAATTATAATTGAAATAGCTCAAACCTGACCGTGACCGAAGCGAGAGCGTAGACGAGCGAGTAGGGCGCCGGCCGGCCCCACCTTTGGGCAGTGTGGGCCCGCTTTGCTATGCGCAATCTTGGTTCGATTGTATTCCGAATTACGCTATTTTTCCGACTGAATTTTCGTTTCGTGATTGCTATGTGCCTCCCCCACACTTATTTTCCTGTGTACTTTCCTGCGTAATATGTGGAGACAAACACAAAAAATAGAGAATAGAGTACATAAAAGATAAGGCACTTTATTTATTCATGGTGGTGATATAATTTAATAGATGCTTTAATGACTGAGCTAACGACTGGCCTAGCTCAATAGGCTTTGTCCTAAGAAAAATTTTATAACTTGACTAACCTAGGTAACTAGCCAAACCTAGCGGAATTGTGCCTTATTGATAGGTAACTGGGCAACTATGGCTGTCCTTATTGTTTAGGCCCTGAATTTCTTCATGGAGGGCTGCAACCTCTGCTTCAAGCTTATCTTTATTGTTCCTGAGGCTGCGGATCAATTTGAGGCTGATCCCTAACTGCTTGTCCATGCCTTCTATAAGCTTGTCCCTTAGATTGTTGGACTTCTCCATCCCCTAACAATATCAGAGAGGCCTTCAAGCTTCTCGTTGAGCGTGCGTAGGGTAGGAGCTAGCTGTTTAGGAACTTTCTCTAGTGCTAATGCTGATGTTGCTTTCTTTCTCTTAGGCTTAGGCTTTGGTGTGATATGCTCAACGTAGCATACTTCATTAGTGTTAGCACCAACCCCTTGGATAACCGGACTGGCGGTGGTGTACTTGGCACAAATCAGCTTCCCGTTCTTGTCGGTTTGGACTGACAAGAGCCGTTCATTCTCTCTAGGTTGAAGAAGCGGAGTACCCTTGGGATAGCGATCTGCTTCCCCTTAGCACTTCCTTGAAGCAGTCGCCTTGTAGGAGGAAGATCAGATGGTTCTTGTACGTAGTAGGCTTGCTCGTGACGCTGGGGTACTCTAGCGACGTGCTTCGGTGGCACAACAGCGAGAGGCTTCGGTGGCACAACGGCGAGAGGCTTCGGCTGTGCGAGGACGAGGGCCTTCGAGTCATCACTAGGGATGTTGTCGAAGTCCACGCCGTAGGAGACGACTGCCTTCTCCGCCATTGCTAATTGATCTAGATTGGAGAGCTTCTCTAGGAAAAAGGTGGCTGGTTATGGGATACTATTGAGGAGGGTCTAGGTATGTATTTATATATGTTTTCAGGAGACAAGATGAGGATGATTCCTAGGCTCTACGAGATCCATACAAAAGAATATCCAATTACGAGTGGATTATGCGCGAATATCCATAGAAAGGGTGTAGAAGGACAGGGAACGAAAGTCAGGATGAGAGGTGGTAAGGTGGCGCTGGCCGGCCCCACCAGGGGCCCAATTCGGGTGCCCTTCTACGTGGTGCCTTTAGACTCTTCCTATTCTCCGTTAGACGCGTTTTCGAATAAATTTTCGTACTAGAATATATAGAGCTTAATATGTTGGTAATTGGATAAATTCTATTTCATCAACTACTCCTAAATCAAATGGCTCTAAATAAAGTTTAAGTCGGTGTCCATTTACCTTGAATCATGTACCTTCGTTTGATTGTAGAGTTACTGTTCCGTGTGGTGATGAATTCACGACGCTGAAGGGTCCTTCCCATTTGCTCAATAATTTTCCAAGCCCGAATAACTTGAACCTAGAATTAAAAAGTAATACCTTATCTCCTAGTGTAAATTCCTTCTTCTTAATCCTCTTATCATGCCATCTCTTTGTTCATTCTTTGTAGATCTTCAAATTGTGATACGCCATTTCTCTCCATTCTTCCAGTTCTGATAATTGCATTTTTCTTTTCTCTCCAGCAGCTTCGAAATCCATATTCCATCTTTTGATAGCCTAGTGAGCTTTATGTTTTAGTTCAACTGGCAAGTGACAAGTCTTACCATATACCAATTGATATGGAGATATACCCAAAGGTGTTTTATAAGCTGTTCGGTATGCCTAGTGCATTTGGTAACTAATCCTTCCATAAAGTTCCCATCTCATTTATAGTTTTCTAGAGAATGTTTTTGATTTGTTTATTTGATGTTTCTGTCTGGCCACTTGTCTAAGGATGATATGGAGTAGCGACATATGTCGTATTCCATGAGCTTGTAGGTATGAGTGAAACATTTTATCAGTGAAATGTGTTCCTCCATCACTAATGTCAAAATCAGCAAACCGTTCCCCGGCAACGGTGTGAGAAATGCTTATTGGTATAAATTAGCTACGCCCTAATTATGATTATAATCAGATTATCCGCAAGCGCACAGATATATACTGATCAGCACTTGACCAAGATCAACCCGGTTTTAATATCAAACCCAAAGGAACAGTAGGTGATTTATGACATAGCGTATAATTTCTTAATCTCAAGGGGTACAATCAATCTAGAACACTATTGATGATGAGGAAATACTAATGTACTCTAGTTCCAATAACCGGTAAATTTGGTATAGTATCGTCTTATCGGGTAAGTAACCCGAATAGGGGAAGAATCAGAGTAATCCCCTTTCAGACACCTATAAGCCTATCAATCCTATCAACGGGAAGTGGACTATAGAGGAATCAACACAGCTATAAAGTCACCTACGTGAACTACCACTGTTCGGTTGATCAGGCGACATTCATAAGCAACCATAGCCCAGACACCATGTCTACGCTACGAATCACTACTCCGACCTAGGAGCTACCCAAATCGTAGTACTCAATATAATATAAGTTGCAAACCAAAGAACAAATACAAACAAGTTGCTTACTTGAATCAGAAGGGTAAATACAAAAGTACCTCAGAATGCGGTTCTTGGTGAGGGAGCCGAATCCAGACGAATACAACTCCTGAGGAAGCTCTGACAGGCTAGGACTCCTCTGAATCTCTACTCCTCTACTCTATCTCTCTAATCTCTGTCATGATTGCTAGCCTAGATCTAGTGGATCTCTATCTAATGCTCTGACTCTTTATCTCTTGATTTAGCCACCTCCAGCGGGGTCTAGCCTTCTATTTATAGCCTAGTGGGATGGACACGTGTCGTTGGATCAAACTGACTTAACAAGCGGCCGAGATGGCTCTATAGAGGCGGTGGAGGAAGCTTCCGGAAGGGGGGAGCAAACCCTAACCGTAGGGGGCCGGTCGACGCTAGGGTGGAGAATATGCAAAACTCATGGAAATTGTTAGTGATAACCCTATTCTAGTAGATATTCATTTTTGGTGGAGAAATAAATGCTATCAACTTTTGTACGTTAACCTGTGTCAACAACCAAGAACAAAGTTCATAGAAATATCTTCCCAAGGTACACTAGGAATAGGTAGAGGAGCATATAAACCATTAGGGTTCAAATGGACTTAGCTTTGTGGTAGCTTTCACAGTGAAGAACATGCCTCTCCACATCTCTTCTCATCTTAGGCCAAAAGAAATGGTCAACCAACACTTGCTCTGTTTCCTTGGCACCAGAATGGCCCATAAGCTCCTGCATGAGCTTCCTGCACTAGCAAAATGCGAACAGAGCAATCTGGAATGCAGAGTTTATTAGCTCGAAACAAAAACTCATCATGCAAAAGGAATTTTTTCCATCCCTTGCCACCACAACACTTGGAATGTTGTTCAACAAAATATGAATCAATGGCATATAATTCTTTTATACATTCTAATCCAAGAATTTTTGTATCAAGTTGTGATAGCAAAGTATGACGTCAGGACAAAGCATCAGCTATGTTATCCTTCCCTTTCTTGTACTTGACAACATAAGGAAAAGACTCAATAAATTCACTCCATTTTGCATGTCTTCGGTTTAGTTTTAGTTGGTCTTAAAGATGTTTTAAAGATTCATGGTCTAAATGTATCACAAATTCTTTAGACAAAAGGTAGTGTTGCCAAGTTTCCAAACTCCTAACAAGATCATATAATTTTTTATCATAAACTGAGCAGTTCAGAGTTAGGCCACTTAGCTTTTCATTGAAGTATGCAATCGGCCTCCTTTCTTGCATGTAAATATGGTGAACAACAACTTGATGAACACACAAAAACACAAGATAATAGTACCTTCAAAGGGCTATAAGATTTTTTTGTGACTTTTTAGTGGACTATAGGTGATGAACAAATCATTAACAAACGATAGATAAACTAAAGGTAAATATGTGGATGATTGTGAGACCTACCATGACAATGAAAGCTTTGATACCAGTTGATAAGTAACGATATGAATTGGCACGAGGGTGGCCCAATCTTCATGACAGTAGATCGAGAGAATAAAGATAACTTGCTGCGAACAACTGGTAACTAGCTTTATACCCGACAAAGGTTGGATGTGACCAAACAACGGGGAGAGAGGCACCAAAACCACAAAGCCTTCGACTCGATCTCCGAACGACCATGGAACCACAATCTAGAGCTAATCCACACAAAACTATGCAGCCGAACGGTAACCACAGAGCATGAACTAGGGGTACCTTGAGGATTCACTTCACAAGTCCAAGAAGAATAAAGAAGAACAAAGATTGAGTAAGGCTCTCAGTAGCGCAGCTACAATATCATGTAGTTTATCAAATGATCAAAGGTTCCTAATAGCTTAGAGGTAGGGAATATTTATACTAGGAACCACCCTTCTTGATAGGTATGAAAACAAAATAGAGTTTCTGAAGGAAGGCAATATGAAAGGCCCCCTCATAATGGATTCCTAAAGTAGTTTTGCGTGACTACTGGTCTCTAGAGCAGTTTCTAATAAATTGACCATAACTCCTTATTGGAAAGTCAAAATGATGAACCATTTCTTAGGTGTGAAACTAGTCTCTAAGAGTAGCAACGTATGCCATGTACCACAAAACATTGTAAATTGGTACAATTTTGCATGGCAAGTTGAACCAACATTCTGTGATGACAGACTGTTGACTTTCTGAGGAGTCTTGACTAATCCAAACGTAACTCCTGATTGCAACATCCAAATTAGGTGGGGACTGAGGCATGGGAAAGTGGACTTGATGAGCTTTCCAAAATATCCTCATGGGCCTCCAATGCTTCAAGGAGTTGAGAGTTATGACTGCCTCTTTCTGATATCCGAAGATCACCTTCGGATGTCCAAACATTCATGCGATCACTTTCGGACATCCTAACATTCATGTGTGTTATTTTTCTGATATTTCCATTCTGTAGTCGTGTCTCTTTCTCCTCTTCAAATATATTCCTATGTACAACCAAAGAAGAGTACTTAGGTAGTATAACATTCTCAGAAGTGTAAAATTTACAATTAGTTAGGAAAGAATTCACCTGCTCTTGTAGCTTCTTGGAAAATCTTCTTGTAAGTGGACCTTGATTTGTAGCATTTGGACTTGAACGAGCATGCATAGCTGAGGTGTCCACATCAGTTATTAACAATTCCGGATGTGCCAACCCAACAACTGGGATGAAGATTACTTATCAGAGTAAGAAGAAGAACAATGACAGAATGGCATCTTCAAAAAACATGCAACTTCAAGTAATACAAGAAGGTACAAGTGTTGCAGAACAAGATGGGTCAATCACAACATTAGACATGACAAAGACAAATTCATATATAGAAAATAAGGACATATTTGCAGCAGAAGAGATAGACAGTGTAGATGGAAAAGGAAGCCAAAAAATCACGGAATAGGAAATAAATTATTTAATTAATATAAAGCAGGTATCAACTTCTGAAGTGAATAAATGGAATGATGAGATAACCAAGGGATGTAATTCAAAAGCAAAGATATGCAACACTTTTTCAACTTTTATGCAAACCTTGCTGGCTTTGAAGCCATCGTAGTCCATGTCTTCAGGACTAGAAGCAAAAAATGGAATGATGAGATAACCAAGGTCACAATGAAGTGTCACATACATGGAAAAGGAGAGGAACCAAAAACAACAGATCAAGAAGAGGTAGCAGTAGACAAAGATATTGACAAAAAGAAAGGTACAGAGCGATAAACAAATGTGACAGTAAGAACAAGTTGCCCATGTGTGATAGTTGTGAAGGCAGTAAGTGGCATTTGGAGGATTTTAAGGCTAGACTTAGATCAGAACCACGAAATACTACCAAGGCAAAGAGAACAGATGTTCAACAGACACAAGTATATGACTAAAATGAAGAAGTCACTGAGCAGAACCTTGAATGACAACAATATTCCTACAAGGCAAATGATTTGTAAATTGTCATATCTAAGAGGTAAGCTTAGGGAGTTGTTGACGGTCCTTAAGTACCAAATTTAAGTATCAAATAGATAAAGAAAAGGATCCAAATGCAACCAACATCCAGACTTAGGGTTTTATCTGACAGAATTCCACGAGTTTTGGTGTTTGTCTATTTCTGCAGGGGTTATGAGGAAATATGGAGGAAAGGCCCACATGTCGGGTTTACATAGAGATATTAACGTGCCGCGCAATTTTCTATCATCTAGAAGACTCCAAAAGCCACGGGAACGAACGGGAGGCCGAGCGGGCTCGGGGGCAGGGCGCCCGCCCTCCCCCCTTGGGCGCCCACCCTGCTACAGTGGCCAATCTCGTTCAACCTTGCGGATTATGCTCCATCGACCTAAAGGATCAATGATAACCGTTCAATCAATGTCGGTTTGATCCGACGACCCAGAATCACTTGAGGGGACTATATAAGCAGGCCCCCTAGCCCCTGGAGGAGGCACCCCTTGATCCCTATTCATTATTCATAGACAGAGAAAAAGCTAGGGTTTGGAGATGAGAGCTCTCTTCTCTTCTCTAAACTAGAGTAGATCTAGATAGTAGCGAGATGGAGAGCGAGGAAGGATTAGAGGAGAGGCTGGCCTGTCGGTTCTTCCTCCGGTTGTACTTCGCCATGATCAAGCTCTAATCAAGCTTGCTCATGGGATGACTCTGGTAATCTACTTCTAATTCATTATGCAATTA
>Ga0182004_10001806_pt1 | contig 16147 bp, 16 predicted proteins | sample Sormic07211540_1_FD_120479 | JGI IMG/M metagenome (GOLD analysis project Ga0182004, IMG submission 120479) | Endophyte microbial communities from Sorghum bicolor roots, Mead, Nebraska, USA - 072115-40_1 MetaG | ecosystem: Host-associated > Plants > Roots > Unclassified | place: USA: Nebraska...
AACCCCTTGCAACGCCTTATAGATTGGTTGGGTAAGTTTTAGTGTCGAGTGAATCACCTTTAATTAATTTATCCTCAAATCACATTTGGTCTTCTTACCTTTAATTAATTTATCGTGAAATCACATTTGGTCTTCTATACATAATGTGGATTATTTTCAAGGCCAACTGCGGATAACTATCAGGGTTGTTATTAACTACTAGAACAAAAAATCTAATAGATTTGGCACCGATATGTGTGTTCTACAAGGTGCCAGTCCACAGTCAGCTACTAGCTAGGCGCACTTATGCGTTGGGGTGACAAGGTACCACGGAGTCTAAGGATACGTGTAAGTGCAATCAAGCCCTAATTATGGATTTTGGTGATAATAACCACATGATTAGACGACTAATGAGTTTTATTGATATGATAAGCAGGTAAAATAAGAATGATGATAATACATGTGATGATGGAGCCTCAGATCACAAAAAGACGCGGTGATGAATTCAAAGGCATTTAAATTCTTTGATATTTGATCTTAAGTTTAGGATATGGCGCACTCTAAAGAGGGATGCAAATCTATGTGGTCTGAGAAAGATAGAATGCTTAAGAATCTAACTAAAATAAACCAAAAAGGGGCACATAAGCACTACACTACTTACATTAGAACCCTACGAAAATCAGAAGTTATAGACCCCTATTAGAAGTTATGATGTCGTTCTATTGTTGGGTGCAATCTTGCAAAATTCATAAGTTCGTCTCCTATGAGAAGTTCTAATGTTGGGCGTAACTCTGTGAAACTCAGAAGTTCTGGTCCCCTAGCAGAAGTTCTGATTTTCATAATAATGGTTAGATTTGAGCTAGATCTATATATACTTATCCTCTCTCTATCTAACCATGACCCACTCACTCTATTGCGCCCTAAACTTCGGAAAAGTGCGCATCCTAGCTTCAAAAAGCCTCTCTCTTCTCTTCTCTTTGCTCCTAGCTTCAAATCCTGCAAGAGATTGAGTTGAGAGAAGGGATTTGGTGAGAGAAATATTGAAGCAAGCTTGAGCACTCGATTTCTTCATCAAGCCAGTTTGATTTGCTTTTGTTACTCTTGGGGCTTTGCCCCTAGTTAGCTAGGTGTTGCCCGTGGAGCTTCCAACTTATGTGGCAGCCTTGGAAGGTTTATAATCACCCAATCATCTAGTGAAATCACCCCTCATCTCAAGAGATTGCTCTCTTAACTTGAGAACAAGGATAGGGTTGAAAGAGACCTAAAAGCCTTTATGGCTTCCTCAATAATATGGACAGAGGAAAGCCTTAGTGGCAAGGTGAACCACAGGATAAACACCTTGTGTCTCTTGCGTTCTTGCTTTATTTTGTTCTATACTTGTTCTTTGTTGTCTCTCTCTCTCCTTCAAGCTATTTTTAGGGGTTGATCCTAATCTACGAATTGGTGGCACTCAAGGGCAAGGAGGTACTTGGGTGGCTTCATCTATCCATAAGGAAGTGTGGTAATTCGTAGATCTAAATCTCATATTGTTTTAAGCATTGATCTCATAGGTTCCCCCATTGGTTAGATGTTCTGATAGTTTGCGTCAGAACTTCTGATACTTACCCCTGAGACTAATCTGCTGTTTCAAGTCTATGTCTAAAGAAATTTTAGGTACACCTATTCACCCTCCCTCTAGACGACATCAAGGTCCTTACAATAGGCCGTACCCTAGGTGGCACCATACCATGCATCAATGGCGAGTCAGAAATGTCATCCTATATGTAAATCAATGTAGGCAAGGATATTGAGTGGTGGGAAGGAAGTTATGGGTGGTGGGGGAGGAGATTGAACAATGGGCAACAATAAGGGAGGAGCTGGGAACAACAAATGGTAGTGACAAAAGAGGAGGCAGGGACAACCAACAACAGTGAGGGGAAGGCATGGACATTGGGCAATGGAGGCACAAGCGAAGGCGATGTTAGAAGAGACAATTGTAGTCTTCTCGGTTACTTATGATAGCATTCAAATATTCTTCTTCTTAATTGGATGGCTAGCAACAATGGTAAGTTCAAACCAATGTTTTATCAGTTGCATTTATTATTCTTATGTGATCTCTATTATCGAGATATTGGACCAATAATAAGGCTTGCGGGGCAGTTGGGCTAGTCGGGCTGGTACACTATGGCTAAACCTTGGGTGGAATGGCAATACACACTTCCTTATCCGTATCTTGGCAGGCCATGCTTTATCTGGTCGTGTTGTGGCACCCATTTTGCCATCTATCACTACATTCAATCACTGCTTGGACCCTATTATACCAATAGTTTGTTGCAATACTTTGGAAGTTAATTGTATTGTCCTATATTTAGAATTAGGTTAGGGACTTGATAGAGATCCACAGGTATGATTTGGCACCCACACTCTGCTAATAGGTAGAATGATGAAATATTTTTTCCTTTTTATTAGGAAAAGTCCAATTGAATTACTCCACAAGTTTAGCTTATATGTCAAGATAACCACTAAGTTAATGTGTGGTTTGATATACTCACTTCAACTATTTAAATTGTTTTAGTTTGCCCTTAGCAAGATTTGTCATTTTTGTTTCCAAGTGCATAAGTTGAGTTTTAGTTTGCAGGCATCATAATTTATGTTTAAGAACAAGACTTCTAAAATGACCAAAGGCCTCATCTTTAGATGCCATAAAGTAAACCCAAGAATATCTAGAGAAATCATCAACAACCACTACTACATACCACTTACCACAAAAAGACTGAACTCTCAATGGTCCAACTATATCAAGAGATGTAGAAGCTGTCCAGGTGCATTTGTCATGAACTAAGGGGAGGATGTGAACCTGCACACATCTTACCATGTCTACAGTAACAACACACTATATCCCTTTCATTTTTAAGTTTAGACAAACCACGTATAAGATCCATACCACTAACTCACATGAGATGATCAAAACCAACATGCCCAAGTCTATGATGCCAAAAGAATAAGTCTTTTGAAACATTGGCAACTAGACACCTAAACTTAGCATCATGCACGGCATCAAAATCTGCTTTAAAAACTCTTCCAAATCTCGAAATTTTAAAAACTATATCACCTGAAGAATCTAACACTTCACATTCACTTTTATTAAAGCATACTTCAAGATCTTCATCAATCATTTGTGAGACAGAAAGCAGATTGAATTTCAAGTTCTTAACGAGAGCCACATCTTTAAACATAAACTTGTTATTTACCTTCATTGTATATTTTGCCACGACAGGTGTAGAAGTAGCATCTCGAAAAGTGACACTTTCTGCTCGAGATGCATGGGAGAGGGAGGAGAACCAACCTTTATCACCGGACATGTGATGTGAGCATCCAGAGTCCACTAACCATATGTTCTCCTTCCTTGCTCGAGAAGCCTACATAGAAACACAAGATGTCGAGGCCTCGGTACTGGGGTAGAAATTAAACATTTAGGAATCCAGTATTGGGGTTAGAAATTAAACATGTAGGCACAGAACGAGTGTTCTTATGTAAAATTTTAGATTTAGTACCACTCAAATTTCTAGTCACAAAAGAAGCCTTTCTCAATTAGATCTAGCCTTAGCTTTTTCTTTCTTTTGTTGTTTGGCTAGTCTAAAACAAAATTGCAAAATGTGTCCATCTTTACCACAATGATTGCAAGTATACTTAACTTTATATTTTGTATAACTAGTAGAAGCAACATTTACATTTTCTTGATTAGAAGATGACATAGTACCAGTGGATTTAAAAACTATCTTTTTAGTTCCATTAGCTATCTAAAATTTACCATTACCAAGAGGTTTGGAAATAGTTGGTGCATGAGATTTAGAATGAGCATAAGGATCAAATCCTAAACCTATTTGATGTGTGCAGTCTTTTGTTCCAAAATTTGATTCAATATTTCAGTTCCTATCCTCCCTTGCAAGTAATTAATACATTTCAAAAGGTTTTCGCATGCATCCTTTTTAGATTTATCATTTTTTACCACAGTTAGAGCATGAAAGAACCTCATGAATATCAAAGTTTTCTTTTAATTGTGCTATTTTAACATTAGCGTCTTTCAATTTCAACTTAAGCAATTCACATTCATCACAGGAAGTTGGTTCAACAGTAGCACAAACATGATTCTCATTTTTATCTTTTTCAACCTTAAGTTGTTCCAAAGTGGAAACATGCACATCCCTTAATGAAGTAAGTTCAGTATATACTATATATCACATGATTTACAAGAATTAATCTATCAATTTCAGGGTATAAATATTTAATCAAAACATCATGTTTCTTAATCTTTTTATTTCTTTTCTCTAGTAAGGTACCAAGTTTTTCAACAACTTTAGCTAAATCATCATAAGAAGGTTCTACCTCGTTGTAGCTGTCGTCAGAAGCATCATTGTCATTGGATCTTTTACTACTTGCTATTAGACAAAGCCCAATTAAATTTTTCCTTCCTTTGGAAGTGTCTTCCTCACTATCTGTGTCGACATCACTCAAATTAACTTTCTCAAGAGCTAAAAGAACACGATGCACCACCTTGCGGTTCAAATAGCCCTTCTTGTTATTGCCTTTTAATGTGTGCTTCTTTGTTGTTTCGATTTCATCTTCTTCATCATCTTTATGTTTTGCAATTCTTGCTAAAAACTTTGGACACACTTGGGACATGTGTGATTTGGATCCCCACACTCAAAACACTTTTGAGGACCACTCCGTGACCTCACATTTTTGCAAAGCTCTTGTGAAACCTGTAGAAATAAGTGCTAAATCTTGTTCCGGGAGTTGTTCTAGTTGTTCATCAGTTAGTGAAGACAAAGAAGACAATGCATAGCTAGTGGAAGAGTTATCGCCATTAAAATTGCTAGATTGTGAAGCTAGAGCTATTGATTTATCAGCAATATTTTTTCTAGCAAGAACATCTAGTTTATGAGTTTTTAGTTTAGAATAAAGCACATCTAAAGTAGGTGTATTCATCACAGTAGACTCTCTTACAGATGTAACTTTCATCTCCCAAATAGACATACCTAGAGCTCCAAGTAATTGACGTGCATTTTCAGCATCATTATATATAACATTAACAACACATAGATTACTTAAAATTTTAATAAAACGAGCAAAAAAAATCATTTAATGCTTCACCAGGTTTCATCTCAAAACGCATATAATCCTTTTTATACATATCTTGGTGTACTTCTTTAATTGTAGATGAACCTTCATGATAATCACAAAGTGCTTTCCATACATGATATGCAGATTTGAGATGCATAACACGATCGAAGTCACTTTTACCAAGCCCTTGAATAATATAGTTCCTCGCCTTGTTGTTAGCTTCCACTTGTACCATGTTTGCCGTGGTCGCAGCATCAATCTCCTCATAAGGCTTGTAGACCTTCTTCCAAATAGTGAAGCCTTGTGCCTGAATATAGGACTCCATCTTTGCTTTCGAGAACTGAGAATCAACACCATCAAAAACACATGATTTTGCTGAATACCTATCTGTCTCCATGTTTTCTAATTGCCGGTTAAGATCAATTAGAAAAAGAACCTTGCTTCATAACACTTGTAGGATCGATACACTCTAGATAGGCAATCGGAGGGGGGTGAATGATTGCAGAAGCCAAAATTAAAATTTAAACTTCACCCTAAACACAAAACCGAATCAAGCCTTGTTTTCAATTCTAGACAGAACATTGTGCCTTTAATAGAAATAAACTCAACCATCAAATATGCTCCAATTGATCTCAAAATTTAACACAATAAACTATATGAAATTTGTGAATGAAACCAACTGGAATCATGTCAATCGGAGGTCTACAACTCTAGATATAAAATAAACAATATCACTGCAGCTAATAGTGAGACGAGAAATGGCTCACCTCTATTTTGTGATTATGCAAAATGTATTAAAGCTTATGCAATGAGACTTTTCTGATTACTAGCGCAATGCCCTGGCACAGTTAGATCGAACAAAAGACATGTCTAACTTTGCAAACAAGATATGAATCTAAAACAAAAAGCTAGACATATAAATCAAGAAGTTGATCCGTAGAACGAGATTAACAACACATCGATATGAGAGAACTGGACTTCATTACTTTGATAATGTGTTCACAAGATGCAACTTATAAGCATCCACAAAAGGATTCTACACAAAATCCCAAAGCACTGCAACAACTGTTGGCTAAACCCAGCCTACACTGCCTCTCTTTTTCTCTGGTGTTGCACTCGGCTACTTCTGATATTCTCCACTGATACCTCGACTTGCACACCTCGTTCTCTTTTTATGGACAGGCACAACACCCCTGTGATGCCCAACATGGACACGGCATGCAGATCCTATCCTCAAATCCCGCACAACCATTTGGCCTGGTCAGTTCCTTGACCAACTCCAAGCCAACCAAATATAGCCATACGTGAACACCACCACGTAGTCCCACGACAATCACGCATGATCATCTTAGCGGAGCTCTAAAAATTACTTCCAATGACTTGTGCCTGGTCTCCATAGCAACACGCCCTCCTTGGCTTCGCACAACCTTAGGACTGTCAGGTCTCCACATCACCATGCAATCTTTACGGAGCTCCTATCCATGCATGTATCATAGGTGCATCATAGCACCAAGTCCATGCCTGGACTTTGTCAAACGAACATGCCAATGCCCCATGCATTGCACACACCACGGTAACGTGTAACTCATTGTTCTCTTAGCCCAAACGTCACGTATGACATCCTTGACCGATAGGACCTCAGTTCCTCCCTGAACTTAGTCCCGAAACCTCAGTTTCAGTCCGTCATCGACCACCTTCCGCCTCAAGCAACACCTGCACATGAACAAACACGCAAACTGTGTCCGAGCCCAAGTCCACGACTTGACTCAAGTTAATCCGCACAACACCTCACATGAGTATGTCATGAAACAATGCCAAATCACCATGCTACCACAAGCATATATAAGCAGCACATGCATATCACCCTATGCCATAATCCAAATCACTTTGCAATGCTAATTTCATATGAAACCAATTTTTCATCACATGATCTCACAGAGATAAAGCTATCAAGAGTTTAAGAAAACATGGAGATTTCTCAGGAATCTATCAAGTTACTCATCAATAACAATTTTCAGTTTACTAATAAAGAATTTGGCATATGAAAAATATGTCTAAATATTGAAATCTCTATGTGGTACCTAAAAACTGAGTTATCCTCACGAACGACAACCTAATAGACGAAATGGAGTAAAACTTGCTGCTTAGATAGTCATGATAAACTCATGATGAAAACATGCAACACCTCTTTTTCGATTGACCTTATACTAAATTTCTTTGTCATATATGCTATATATTTTATATATTGCGCCTCCAAGAGAGAAGAGACTTGATGATTTATTTCATACTTGGGTTATGCAACGGATTAGAATAATAAAGTGAATTAAACATAATGACAAGGTGGGCAAACGAACATTGCTTTTTATGGATGCCAACCAATTAAAGACATTTATGTGAATCTTATTCGGGGAAATATTGGTTCCGATTTGGGGCACCATCGCATCGCAGCAACTTGAGGATCAAGAAAAGTTGTTGACTATTCTTTGAGGCCAACACGGAGACAGAAGCTATGTAGTGTTTTAACTCCCCCATAGATGACCATTATTATATATTTATATTCATTCGGAATGTGTCAATACTACTGTCTGACTTGTGATACCTGATTGTGTTTGTCACAATCATGGTCGTGCTGACGAATTTATCATATATCAATATATCAGCTGGTTAGGTTTTTTACGGTGGAACCTGTCTAAGTTCTCGACTTGACATGAGTGTTCATATTTTTCTGGATTTATTTTAGAATGTATAGGTGTTATGCTTTCAATGATAGGTGACATTCTCTTCGATGGCGATACGCCTGTAGTAACTTTATGAGAGGTGTTCATAAGGGTAGGGTTTACGTACGTGTGCTCATAAAGATGAGTGTGTCTGTATTATAAATGTCTACATTGTATTGTGTAATTGTAAAAAAAAAATCATGGCCGTGTTGGAGGTTGCTTTAATTAGCTGCAACTTTGTAATAATCCTGGACGACTTTTCTATGGGTTCAAGGTTAAAGCTGGAACGTTTTATTCAGTTTTTCTATAGCTTACAAATTTGCAAGCTCCGTCTGTAAGTCCATCTAGAATCTAGATTGGTCAAAAGCGCCCAAATTTAGGTTCATACATGAATCTATGAGGAGTTATATAAAATTGCACGATCTTCTTCGAAGATTCGTCAACCGTTGCTCATTTCAACCTGCCTGGGGGCAGGCACCGCAGTGGCCGTATCCTTTGACCATACCATCTACTCAGTATTTCATAACATATCCCTGTGGACGCTGTGAGAGCGCGATCATCCCCAATGCTTTACTTACGAAGTTGCCTCCAAGCAACGGGGAGAGATAAATAATGTGAGAAATTATTGGTGAGGTGAGCCATGAGCCCATGACCATGAAGCAGATATAGATTTGCTTCCCACTGTATATATATATATCAAGCTGCTACATAGGCTTCATTTCCCAAAGACTTCGGCTTGGGCTCAGTGGGTTCAGGGACGGGCTTCAGTTGCAAACCTGAAAGGGGACCTGTATGGGGATCACTGGAGCACTCTTCGTCAGATTCTGCCGCTATATCAAGCTATCACCACGGTTCAAATTGGAGATGGAACCTTCTGTTCGTTCTGGCATGATGTATGGTTCCAGGATGAGTCACTGGAAGATTTATGCCCAACCCTCTACAGCCACTGCATTGAAAAGGACTGCACTGTCGCTGAAATGTTCAGCATTGGCCTGCCTAATTCGCTGGTGCCAAGGCTCACTGCGAGGGCGACATCTGAATTGCATTTTGTACAGCAGCTTCTAGGGGGTGTAAACCTAGATGACTCCGCAGATAAGAGACTCTCGGTTTTCAGCAAGGGGGAGGCTGGCCTTGACACCGGCGCCCTGTACAGACTGCTCAAATCCAGGGGGCAACGAAACGACTTTGGAGCCAGTTTTGTCTGGAAAAACTCTGCTCCACCGCGTGTGCAATTGTTCATGTGGCTCCTAGTCCAGGAAAGGATTCAAAGCAGGTCTCTACTACGAAAAAAACATATTGTACAGGACTCAACCTGTCAAGTGTGCAATGCGAGCGAAGAAACCCCAGAACATATCATTGGTGGTTGTGCAATTGCTATAAGTTTCTGGGCACGCCTTAACCTCAACTCTATGATTCGAATCCAGCTTCAAGACCTTCAGTCGGTTACTCCACCTCCTGGGCTTCCTGTTGAAGATTTCCCGGCTTTCCTAGCGCTCGCATGCTGGGAAATTTGGAAAGGCAGAAACGCTAAGGTTTTCAGGCAAGAGAGCATCTAAGCGGATCAACTTCTTAACCGCTGCAAATCCTCCGCTCAGCTTTGGAGTCACAGATTCTCAGCCAGGAAAAAACACATACCCCAGTCTTGGTGCAGCTTCTTTGAAATGGCTAGATCAGGCCAAGGATAGTTACATTGTTTAGATCGTGTGGTGCTGTGGTTTCCAATTGAACCCGACACCCCCCCCAACCCCCTGTCACCATCTAGGTGATCTGTAATCTAGAAACATGTATTACTTCACGGGCCGTTTTGGGGCCAAGAAATAAAATCAGGTGGGGAACGCCTCACCCCCGTTGCTTGTCAAAAAATATATAGCCACTAACCGAGATATCCAGCCATCCAGCGTCCCAGCAAGCAACACTAACAATGGCCCGAGGGGACGGTCCAGCTCCAGCTCCAGCTCCAACTCCAGCCCGCGGCGCTCGCGTCGTGCTGTGCCCACTGTCGTTCCAGGGCCACCTCAGCCCGATGCTGCACCTCGCCGGCGCGCTGCACGCGCGGGGGCTCGCCGTCACCGTCCTCCACACGGCGTTCAACGCGCCGGACCCCGCGCGCCACCCGGCCGGGATCACCTTCGTCGCCGTGCCGGACGTCATCCCGGAGGCCGTGGCGCCCGCGACGAACAACGGCGGCATCGCCAAGCTCCTCGCCCTGAACGCCGCCATGGAGTCCTCGGGCCACGTCCGCCACGCGCTCGCGTCGCTCCTCGCAGAGGAGGGGGCACCGCGGCTGGCGTGCCTCATCTTCGACTCCACCCTCTCCGCCGCGCAGGACGCCGGCGCTGGCCTCGGGATTCCCACGCTCGTGCTTCAGACCGGCAGCGCCACCAGCTTCCGGTTGTTCAGGTCCAACATCTACGACATGCTCCACGACAAGGGCTATCTGCCGGCCACAGGTTCGTGACATGTCCGTAACAAATGCTAGCTGCTACTGACTTCAGAAATATCTATGCAGTGTTTTAATTAATTAGGAAAGAATTTGCCATGAAAAAAAAAACTTGATAGGGATTATTTGTACTTTTACTACAAGCTTCATTGTCCCTAGCTATGCCTATGACACATTCACACAACCAACAAGAGGCCACGTTACATTTTGTTTCATTTCAGAGTCCAACCTACACATGCCGGTAAAGGAGCTTCCACCCTTACAAGTGAGGGACCTGTTTGACCCAAGCAAGCTTCCCAACAAAGAGATCGTGCACAAGATCTTGAGTCGTGCCACCGAGACAACAACAAACTCCTCCGGTGCAATACTCAACACATCTGAGGCTCTTGAGTCCCACGAGCTTCAGATCATCCATGACAAATTTGCCCATAAAGGTATTCCACCCTTTGCCATCGGTCCGCTTCACAAGCTCATCACCTCTAACAATGGCGTCGAGACTAGTCTACTTCATCAGGACCGCAGTTGCATCAAGTGGTTGGATACACAAGCCCCTGGCTCCGTGCTATATGTGAACTTTGGTAGTGTTGTTCATGTGACTCAAGATGAGCTTACTGAGATCGCATGGGGCCTAGCGAACAGCGGCAAGCCATTTCTATGGGTGGTTCGGCGTGGCCTTGTGCTTTTAGTGGACAAACATGGGGAGCTCCCGGATGGGTTTATGCCGGCTGTGGAGGGTAGAGGCAAGGTGATTGAATGGGCACCACAACTAGAGGTTCTAGCACACCCTGCAGTAGGGGGCTTTTGGACTCATAATGGATGGAACTCCACATTGGAGAGTATCTATGAGGGGGTGCCAATGTTGTCGAGGCCAATCTTTGGAGATCAGTTACCAACCGCAAGGTACGTGCGCGACATATGGAAGATTGGGATTTTGTTGGATGGTGTGCTAGAGCGAGGGGAGGTTGAGAAGGCCATCAAGAAGCTGATGGAAGAAGATGAGGGAGCTGTAATCAGGGAAAGAGCAAAGGAATTGAAGGAGAAAGTGCGGATGTGCCTTGACAGCGGTGGGTCTTCTCAACAGGCTATCGATAAGTTGGTGGATCACATTCTCTCTCTTTGAGGTTTTCATTACAGTATATTGTTGTTATGTTTTGTGTTATCTGTGTGTGCTAGCCATCGCAGCATTGTTGTTATGTTTGTCCATGGTTTTGGCAGAATAATTAAATTAACTACAGGTTTATGTTGCAGTAGCGCCTACACTATTGAACTAAGATCGCAAAGGGCCAACAATTATAAGCTCAAGAGGATATATTAGTATTTAAGTTAGCAATCGCTCTTCAGTCATATCAATTTTAGAAAACAAAGTGTGCACCAGTGGCGGACCCAGGATTTGACTAAGACTAGAGCCAAATCCTGGTGGCCAATTCTTAGTGGCTAAAATGGTAAAATCAAAACGCTATAGCCTATAGTATAGTTTATAGGACTATATATACACACACACATATTTTATAGAAAATAAAAATTCTCAAGCAAAATTGGCAAATTCAAAGAAATTCTTGAACAATAATTAATAGTATGATATAATAGCTCCTGCACCTTAAGATGATGCCGGAGGATGATTGATGCTTCCTGTTCCTGCTTGCTCTTACTCTCGATCTGGATCTAGATCTGACAATGGAGGATGGATGATTCATTGTTCTAGTTCACCAACTCAAGAGAAATACGATACAATAGTCCTTGTCCTCTTCATTTAATTGGAATCAAAAGTTCATAATTAGCAGTTGAAATCAACGCAAAATAAGAAAAGTTTCTGAAACTACTAAAATTGAAGGAATACATACCTTCACAGCTTCACTTCACGTTGAATCACGGCTTCTGGACAGGGTGCTCTCGGCTCCTTTGCCCCTGGCGGATGCGGACAGGCCACAGGCGGCAGCAGTCCTGGCCTCCTGGGTGGCAGGCGGACGTGTCTAGGGGTTGGGGCTCTACCGGCTGCCACTCTAGGCCCCTAGTCTGGCCTCTGACTCCGAGCGTGTGTGGGCGCTGGCAGCTGGGCGATCGTCCGGTCGACGAGCGAGCAGCCGAGCAGGGGACACGGCAGGAGAGGCAGGGGCGGCCAGCCATCCTGGTGGCCAGGGCACGGAGGCCAGAGCAGCGGAGCTGGGGCAACAGGCGAGGGCGCGGGCGCGGGCGCAAGGCGTGCTGCTTGCGGCGGCGTGGACGGTGGCCGCGCAAGGATCGGTGGCCGAGTGCAGCGCTTTCTCTTCCGTAGTTTTCTCTTTAACGGGCTTCTTTCTTGGACCAAAATGAAGAGTTGCTGCTGAAATTTCTAGGCCACGACTAGAGCTATGGCCCTGCTGGCCCTAGGTCTGGGCCCGCCCGTGGTGTGCACTAACCTCATCCACTACTCAAAATGTAAAATTTTCTAGCAAAAACTACATGTGTAGTAGTTTCTTTTATTAAAGAATAGAGCGCTTATAATTGTACATCAATATAGATATGTTGTACTGTTTAGGTACAAATATATAATTAAATTATCTAAACTTCTACAATAATAACTTACATGAACTGTTATCTTGGATATTAATATATTGTTAATGGATATACTGTGTCTATTTCAAACTATAAGACGTTTTGACTTTTCTAGATACATCACTTTACCAAAACATCTTGTAATTTGAAATGGGGAAAACATATGAATAGTTAAACATTTCTGATAACTAATGAAACATATAGGCCTTGTTTAGTTCGCAAAAATTTTCAAGATTCTCCGTCACATCAAATATTTAGTCGTATGCATGGAGCATTAAATATAAACGAAAACAAAACCTAACTACACAGTTTACCTGTAATTTGTGAGATGAATCTTTTGAGCCTAGTTACTCCGTGATTGAACAATGTTTGTCAAATAAAAACGAAATGCTACAGTAGCCAAAAATAAATTTTTTTACAAACTAAACAAGGCCATAGTTTGTGTATTTATTTATTTATGAAACATATTATATATATATAGTAAACTTAGGTGCCAATTGTCTGAAGATTATTGGAATCACTGCGTTGGGCACGCCCTCATGGCTTACGCCCAGGAGTGTGGCAGATGAGTTTTGTATCGGTTGCGTCACATGGCCACATTTCCTGGTGCATCGAGGCTCACATATTCCGACAAATTCCATCCTCTCCATATGCCTCTCATTGCAACAACCACGCTGCACGCTCTACCGGCGAGCGTCCATGGCCGGACAAGAGCAGCAACGCCGCCGGAGCGTCGTGCTGTTCCCGCTGCCGTTCCAGGGCCACATCAGTCCGATGCTCCAGCTCGCCGCGCTGCTCCATGCGCGGGGGCTCGCCGTGACGGTCCTCCGCCACACCGGCTTCAACGCCCCCGACCCCACGCGCCACCCGGCCGACGAGTTCACCTTCGTCCCCATCCACGAGTCGCTCCCCGCCGAGGTCACCTCCCCCGGCGCCGACATCGTCACGCAGCTCCTGGCCCGGCCCTGAACGCCGCCTGCGAGGCGCCCTTCCGCGCGGCCCTCGCGTCGCTGCTCCTGCGTGGTGGTGGTGGTGGTGGCCAGGGACCACGACGTCGCGTGCGCGGTGGTCGACGGGCACTGCTACTCGGCGCTGCGCGCGCGCGGCGCACCAGCTTGGCCTCCCCGCGCTCGCGCTCCGGACGGACAGCGCCGCCACGTTCCGCACCATGCTCGCGTACCCACGGCTGCGCGACGCCGGCCTCGTTCCCGTCGATGTCACTACTGATCAACACGTTCGAGGGGATCGAGGCGTCGGAGCTGGCCAAGATCCAGCGCGAGCTCTCCCGTCCGGCGTTCCCGGTCGGACCGCTGCACTTGCTGTCCCAGGCACCGGCGGAGCAGAGCCTGCACGCGCCAGACCGCGGCTGCCTGGCTTGGCTGGACGCGCTCCGTGCTCTACGTGAGCCTGGGCAGCGTGGCCTGCGTCGACCGCGGCGGCGTCTTCGAGGAGATGGCGTGGGGGTTGGCCCGCAGCGGCGTGCCGTTCCTGTGAGTTGTCCGTCCGGGCTTGGTCGCCGGCGGCGAGGAGGTTCCGCCATTGCCAGATGGGTTCAGCGAGGAGATCAGGAACAGGAACAGAGGGAAGATTGTCACTTGGGCGCCACAGAGAGAGGTCTTGGCGCACGCCGCCATTGGTGCGTTCTGGACGCACTGCGGATGGAACTCGGTCTTGGAGAGCGTCTGCGAAGGCGTGCCCATGCTTGTGCAGCCGTGCTTCGCGGACCAGATGGTGAACGCGAGAATCGAGATACGTCACGCATGAGTGGGGCGTTGGGATGGAGGTTGGGGAAGAGATTCAGAGGGGGAGGGTTGCCAAGGTGGTGACCAAACTGATGGTTGGGGAAGATGCAGCTCAGATGAGGGGCAGAGCTTACCATCTGAAGATGCAGGCATCTGCTCGTCTCTGTGAAATGCAATTTCTTGTCATGCCAAATTGTTTTTTTTTTTTTATGAAACAGGAGGGGGAAAGCCCCTACAGAAATTTACTAAAAACCAAAGCAGTTTACAGTTTACAGCCAAAGATCAAGAAACAAAGAACGAAATAAAGAAAATCTTGTTAAATACTAATTAATGTGTTGCAAACTTGCAATCTGTTAGGGATCATATCAATGTGTTCAACTATGCTCTGCTCCCAATGCCAAGAAGCCTGTTCGAGATTTTTAGATGAACTGATCGAGGTTCCATTTTAGGTCTCCTTTAGAACAAAGGTTTTTTTTTCCTTTTTTTATGTGTTTTCCTATGAAAATAAATGCCTATAGAATTTCTACATGATCCTTGTGAAATTCCTACGATTCAGAGAAGCCCTTAATTAATCTTTGCTAAAATGTCATGTTATTGGCTATCCCTAAATACATGGTTAGATCTAATGTATCCTCTTTTAGTCCCCAAACCAAATATATGGTAAACTCTAGGGGGGGGGGGTCTTCGGGTCCGGCTGTTCGGACGGAAACTACCGTCCGGCAGTCTCCCGCGCAATATTTTCTGCGTGAGCTCCAGATATTTCCCGCACAGCTCCAAGTTCTATCGACGAGATTCTTTCCTTCACTACATAGTTCTCTAAATTTCTATTGGCTGTCTAACCCGCATCAGCAGCAGTAGGACAAGCGGATAGATGACAGGCTGTCACATCCTCTACTCACCCACACGTACAAATGACTTTTTAACAAATTAAAAAAATTATAACTCTTAAACTAAACATCCAAATTAAATTTTAATCACACCATCAAATTTCTTACAATAAAATCTTCAAAACAAGATCTCACAAGAATATATTCAGATAAAATTTTATTAACGAACAATTATTTTAAGAAAATAGAACATTGTCTTTTATTGAGTAGAGATGATGTTCTAGGTTTAGAAAATAATGTTCCGTCTTAGTAAAAATTGTTCTAGATTTAGAAGAACAATATTTTAGTTTTAGGTTTATGATATTGGTACTATATGAACAACTCTTCTCAAAATCTCAAAACTAAAATATCATATACATAACATAAATAAAAAGTAATAAAATCTAGAGCAATGCATAAGAAAAAAAAAAGAAAAACATATAATAGAGAAGATTTTAAAAATATCACGTGTATACTTTTCAGATATCCTGAAATATACTATAGAACAACACATATATACTAAGTGAACATTACTAAATACACCATAGAACATTTCTAAATATATAATAGAACATCGCATATATATATTACGTGAACATCACTGAATATATCATAGAACATCACATATATACTAAGTGAACATCACATAAAACATTACGTATATATACTACTATATGAAGAACAAAATTATCATAGAATATTATATAAATACTACGTAAACACGATATAACATAATATATAATATTAAACATATACTACGTGAATATC
>Ga0182004_10001807_pt1 | contig 16147 bp, 15 predicted proteins | sample Sormic07211540_1_FD_120479 | JGI IMG/M metagenome (GOLD analysis project Ga0182004, IMG submission 120479) | Endophyte microbial communities from Sorghum bicolor roots, Mead, Nebraska, USA - 072115-40_1 MetaG | ecosystem: Host-associated > Plants > Roots > Unclassified | place: USA: Nebraska...
AATCATCAAGTTGCTAAAAAGTCATTTTTATTATTTATTACTTAACATTAATCTAGTCACAGGATCATGGTCACAGAATTAAAATCCAAATGCTATACTTGCCTTAATCCAATTGCTCTTGCTTATCCTACTGGTTCTGCTGGTCTTTACTTGTTGTACAAGCTCTGATCTTGATCACCAAAAACTGCTCTCCGTCTAAACTCGATCATCGATCATCAACACAAACAATCGAAGAAAACATACACGAAGCAAACAAGGCTACAATTAGAACAGCACACCAAACATATAAAATAGTATGAAAATTTTATAAAATAATTCTACGCATCGCTACAATCACACGAACATAAAGATCATGAAAATCGGAGTTAAAACGAAGAAGATATGGACTTTCTAAGATTTTCTATAGAGAAATAATTATTTAAATAGAGTCACGAAATTAAAAAGTTTCAAACTGAGTAAATAATTTTACTAACATGTAGAGCTCATTAATACGAATCCAACGCAATTTGAATGGGTCAAATCAGAGTTAAAATGAATATTTTATAAGCAAAAGAAAATCAATGGCAATTTTGTAAATACTGAAAACGTATTATTGAACTAAATCGGTAGCCTTTACGTTTTTAGACGGTGAAAACGTATTCCCGGGTTACGCCTAAGGACTGCAGGTTCTATATTTAAAACTGCCAGGGGCTCTTTAGAAAGATGTCGGCCGAAGGAGTATGGTTGAATCTGGGCCGTTGATCGCGAAACAGATGGCGCACATTAGATCGGGAAGGGAAGAGAGTGGGTGCCGGCCGGAGCAGAGGGAATCCACGGCGGCTCCATGGCCGGAAAAAGAGAAGGCTCGCCAGAGTTGGCGGTTCCCGCGATTTAGTGCACAAATCGAAAAATAAAAAAATGGGAAGAAAGAGGAGCTCAAGGGGATTTTACCTAGGGGGTTTTTAGGGTCGGGGAAAGCTCGCGGACGACCCAACAGCAAGAACCACGGCGATGGAACTCCTGTTCCACTTCGGCGGTGACTGGAACTCCGAAGAGGCCGCTAGAAAGCAAGGAGAAGGGCTCTGCAGCTTCGGCACCACGTTGCGAAGGTTGGCACGCGGTTGCGGGCGAGAATCGGGCACCCAGAGCGAAAACCTCGGCGGCGGCTATTGAGGCATGTCGGCGAGATCCGAGACGCTGTAGACAAGGGGCTAGGGCTCAAGCGAAGGCACGAAGATGGGAAAAACGAGGGCGTGAAGAGGGCCTGGGGCTTTATAGGGGCTCGATTGACGTGCCGAGAAGGAAATCTCGGGAAATCTTGATGGCGGCGTCGTCCTGAGCCGGCTCGTTCACGTCTCAAGGTAGAAGAAGAGTACTTGCCACCGACGTGCGGGCCAGGGATGTCAATGAGAGGTAGGGAAAGGGAAAGGGGGAGGGCGCGGGCCGGCTGCCCAACTGGCCTATGCGTCTGCGGGCCGCGAGTTGACTCGGCCCAGCAAGGTGGGCATCGAGTTGGCGGGCTGGTGCTGCACATAGATGAAGAAGGGGGAAGCTGGGCCGCGGCGAGGGGAGAGGACCGGCCTAGCTTGGGCCGAGATTCAGGAGGGAGGTGAGGTCTTCTTTCCTTTTTTTTTCTTCTTCTTTTATTTCAAAACCTATTTCAAATCCGTTTTAAAATATGTTTGAAATGTTTTTGATCTTTGGTCAAATAACTCATCACAATAAAATGAATTTGCCAGCATGAATGCACAACCATATTACTAATCCTATGATAAATTTTTATCTTAATGAAAAATATTATTTTTCTATGTTTCATGAGCACAAAAATACAAAATTAAATTAAATTCTCCTATTTTAAATACTTGAAAATTTTAGGGTGTTACATACAAGAATTCAAGGCTTCTGTGACGATTAGATTATGACGATAACAACTTGTTTCCTGTCATTGCTCGCCTACTATGACAAAGTGACTATCGTCACAGAAGGTGGGTCACTAAATAGCTTATGTGACCACCAGAGGGCTTCGTCATTGATTTTGTGACAATAGTTCTCCTATCATTGATGCAATGACAAGACTAAATCGTCATAACAAATTAAACAAAATAATACATGTATGATGACATGGCAGATGACACAACAATGCCACATAGCAAACATTTTCTGATTGGTCCACTCCACGTGTCGTTCTAGGGTTGGTATACGTGGCTCATTTTGATTGGTCCACATTTCATTTTCAGGTTAGTATACGTTGTCATTTTTTTTATTTGACGTACTATTTTTTATTTCATCCATTTTTTTATTTGGTTCATGTGTTTTTTAATTGGCCCACAAGTAGTTGAAACATTGATTACAGCAGGCAAAGAATTCACGGGTTACAACAGCCAATATATATCATTCAACAATTATAACTCAGGGAAATACAAGTTATAATTATCTCAGCTGAGAGCTAATACGTCCCATGTACATCTGCAACGTCCAATATGTGCATATGAATGTTAACATCTGCAACTTCTCATCCTAGACAACCCGACCACACATCTGAAGCAGCAAGGCAACAAACATAAGATTATTTTAGAGGCAGAACAAAACACTATCATCTGTCAACAAAATGTAATCCAAGTTATAATTCTCTCTGCATAGAGCTGTTGCAAATGAACAAGAAAATCTTTTAGGATAACGGCACAGTCTCCAAAGCCTAACTTTGACTCCTTATTTCAAAAAGTGGTATATGTATACTTTTATGAAAGTTTTTTTTAAGACAAATCTATTTATATGGTTTTCACATTTCTAAATTCAACAACTTAAAAGTTATTTATGATTTATATTCATAATGTTTGACTCAAACCTTGTCCAAAATGACTTTTTTATGAATATGGAAGGAGTAGTTATAAAACATTATGCGAACTGATCATAGAACAATTGGTTGGGTTGCTTATGGTAGAACATGCTCACTAGACTCAAGTCCTCGACTTGGTACGGGTGCTAGTATTTTTCTACATTTATTATAAGATTTAATGGCATTATGCTTTTAGTGGCAGACGACGTATCCATTGACACTGAGACGCCTGTGGTGACTTTATGAATTTTGAGATATGTCGAGTCAGTCCTTCAGAGGCACTCATAGATGTAGGGTTTATGTGCGTGCATTCTTCAGGGCAGGTGTACGCGCGATATGAGTATCTAAGTGTGTTATTTGAAAAAAAATAAAACATTGTTCTCTCGAAAATTACAAAGAAGATAGAACATTGTTATTGCCTATATAGACATGTTTCCTAGTGGTTTATTATAAACTTAATTGTTGGACGGTGGGTCTTGGGTTCAATTGCTCATCCTTGGACTCCACTCCTTTTCCTTTTTTAGGACACTCTCAATTAATAATTGAATATGTTTAATCAAATATAACATAATTTGAACATGTCTAATACCAATATACGCAAACCTAGAGTGTATAAATGTGAATATGAAATTATGAAATATATTTAAATTACATTTAGTTACACTAATTAAAATTAATTATAAATATTCATTATCTTTCATTATTTAGCTAACTTCAAAAATTTAGTTTGCTAATTTTTTTTTTCATTTCTACTAACCTTAGATATGCGAGGAGCGAGCAGATGGATTAGAAGTGGACAGTCTTCTCGGTGTAGCCTTCCTTTATATAAAGCTTGATGTAAGTGCGCTTGCTTTAGCTTCATGGGGTGGGACAAATTCAAACGTTGTGTGTTGGCCGCGTGACCTTGTCCCTATCCTCCAATGGATGTTTGTCTATGTTGGGCCATGGTGTGATATCAAAGCCCAAGCTGCAGCACGCTATGGTAAGACATAGACGAGTTGTCTTCTTAGTTCTTTTTTCATTTTATTTTTCACAAATGTTCATGGTCACCTAACATACAAGCTTATGGGTTTAAAAATTATAATAGTTCTATACTTTATGATGAGCAACTATTGTCATTGATTTATCATCACAAATCCCATATAGAGTATACTATGACGATGTTATGACAAAGACATAACTTGGTCATAAACAATTGTCATTTTGTGGACAATCGTCACAAACAACCACTGTTTATGACAGATATGTGCTCTGTCATCTGGCAGTCATCATAGAAGCCTAGATTTCTTGTAGTGGTGGTGTGATCCTAAATAATGAAATAACGAGTATTTAGTTTGCTTGACTTTGTCATTAAGAAGTTGTCAATAAAAATGATTCAGACTAATCTTTTAATGGAAATGATGAATAGTTGTTTTGTCATAATCCTTTCAAGTACCTAGTTTGTAGTCTTGAATTCTCTCGAGTTTTGGATAAGATTGTTTTGATATAGGAATTTACACTAAACTTGAAACTTGTGGGTAGCGAATGCTTGATCTAAGTCTAGGTAATTGATGGATATGATATGAGAAGGTTTGAGCTGCTATTTATCTTATTCTAAGTAACACTACAGTTCTAGAGATTTACTTTTTGAAAACATAAAAATGATACATGATGAGTTCCTTGTATGATAGATCTTGAATCCCTACCACAAACACTACATGCTAGATTAAGAAAACCACTTACATATTTTAATGCTTGTTTTGCATTGAGTATTGTCAAGCTTTGTTGACCCTTAAAAACTTGTCATGCTTTTTCAAGACCACGTACACTCCACCCAAATATGTTGTTTCTACACTGGAAGTATGCAACAACAAGCCATCCATTTAGATCCACCTAAAAATGTTCTACTCCTACACTAGGAGTGAACACAAAAAATATGCTTGATAGATTTCCATCCACCCAATCACCCCAAAGCCACCAAATAAATGCTCCATGTTCTTGTTGCTATCTCTCAAAGTTTTGTTGCAAAAGAGGCATAGGCTATGCAAAAGTTGTTTAAAAAGTAGTATTGGAGAATGGACAAATGTCCAAGAGACAAAGAAAAATAAATAAGATAGCCCTATTCTCTAGCAAGTGTTTTCAAATTCCAAAAGAGATAGATATGTTTTCAAGGAGCAAAGTAGAATTAGGTTCGCACCATGCTTTCACTCTTGCCACCATTTACACCATTCATAGCCTTATCCACCACATACACCACTCCACATATATTCCACACACATGCATATCTTGACTTCATTGTATGACTTGTTTCTCTAGATCCATTGTTTGACTTCATAAAATATGCTTTGCAAGTATGTATGTGCTGTCTCCCCTCCTATGAACTCTACATAAGCTTTATTAGTTGTAGGATGAGCGAGAGAGAAGGCATAACATCATTATTGCATTGGTAAGGATCCATAAATACCATATATTGAGAGACTTTAGAGAGTCATACAAAGGAATGTCTAAGTTTTATTTAGAAAACTTACAAAAACTCCAGAATATGGTTGAGCTAAGAGCTTAAGGCATAGTGTTTGACTTGATTGTTCTGTCTTTCAATTGCTCAAGACCCAAGTGGCAGCTACAAGCCCCATGGTTGAAGGTAATATGGGTAAGTTTGAAAGTCAGAATAGTCTATTCTAATGTGGAGAAGATTTTTTGTTTGAACACATGTGTACTTTTGAGGTGTGAAAGCATTGTAGCAACTCCTGATCCATTGCTAAGATTAGCTTTGCTAAGGGACTAACAAAGTTTAAGCTTTAGGGAGCGTGTTGACAGTTGCTAAGTGTCACTTTTAACCGTCAACTGAACATAAATAGATGCTCATAATGAAATATATGCATAGGATAGGGGCTAAACTGATAGAGCTCCAGGAGTTTTGGTATATCTATGATTTTAGGGATTAAACAGGAACATAGGAGAAGACATGGTGGATGTTGGTGTAAAAAACATATTCCAACGCAACTATAAAAGAAAAAGATTCTAGAGAACACCAAAAGCGAGACCGTGCAAGGTGGGGCCCACCTAGCGTTGAGACAGGTCGACTGACCTAGGGGCTAGGGCGACCATCCTAGCGTGGCCCCACCTGGTAGCAGCCTCCTCTCACATTGTTCCCCCAAACCTCAAGGCTTAATCTCCACCATTGTTAAAGTCGGTTTGATCCAAGTGTCCACGTTTATTCCATAGGGCTATAACTATCGAGGCCCCCTCAGATCAGAGCATTCTCCTCTAGGTTGAAACCCTAATTCCGCTTCTACATTAAGAGTTCCTAGAGAGAATCAAGAGAAGCATTGAGAAAAGATTAGTTTTGTAGTCCACAAGAGATTAGGACTAGTCTAATTTAGAAATAGAGAGATAGAGTGTTGGGGAAGAGTTTGGGGAAGCTCCAGCCTGCCAGTGGCTCCTCTTCGGCTTGTACCTATGGGATCAAGTTCCACTATACCTAAGGCTAGACAAAAAAACTTGAAGCTCGTTAGCTCGCTTTGCTCGTGACTGGCTCGGCTCAGCTCGGCTCACTATTTTTCGTCTAGCTAGCCACAAGATTTTAGCTCGTTAGCTATAATGAGCCAACTCGAGCTAGCTCAGGAGCCGCTCGCGAGCCAAACGAGCTATAATTTCAGAAAAAAAGTCATTATAATTTATATTAGTTTTGTATTACTTTATGTCTTACAGTTTACAAATGATTGATATGTTAGCTCATATGAATATTTTGCTCGACTTAAGACTATTAGATATATTATTTTGTATTATTAGTATATTTAAGCTTTAGATAAGTAAAAATAATATATTTTGTATACTTTTTATACCTGGCTCGCAAGCTTAACGAGTCGAGCCGAGCTAGCTTTCTGGGTCATTAATATAATTAGCCGAGTCAAGCTGTCTTGTTATCCTAACGAGCCAGAATGAGTCGAGCCGAGCCAAGCCAGCCCTGCTCGTTATCCAGCCTTAACTAGCCCTGGAGCTTGCTCAGTATTCAACTTCTAATTAGAGTAAGTTCGTTGTTATTATCACAAATAATGACCCCGCTCGAAATAGTTCCATTAAAAATGCTACATCAATATTTTCTATGCACCTGAAAAAAAAAACTCTAATAATCATAAGAAATATCAAAAGTGGCCATAAACCAAAGTTGTGTTTCCTTGCCCTATAGTCACCGATCTCACTCCTACATCATCAGCATCTCCACAAATGTTTCATGTTGTTCTCGACACCATCTTGTGGACCCTACCTTAAGCATCTCCAATTGAGAGCACTAGTTTACTAGTTGTCGGTAGGCCACTAGTTAGGCACATTTCTATAGCGTGAGAGAGCAGAGGCAGATGTTGCGATTTGGCACAAAATGGTTGAGATGAAGGCGTGGAGGAAAGAGAGAGAAGTCAGAGATCGTGCGGGGTTGCTCACCAATGGCCAAGAGAAGGCTGGCGGGGCAGTGTTGAATAAGAGGCGACGGCCAGGTGGTAAGTCAGCTTCATGAGAAAATACCAATATACCAATAGACTTAATTTTGAAATCAGTTTCTGGCCTACAAATTTTTGCATAAGCAGTCCACAACTTAAGGCCCCGTTTGGCACGGCTCCACTTCATTAGTAAACTGTTTTTTGGTGCTTCAGCTCCGGAACAGCTCTATCGGTAGAATTGGAGTCGTTTTGGTAAATCATTTGCAAAAATTTGCTCTCACAGGATGCCACGTGGAATGCCACGTGAAGTCATAATAAGCTACTATTTTTGGGTCCTTTGCACCCTAAAGCTCTGAGAGAGCATACTTTTAGGAGCTCCCTCCATTGGTGGAGCCATTTTATTTTACCCCGTTTGGCAAAAATTTGGTCCTTTGCTACGGGGTGAACATTTATACCCTGTTTAAAAATTTGGCACGGCTCCACTTCAATTTGGTTGAAGCACCTTTTCCGGTACTTCGCCGTTTTCATGGCATCCTGTGGAAATCAAACATACCACACAATGAACAAACCATGGTATATATACATATTGTTGGTGCAAAAGTAGATTTGCAAACACAAAGGGCTAATACCCGATTCAACGTTAAGGCGTGCCAGCCGATTTGACCTTACAATCGACAAAGGTGATAACTCGAATACTTTGGTCCCGACAACAGCGATGCACCCGAATGTCACGGCCAAGAGGTATTCACGCGGAACTCGAGAACTCGTCGAGATTGACTCGATGAATTCCTAAGAACTCGTAAGTAAAAGGAAAATACGCAGGTTGACGAAGTCATCGAAAAAGTAGATGATGGAATAGATGTAAAAACTTGTGTTTGATTGATTGTGTGTCTTCTTATATTGCTACGGGGTCTACATTTATACCCTGTTTAAAAGAGTTACAATCAGAACACGACTAGAAGTCGAATTCCAAATCAAACGGAATCTGTATGTAAATCAAACTCTAACAACTATGGAAAACATTAATTTATCCACCACAACCGATCGGCACACCATCACCATCCGACCGACAATTCGTGCGCCTCCTTTTGTGTCCATCGGCAAATCACCTTTCGTAGCCATCGGCAACTATCAGCATCAGTCATCGGCATAGATCCACTACCACTCCTGGACTTGGCCACATTCTGTTGTTTCATCATCGGTATCAACCCTCAGCGGTAACTCTTCTATCAACCATTCACCACTTCGTTCGCATGCCGATCTATACCTCACTAACTCCCAGATACGTGCCCAAAGATACGTGTCCAAAAACGGTGTCAACACATGCCCCCAATTTCGGAGTATGAAATAAGTAATGCTCCGAAATTCTCCTTAGTAATGATGTCTTTCCGTAATTACTCCCTCCTGACAGTAATTAATTGCCAAATCCAAATAACCTTAGCCCGATTCTCCAATATGTTCCTCGAATTTCTCAACTTCTCGAACCAAATCTCCTAAATATACGTTCATCGACAACATTTTCGTTAGAGAAGACTGCCGATGAGCCGACCAGAAGATCCTGCACAGTAAGATATCTTCAAAATCATGACCGCTTGATGTCAAATCACCTGCACAATCCCTTGATTACTGTGTGAACAGTTACCATATCCACCTGAACACCCTCAGATTTCACGGATACGGTAAAGAGATAAGTCAGAATTGTCCTTGCCTTCTTCGTCCTATAAATACTTCCTTCTTCGGCACTCTTCCTCCACCTTGTCATTCTACATCCACCAAACCCATCTTCCTGGCGACACTGTTCAAAAAACTCAAGAACTCTAGCAAGGATCTCCTCCAACGATTCTTCGAGTCTTCGATCTCTTCCTCCTCTCGGGAAAAAATGGCCATCAACTTCGTCGTCCCTGAGGTCAATTCAACATCACTTTTCTTCTTTCTACCGTACTTTCGATTTTCACACGGTTATTTACTTGGTATTTTCTTTCCCTCTCTCTTTTTTCTTCCAACCTCCAAACCTTTAGGAGCTGGCCAAGAAAATTGTTATTCCCACCGATCAACCCCACTTTCAATGTCTTGGTCCGTTGGGAAATCCAGATCCTACCGATTTGATAAATGCAGAAACAAATAGGATCCCCTTTAGAACTAAGTACTTCTCCTTAGATTTGTGGAAAGATACCTACCGATCCTGACCCAGTTCTACTAAAGGATGGAAAGATTGTTTCTTTAGAATTGGCAACTCAAACAAAGTTCAATGGGGTGAACGTAAATTAGACCATTGCATCAGGCTATCTCTTGCCGATATGGAAAGAAACGAATCACTACTGATAGCAGCCTCCTATTTCTAGTCAGACACCCTTAATGCTTTCGTGTTTGGTCATGGCCCTGCTTCTCCTACCCTTGCCGATGTACTTATGCTCACTGTTCTGGAGATAGCAACTGTGGATGATAGCCACCTGTTCGATAGTAAGCTTGAAAAACAGGACCAGTTGGGCAAAGGGAGCATGCCATGTTTCTGAACATGTGGCTAGATAAATTTGTCTTCTGCGGCCGATCGGTAGAGCCAACTTCTGTTTATCTATCGGTGGTAGAGAAACTAGTCGGTGGTGGTCGCTTCCCTCTCGGCCGATACCGTTAGGCTCTGTTTATCATCTCTTTCATCAAGTGGCTAGAAGATTTTGTTAGGCCAACCCATCGGCAACTTAGGAGGCCCTTGGTGGTTCGTCAACATGTGGCTCAATGTTCACTTGCATAAACGCCTCCGATTCGACCTCTTCGCACAGCGATTTCCCAGAGATATCGCCGAAGATCATGAACTGGCTGATGAAGAATTGACAACTCGCCCACCCCTGAACTATGGTGAGGCTGCTATAGTCCTACCTAGTACTGGTGGCAATGAATACCAGGTCAGCCGATTCTTCCAGATTCTATATGAGGGCCTTCCCAAAGATCAGCGGGCATGGATGCCTTATGAAGATCCGGAAACCAGATTCCCACTCACTTTTCACCCCTTTGATGACGCTCTCAACAAAGACAACGATCTGATGATGGCAATCATCACTCCAAGGGCCATACCAGTGAAGTTTTTCGGCAGTGGGAAGAACTCGAACCCCACTTATGAATTTTATAACCCATCGGCACTGGCTCGTCAACTGGCTTTTGGACAGCTATCGATCGGACCCTAAACCCTAAACCTAGGGAGACTATAACTAGTGGGCTCGAGTGGATAAGAATAGCCCAACTTCAACCAAATGCCGACACATCAGACATCGATTTATCGGCATGGATCCCGGTCCTCTTTATTACTCAGGTGTACAAACAGTGGTGAGAAGAGTGGAAAGAACACCTGTTCTGGACATCAACTCTGACATACCGCAGCATGATTGACCCCAACTATAAGGTCCCCGATAACATTGTAAGTCTTCAACCGATATCTCAGTTCTTTTATTGTTTCTGAACTTATCGGTAACTTACTCTCTCCTTTTTAAGCAGGTTGACAAACCACCACCAATAGTTAGCAAGAGTGGAAGACCGATCGAACTCCTCCCGTCAGGTCCAATCTCTCTGATCGGTCACAACGCACCAAGTCTGGCAGCTTTAATGCATCGAAATGTGCGTTTTAAGAAGATAACCACCAAGCGGTCAAAGATGTCCCCATCAGTAGCCACTGCTACCCTAGCACAGGCTTTCAAGGTAGACTTTTGATTTCATTTACTTATACCGATTCTGTTCCACACTCACATAATCTTTTTAGGATACATCGGCTGCTATGGGAACCTCATCGGTAACCTTTATCTTTTAACAAGATTTCATCAACATTTTTTCATACTTTTATTCATGAAATCTGGCTTATTGTAACAACAAACTGGCAAATCGGCAAAGACTAGAAGCGCCCAAATAAATGCCGATGCCCCCTAGCTCAGCCAAGCCAAGAGAAAAGGCCTCAAAAGCACCAAGTCACAACCAAAGCGCCAGAGGACAGCACCACCTTCTCCTTTTCGTCCAGTGTCGCCGATTCATGTGGAATCCTCCCCTTCTTCACCAGAAATCCAGACACAGCAAGTACCGTCCCCTCCTCAATCAGCACCTCAGCCACAAGAAGCTCCAGCCGATGTACCTGAGCAGACTGCTGATCCAGCTGATTTGAATGTGTCATCGGTTGTTCCCCAGTACAAACAAGCACTGTCCACCCTCAAGGTAAAGTACTGATCATAACATCATTACCAATGACTCTTATTTTTGCTAATCATAATCACCTGTGTAATTTCTCAGTTGATATCATTCCATCAGTAACTTCAACCAATCAACCCATAGCGCCGACAGTATCATCAAGCCAGAGGTGTGAAATTGCTCTCAAGCATGTAAGCTATCTGATTTCCATCTTTTTACATCATTAAAATTTGATCATCAAATAACTTATCTTTATTCTCTTTCAGGAACTAGACTCCCCAGACAGCTTATTTTCTTTCACCATTGATATCTCCGATGATGAAGGCGAAGAAGCGAGCTCCTCCCAAGTAGTAGGGATTTCATCGGCAGAAATCAAAGCCAAGGTGGAAGATCTGTTAGCCCTGCTGCATCAAGATACTGCCCAGTTGGTTGATGATTTTGATCCAGCCAAATCTTTGTTCAAGACCCTTCGCGGTCAAATTCCAGCCGATGCTGAAGAGATTCTCTTCCAAGCTGCTCATCTAGAAAGCCGCTAGCTTCAATATCAGAAAGCTACCCGACGTCTTGCCGATATAGCTGCTCATGTCCAACTCACAGAGGAAGTAATGCAAGTAAAGCGCCTTGCCGATGAGAAACATAAGAGCATTGGCATTCTGCAATCCTCTGAGGAGACACTGAAACAAAAGATTTCTGATCTATCGGCAAGAAGGGAAGCTCCGCTAGCCGAGCTCAAACAAGTGGAAGAAGCCTTAATTCAAGCTCAGCAAGAAGAAAGCCAGCTGCCTGAGATGATCAAAACTCTCCAACAAGAATGTAACATCCAGGCCCGCAAGGCACTGCAGATGAAGAAGAAGCTGAAGCCAGTAGAGGGTTCTGCCGATGAAGACATCCGAGAGATAGAAGAAGCTGACTAGATTCGCCTACGCGCCATATCAACCATTCAAGCCCTGCTGAATCTGTAAGCTCTTCATCGACGGCTTGTTTCGTTCTGCCCCTAGAAACTTCTGATCATTTCAGTCTAGCCGATAGGACTGTTATCGGCACCTTTTAAAACATTATGCACGGTCCTAGATACATTTCATCCGGCCGATAGTAGTGTTATCGGCACTTAAACTTCTATGCATCGACCCAAATACTTGGGTAATACTCTGAAAAACTCAACTCCTTCAAGAGTTTCTAAAATATAAGCGTTACCAGGAGCAGACCGATTTATCTGATAAGGTCCTTCCCAATTGGGAGACCATTTTCCAAACTTTGAACTTTTAGTTCCAATCGACAAAATTAGTTTCCATACCAATTCACCGTCGGCAAACTCCTTAGTTTTTACTTTTTTATCATACCATCTAGCAACTCTCTTTTTATTCTCTTCTATACCCATCAAAGCTCTCAACTGATGCTCTGCTAAATCATCCAACTCATCTTTCATCAAAGTATCATAGTCATCGGCAGCCAACTGATCTTGAAAAGAGACCCACCTAGATCCAGTCTTAATCTCCCATGGAAACACTGCATCGTGCCTATATACCAATTGATAGGGCCTTTGGTCGATCCATGACACGCCATTCGATATGACCACAAAGCTTCATTCAACAATATGTGCCATCTTCTAGGATTTTCTTCAATCTTTCGCTTGATGAGCTTAATAATCCCTTTGTTAGACGTTTCGGCTTGTCCATTGGCTTGAGCATAATAAGGAGAAGAATTCAATACTTTAATCCCCATACCGATTGCAAATTCATCAAACTATACCGATGTGAACATAGTACCCTGATCGGTAGTGATTGTTTGTGGAATACCAAATCGGTAAACGATGTGCTCTTTCACAAAATCAATCATGTTAGCCGATGTTACTTTCTTCAAAGGAATAGCTTCAACCCATTTAGTAAAATAATCAGTGGCAAGTAGGATAAACTTATGCCCCTTGCTTGATGGTGGATAAATCTGGTCGATTAAATCAATAGCCCATCCCCGAAACGGCCAAGGCTTAATAATAGGATTCATGGCCGATGCGGGTGCCCTTTGAATATTGCCAAACCTCTGACATCCTTGACACCCTTTGAAATATTTAAAGCAATCCTCAAGTATAGTCGGCCAATAATACCCATTTCTCCTAATCATCCACTTCATCTTAAAAGCCAACTGATGTGCTCCACACACTCCTTCATGGACCTCACCCATCAAGCCTTTAGCCTCATCATTACCCAAGCATTTGAGTAAAACTCCGTCTATCGTTCGATAATATAACTCTTCTCCAAGGAGTACATACTTGGTAGCTTGAAACCTGACACGTCTCTCAACCTTTTTAGATGGATCTTTTAAGTAATCAATGATTTCTTCTCTCCAATCATCGGCACTGATTGCCAATAACATATTTAAGATAGGTTGATACCCCGAGGCATGCTGAGCCAACCGATTAGCCTCTTCATTATGTAATCGAGGAACATGCTCCAATTGGAAATCCTTGAATTCCCTTAATAATTGTACACTCTTTTCATAATAAGTTATCAAAACCTCACTTCGACATTCGTAAATTCCAGTCAATTGATTTATAACAAGCATAGAATCGCCGAAGATCTCAACAGCATCAGCACGAACCTCCTTCAACAATTCCAACCCCTTGATTAGAGCTTGGTATTTGGCTTGATTATTGGTCGACATGGCAACAATCAACAAAGAGAACTCATACTTCCTTCCTCGAGGAGAAATTAGCACTATGCTGATTCTTGCCCTCGGTCACACGTGGATCCATCAAAGAAGAGCGTCCAAGGAACGATCTCCAAAGCCCCTACTACACCGCAATGCTGAGTCATGAAATCGACCATAATCTGCCCTTTAACTGCCTTAGCCGATTCATAGTGCAGATCAAATTTCGACAGCGCCAAAATCCATTTGCCGATTCTACCACTCATAATTGGCATAGATAGCATGTACCGGACTACATCATCTTTACATATAACAGTGCACTCGGCCGATAGCAAATAGTGTCTCAACATGATACATGAAAAGTATAAGCATAAACATAATTTTTCAATTGCCGAATACCTTGTCTCAGCATCCACCAGTCTTCTACTTAAATAATAAATCACACATTCCTTCCCTTCAAATTCTTGAATTAATGCCGAACCGATGACCATTCCATCGGTAGACAAATACAATTTGAAAGGTTTTCCTTGCTGAGGTGGAATCAAAACTGGAGGATTTGTTAAATAATTCTTGATTTCGTCCAATGCTGACTGTTGCTCTCTCCCCCATACAAATTCTTGATCGACTTTCAACTTAAGCAAAGGACTAAAAGCACAAATCTTACCAGACAAATTAGATATAAACCGTCTGATGAAATTTATCTTGTCGATCAATGATTGAAGCTCAGTTTTATTGGTAGGAGCAACTATCTTGTTAATGGCATCAATAGATCTCCTACTGATTTCAATTCCTCTTTGATGCACCATAAAACCAAGAAATTGTCCTACCGATACACCAAACACGCATTTATTAGGATTCATCTTCGAACCATGCTTCCTTGGGCACTCCAGCACTTTTCGCAGATCGGCAAGATGTTTTGCGAAATCCCCAGACTTAACCACCACATCATCAATATAGATTTCCACCAATTTGCCGATAAACTCATGGAAGATAAAATTCATAGCCCTCTGATAAGTAGCACCATCATTTTTCAAACCAAAGGTCATTACTATCCATTCGAACAACCCAACATGACCAGGACATCTAAATGCGGTCTTTGAAATATCTTCTTCAGCCATGAATATTTGATTGTATCCTGCACTGCCATCCATAAAGCTAATGATCTGATGTCCAGCTGTAGCATCAACCAGCAAATCGGCAACTGGCATTGGATAACCATCCATCGGCGTAGCTTTGTTAAGATTCCTGAAATCAATGCAGACACAAAGCTTCCCATTCTTCTTGTAAACTGGAAGGACATTGGAAATCCTTCCGCATACCGACATTGTTGAATAAATTTAGCTTCAATAAGTTTAGTTATTTCGGCCTTAATATTAGGAAGAATATTAGGATTGCATCGGCGTGTTGGCTGCTGATGCGGCCGAAACCTAGACTTGATAGGCAACCGATGTTCAACAATCGATCGGTCTAAACTAGGCATCTCGGTATAATCCCAAGCAAAGCAATCTTTATATTCCTTTAACAAATCGGTTAATTATTGCTTACACTCAGAATCTAACTTAGCACTAATAAAAGTAGGCCTTGGCCTATCACCATTACCTATATCTACCTCTACTAAATCATCGGCCGATGTAAACCCCTGACCTAACTTTCCATCATCGGTGAACCTATCCATTAAAACTCCTCATCAGAACCGACTGCTTGGATCGGTGGAATTTCATAATCGGCAACCTTGAGAAAATCCTTCTCCCAAATCTCCCCTGAAATGCATCTGGTCCTTTGATAAGTATCTGCTTCTGCCGATGCAATGACATATGAAGAATCTCCTGGGACAATTTCAATCTTGTCACCTACCCACTGAACCAAGCATTGGTGCATTGTAGATGGGATGCAACAATTGACATGAATCCAATCTCTCCCCAACAGTAAATTATAAGCACCCTTTCCACTGATGACAAAAAAACTTGTCGGCAAGGTCTTGCTGTCGATGGTCAACTCAACGCATATGGCTCCCTTGACTGGAGACACATTTCCTTCAAAATCCTTTAACATCATATCGGTCTTGGTCAAATCCTGATCCCCTTTGCCAAGCTTCCGATAGACTGCATAC
>Ga0182004_10001808_pt1 | contig 16141 bp, 11 predicted proteins | sample Sormic07211540_1_FD_120479 | JGI IMG/M metagenome (GOLD analysis project Ga0182004, IMG submission 120479) | Endophyte microbial communities from Sorghum bicolor roots, Mead, Nebraska, USA - 072115-40_1 MetaG | ecosystem: Host-associated > Plants > Roots > Unclassified | place: USA: Nebraska...
ATGTGTTACGAATTTTGTACATATAAAACTATATATATATAAAGCTTTTTACATATCTATTTAATTTTTGATGTGGTCTATTCATTTTATTATAGGCAAAGCTTAATTATTAAGCTAAGCCTACAATTTTCATTTATATATGCGTGTAATATAAATATATTATTGTATCAGCAAAAACATATATTGAAAAACCTATTATTATATATTATATAAAAACAATAAACAGAACCGAAGAAGTGAACCAAAAAAAAGAAACTCTTTAACACCGGTAATACCAACCGGTGTTAAAGTGTCCTGCAACGTGGCAGCCCTGGCAGAACCCTTGGTGTTACCAACCGGTGTTAAGGGGGGGTTTTAGCCCCGGTTGCAGGAACCGGGACTAAAGGGTGGGCCTTTAGTCCCGGAAGGGCAGCACCGGCTCAGAAATCGGGGCAACAGGCCCTTCCCGACCGGTGCTAATGCCCCGTCCTGCACCAGTGACCTTATCCCTATAAGGTCCATGTTCAATACCCTTTTAGAAACTCATCACATATCAAATGCTCACGGACTTCACTTGTCTCTTTCCAAAGTGAGTTAACACACTTTCTATAAGGACATGATATCTTGCTGGCTACCGCTGAATTCCTAAATGCAAAAGCTATAAGAAACTATTCACCCCTTGCAGATATGTCTTGTTGTGCCTGTACGAAAAGTTTAGGTTAATTTCCATTTTACCTAAAAATAGCACTGAGAAGTAGTTACGAAGTTGTTATCTTTTAACTACACTACTAGAGAACAGCTTACAGTTTTATCCATGTTTTATCCATCATCAACCTTTATGCAAGAGATCCAACAGCTTACAGTATTACAAAAAAACATATCACATGCACTGAAATAGTTGCATACTTTGACAATATTGAAAAAAACAGATGAATAGCTAGTGAAAGGGAATCCTAGTGATGGAAACAAGGAGAGCTGCTGCCACAATATCATTCGAACGTCTTCTTGAGGTGCGCAAGTAGAACTACCTGTTTTCTAGTAGCAGCAACACCACTCTCAACACCTGTTCCCACACAATGAGAGTTGTTGAACAAGTCAAAATCACATAACACAGGAACTGAAAAAAGTCCAGAACTACACAAGAGTTTAGTTCTGGACTTGTGACCTCAAATTACTGAAGGCTTGGTCTACAGCACGTTACCCAGCAAGCAACCAACACCACACAGCACATTCAAACTAAAAAGTGAGTTCCAACCAATGGAGAAGCTGCCCTTGCACATTGCCAAGCAATGTCCAAGAAAGCAAAAGGATTCACGCATTTAGCTAAAACTAATTCACTCAGAACCAAAAATGAATCTTCAAGGCTTCTCAGACTAAAGTGTGAAGAAAATCACCGAGCCACAAACCTTCCTTAAGAACTCAGATTGGCCGACTGTTGAGACTGAAGTCCAGCACCAAAGGGGGTAGGAGACTGTGCCCCCCTGGTGTGGCCCTCCGGCGTGGCACGTCCCTCTGGATGGGCATGGCACGCGACTCCTGCAGTGGCGGCACGGACCCCCTGCAGTGGTGGCCTCTGGGCGCAGCCCCTGCTGGGATCTCCTGTAGTGGCAGTGCTTGAGCCCTGCAGCAGCCGCGACAGGAGAGGACCGTGCTCCTGGGCGGCGATTTGGGATGGAAAGAAGGGGGTGGCACAGTATTTTGTTTCACAGAAGGAAGGGGATAAGGTCATAAGGGGAGCGAGAGCCTAGAAAAAGTGGCAGCCGCGATTTTTTTACACGCACACTAGGGTTTTGAAGATTGGGTACCCAAATTTTGGGCACGAATCTGGTGCACACTAGATTTTTAGCTCTAAATATATACCGACTGACTGTCTGACTTTATTATTGACCTAACCTGACTCATGGTTCGACGTTATCTATAGCGACCGATGTATAGTCGTTGAAGGAACCTTTACGACGGATGGATCGTTGTAATTCTTTACCGACCAATGTTGCATCGCTAAATACCAAGTTTCAGCAATGTATTGGAATGGCCTTTACCAACCAAATCAGCTGAAGGAACCTTTACCTAGTTTTACAGACCAAGGAAATGTAATGAAATAGCGCATGATGTTGCAGTGCTTCTGCAGAGACCTGATTTACAGCTAGCTAGAATTCTAGACAGACCATTCAAATACGAATGCGAAGTTTCCAGATAAATATTCTTTGCTTTAGGTATGCATTTTCACCGTGGTTCGCTCTACAGCTGAAATTTAGAAATGACACACATGCATGTAGGACACTATGGAAACTCAAATACACAAACCTGCCGACTTTTTTATAATTTACTTCCAAAGCAATCATTGTATTATATTAAGATTTTCTTTTAATTGGACTACATGCATTGTTAACATCTAATTCATGTGTGCTTATTACCAGTGAAGCATAAAAAGTATATTTTTACAATATAACAGGACTGATTTAGATTTGTACTAATATACATCTTGTCTCAGTGTCCTTCATTTCAAAATGTAGAATTGTAGATGGTAGGACAAATAGCACACTTGTTAGCAATAGAAAACTCGAAGTAACAATGGGGTTCACTGGATGAAGTGTTGAAAATTCTGCATGTTCTTGCTCAAAATGCAGAAAACATTTTTTAACTTCTTCCTCAGAAGTGAACCCTAAGGATGCCGGATGCGCCAATATCCTGCTACATGCTGCAATTAGGATGATGATGGCTAATCCGAGGAGCAGCTATGCATCACTTCGATGGAAGAACATGACCCAGAAGAGAACAAGGATCATCAGCCTGAGGAAAATTATTGGATTAGCTGCCAAAGAAAGCGTCCAGTGATTAGGTTACTCTCTTTTTTGCTGGTGATGTTGGTTGTACTGGAGTGTTTATGTCTGATAGCTTCTCCTGCTTGTTCTATTGCATTTATACCTTGGTTAGGTGTTTCAAATCTCTCTCTTTTGATACTCTAAACACTATAATTATGTTACAATTTCCATGATAATGGAAATGGGGTTATTATCCCGGTTCAAAAATGAAGATTTGAATCCGAAGGGGACGATACATAGTCATTTTTGAACTAATCTGGGAATTTATGAAGCTAATAAATAATGAACTCCCATATTACAAATTCTAGCAAAAAAAAGACTGATTCTGCTCCCACATTTTTATATTGACATAGCGATGCATGATTTTTTGAGTTGCTCGTAACCTTGGCAATCCATTCTACCTAAAAGAGTTGATAAAACCAAACCAAGCATCTTTGGGCGTGGCTGCAGTCAATTATGCTGCTCAACCGATAACAAGGTTGCCACATTATCCACGTTATTGTTTTGAGATGACACATTATCCATGTTATTAAGTGATGTTTCTTACACAGGATGGTATCACGCATTAGCTTCATCCTTTACATGCCACACAAGCAAACTCTCTGCCAGTTTGTCCTTACATGTCATCTCCACACCAAGACCAAGAGTTAAAAAATCCGTGTAAATGAAGTGGACCAATGCTGTGAAAACAAAAGGTTCCATGTCATCCATTGTTACACATACATTGTTGCTTTTCTCAGTGCAGTTCACAGAGCTCAGTCTCAAAAACGATGCCCATATGCTTCCAGAACCAACTTGTGGGCGTGGAAGACCTCAGGTTTAACCTTAAATACCACATTAGCTCTCTTAGTGCACTACAAATTTCCAATATATATGCAGTCATCCATAGGTCTGAGTGTGGCAGTGGGGTGTGACATACGTTTGTGCTGGATTTCGTTGTCATTGATGTCTTAGTAATACAAATGACATCACTACAGCATTATTTTTGCATGCAAAGAAAATTTACTGCCCATATGTTTGCAGCTTCCAACAATGTCAAAGATTTTCAGTCGTTTGATCACTTTGGACAGTACAACAGATAAAAATTCCTTGTGTGTGCTGAAGGAGGAAAATCTGAGAGAGAAATGGAAACTATGGTTGACCGACACAGATAGACAGTGGGACAAAGTAGATAACATAATTGCCAACCTAGCAAGTGGTTCTTAAATTATTTTTTAATTGTATTTGATGCAAAAGGCTAGTCATTGCTCTTTTGAATCGCCTGTAATATTTTCATTTGCCTACTATCACATGAGCAATTAGCTGCCAAACTCTGTGCAAATGTTCTGCAACAAGCATCCATAGTACCTCTGATTAGTAATTTTTCAGCAACGTTTAGATACCACAATAACTGATAAGAGTGGAGTAAAACACTTAGTTATTGTTAAAGGTCATGTAGTATAAGTTTTCTGCTTGCTTCACCCACATAAGAATGTATTTTTCAAACAAGAAAATGACTCATGATTACCTGCAACTAACTCTACATTTATTTATTGAAGTAAACCATATCTGAAGTCGATTTGAACTTTGGTTGCTTGGCATGAAATTTAGATTCTGCCCACGATGCTGAGGTCCCTAAGCGGATTGAAATTCTTTCTACAAGTTATTATTCTTTTAGAGCTACCCATTTTAGTGACATGTGAGGCACCAAGAATATTTCTTAGAAAGGAAGAACAGTACCGACTGTATGCACGAATCCACATATTATCAAGAACTAAGAAAGAAAAGTAGAGAACTGGTGTTGTCTAGATGACATTGTTTCCTGAAACAAAAAAATGCTAGTTTTTCTCATTACTCATAATTGAGTCGTACAAGGGCTAGTTGCTTCTAAATCAACAACAAAAACATCTTTCCAAAAATTCAGAAGTGTCATATGTCAACATTCCAACTAAGACTCAAACAAGATGCCTTCAGTGCCTAGTTGTGTGAGGAGAAATTGAAAGCGGATGGAAGACTAGCAAATATTGGAGGGCGGATATTGGAACTCAGATTGAAAAAAAGCTCTGATTCTCAAAACCAGGAACACTAGAATTTTGCATGAAGCAGAAGAATTTCAAGTCGTAGGACACATATGCATATTTCTTTATTTACAGCAACAATAGTGATGAGTGCCTGGTGGGTATGGCATGGTTAGAAAGAGACACGGACACAAGGAGTCAGTGAGCTAACCATTCTCCTAGACACGGAGTCAGACACACGGACAGCAACAATAGTGTTGTGCCATCTTGTGCAATCAGCACATGATCACATTCATAACAGCTACTGGGGAGAAGTGCGAAAAAGGTATACACACCTAGACATATCCCAATTCCCAACAAATTTGAGAGAACATGTCTCACTTCAACAAGACACTCTTAATCTTTTGTTACAGTTGGTTGAGTGCAACAGAGGCACAAAGCGTGCCTGTTTCCATAAAAAAAACACAGTGCCTCTAGAAAGGACTGAAATGAAAAGAATTTCCTTTCATCTAAAAATGTCCAAAATATAGGCAGATTTTGGCAAAATAAAAAAAGAAAACCCAATCATGGTGTAGTGTACCCTTATCCCAGCAAATATTCTTCCCATGCCATTTCAAACAAAACTGGATCTATTTCCTACGCATCTAAAACAGCATAAACTGAATAAGAACATACTGGATTCGGTCAATAAAAGATGCTGTTCAAATTAAACGGTTCTCATAAATTTAAATACAAATGTGCATCGATGACGGATAGAGCCGAACATTATTCAGCAAAGCTAATCATCATGACCAGTGTGCCAGTGTAGATCCGTTCATACAATAAAGAAACATTCATCGATCACTGCAGCAGTACAGCTAACCTATGAGGAAAGCAAAGAAATTCTGCAAGGATGACTAGCTAGGTATAGTCATCGGCTTCTGGCACTTCTTCCAGCTAGTCGTCGTCTGTGAGACTAAGCTCATACTGCTCCGGCAGGAACATGTTGAAATAACTCTTGAGATCCGGGTGCCCACGAAACAGGACCTTGACGCGGTCTACGATTCCACTGATGCCAATGCTGCAAACAATCCGTAAACAACACATCAGCCCATGATGCCATGCCACTACTGCTAGCTAGGTGCCTATGCGTGGTAGACGCTACATCTCTCGAGCAAGATCTAGGCTATAGGGTCTGGATCTGCAGGCTAGCTGCAAGTCGGTGCAAGGATCGATGGGCACCTATGGATGTACCTGTCAACTTGGCGGACGATGTCGAGAAACTCAAGGTACTTCGCTCGATCAAATGTATGCTTTACAGCCTGCACGAAGTCCACTGCGTCGTTCCATGTCGCAGCTGTTGCTAGTCTCCTTATTCCCCATACGACCAAACAAACACATCGGGTGGAAAATTATTAGATCAGAGTACCAGATCGCGAAGAAAACCGGCGACGAAAGGCAGTAGATATGTGTAGAAGCTACTCACGGGTTGTGAGCTGGGGTTGCCACCATGGGCGCAGGAGCAGCCTGCTCCTGCTCCTGCTCCTCCTCCCCTTCCTCCTCTCGTGCGCGCTTCATGGTAGCTGTCCCTGCCGTGACTGGTTTGCAATCACACACCACAGCAGTGCTGCCGCGGCCACATCTTAAGGACGAAGTGCGCAGAAAGTGACAACCTCGCCAACTAGCGTTCACCTGACGTGTAGTGATGAAGATGGAAGGCAGCGCACTGCAGGCACAGCACACGTTGCTGAGTTTTGTCCTTTGTGCCTTTTTGCGTTAGGAAGCCGCGGGAGAGAGCGTGGGCACGCCAGGCGGCGGCGGCGCTGTGTGCGCGGCTGGCCAGCACTGGTGTTAGATGGGGAGATGCAACGGAAAGGAAGGCTGTCTCTGGCTCTGGCACCAGCCTGGTAATTTCATGGCCGCCACCGTTGGAGCCATGGAGGCCCTCCCCTTGAGGGCGGAGAGGAGGATCACATATGCATATATGCATGCTTGTCGCGTGTTCCGTCTACTGTCCAGTTTGGTTTTTGGTCTTACACTCTTACGGACAGGCCACAGGACTCAGTCTCGCTGGCGCCGGCTGTGGACAGCACTTTGCTGACGATGGCTACTGGCTGTGTCCAGCAGGAAATTAAAACGCATACACAGATCAGGGTGAATTGAAGGGGTCTTGACTGTCATGTGGTGGTCCGATCCTGGTAGTTTGGTTACATACTATGGAGGGAGGGGAATGGAAGAGTACTTCGACGGGCCCAACATCTCATGCTGTGTATGCTGTGTTATTCTCAGGAACAAGGAGGAAGCAAAATCCTGGATTTGGGCAAGAAGCAGATTTTATTCTCATAGGCTTCAGTCGTTAATTTTAGATTCAAATAATGTGTACGTAGTCAACAATATACTCCTAAGTTGTGGTTGGTTTGCTGCTCCTCTTAGTAAAATACACGCCCAAATACGTTCATGAAAAAAGGTAGAGGCGGCAACGAGTGTTTGCTGCCGTGTTTTGTTTTCCGTTTTTCATTGAGTGCATCCGGCCAGAGATTCACTAGCAGTAGTGAACCGCACATGAGATGAGCTTATCGTGTCCACGCGAAGAAGCGTCTCTCACATCCTCAGATTTACATCCGAACCAAGACCAACAAGACTTTGCGCCTCCTTGGCCGGTCCACTAGCTACCATCGAGAAAAAGCCCTTCATCGCGGGTACGAACCCCGGCGGCCACGAAGCCCTTGTTTTTCACGCTAGCTTGGGGTGGCACGGCCATGTGGCTCATTTTACAGCCACACATATAAATCGATTTGTAAGGGTACTTGACGAACCGCCTCAACAAATCAGTGATTTATAAAGGCTCTTGCATGGAGCCGCCCCAACAAATCCTTATTGCAGTAGTGAAGTTGGCCAGCCTAACTAATCCAACAAAGAAAGCTAACTCTAGTAATTGCACAATAAGTTGTACATCCGTTGTACATCCAGTTGCAACATACAACTGTATTTTCTACTCCATAAATTTCAAATTATAAGACATTTTGTCTTTTCTAGATACATGAATTTTGGTATGCATTTAGACATGTGTATGTCTAGATACAAAGTAAAAGTACTGTAACCAGAAAAACGTCTTATATAATTTGGATTGGTGGGAGTAGTATTTAGTATTGCTACAAGATATTGTAAACCATATGCTACATTTTTATATGAAAAGTAAAATTAATTGGCATATTATATAGTACAAATATTTGAAAAGTACTTGAAGGCTATGTTCCTCAAACCATTACACATATAGCCACCTACCATAGCTGGGACAATATAAAATGAATTTCCCATGTTGGGTTAATCATTTGTTATACTTAGCATTTAATATATGGACCTTGGTATTTAAATACATTGCTAACTCCAGGTGACTATGTAACAAGTTGTATGCCCTGCTGTAATGCACTGCTGGCATATATTTGTTAGTATTTAATGATGACAAAAAATATTATAAATCATAATATGCATTTTTATTTGAGAAGTATAATTAGTTGGTATGTTTAAATTAGTACAGACAATAACTCAAGAATACTAAAGAGCATATTCCACGAACCATTACATGCAATAGCCACCTATTTCAGGTGCGTGAATATACACAACGACTTTCAGATTTATTTGATTTAGGTGAAGTAGGTTGGGCCAAGCCCAATTTAATCTAACAAAGATAGCTAACTCTAAGATTATGCAACAAGCTGTATGCCTACCAAAAGTGTGAAACAAAGACTATAGCACGGCATAAGAACTCTTCAACAATGCCTATAGAGAGGTAAATAATGCATAGATGTAATCATCATCCGCCGAGCAAAAGCTTAGCAGGGCTTTCGCCTTAGTCTTGTGCCGAGGAGAGCCGCAACGGCTTGGCTGACCAAGGGAAGAGGTGGGAGGTTCTTCAGCGATGCCTTGAAGAAGAAAAATACGATCACAATCCTCATCGCTGGCCCACCCAAGAGCTGAGCAGAGCTTTGACCCAGAAACCTTGTTGTCATGCTGTGGAGGTGGCACTCTACCCTCCCTGACAAGGGTCACATGGGAAGGGCATCCGCGGACATGCTGCCCCACCCTTGGCATGCCCACGGCTAAACCACGCACACCATTGCAGCGGCTCCACTGAATCTAAGCACGATGCCATTGGGTCCAGCGAAGAGGACGCCCAAGGCCACGCAGCCCCATGGCCAAACTGCATGCAAGGATCTATATTCACATCCATCTTTATTTACATAGATGGTGTGCATGCTGCACATTTGGAATGTCGAGACAACAATAATAGTGATGTATGCCTAGTGGGTATGTGTTGATATTTCTCATACGATTATAAATAAAAAAGTCAAACCCTATCCTAGTAATGGCATTAGAAATATTTGGGACATCTCCTAGCATTGCTTAAGTTAGGTTGTCATTCCCAACACAACACCAAAAGATGTAGTTGTACTTATGATCATGGCACTATAGATAATGAATAGAGGTTATCCGCAAGCGCACAGATAAAATACACTCGTCGTTGTAGCATTTCACCCAGGAAAGTTCTAGGTATCGTTATTTATAATTTTACCAGGGGAAGGTACTTGGAGGTATGAAAGCTATATCTTACACTTGTGTTAAGAGTTCCACCAGATCAATACTCGAAACAGGGATCAATCATATCATAAATAAGGATAATTAATAATAGGTCAATTATATCTCAAAGAGGTTCCACCGAACATTTTTCTACTTGGGCGTGATTCTAGAAAGAACTAGAAAATAGAGACTAACTCCTAGGGTTATTCTAACTATAGGTCATTGAGCTACCTTAATTAGTGCACACTACTACATATAATTTTAACGGAGGCAGGCATTTTGGATTAACCGAGGCGGGCATCCAAAATGCCTCAGATGAAACGTCACGGTAAATTGGACATTTTCTAAGGCGGTAAGGATGCCCGCCTTGGTTAATAAAATAAAAAAAAAATCTAGGCCCATCGATAGGGCCCGCTGAGCCCATCGACAAAGCCCACCAAAGCCCATCAGGGGACGGTGGCGCCCTAGATCCTCCGGTGGAGGATGGCAACCCGTGGATCCACCGTCGAGGGGCGCCACCGCCATAGATCCTCCGCTGGACGACGGTGGTGCTCGTGATCCGCTGCAAGGGGCGCCACCGCTCTGGATCCGTCGCCGCGAGCCCGCAAGGTGGAGGACGCCGGAGGTGGTGGAGGACGAGTAGGGAGTCGCTGCGGGCTTGGTTGGGAGAGGATGGAGGGGCGTGTCGCCCGCCATGCCCGACGGAGGGGTGGGTCACTGCGTTGGATCTGGCCTCACCCAGACCGAGGGATGGAAGGGGTGTTGCGTGCGCCGTCGGGAGGGAAGGAGAGGGGTGTTGCGTGCGCCGTCAGGAGGGAAGGGATGGGGATGGGAGGGAAGGGTGCCGGGTGGATCTCGCCTGAGCGCTAGGAGGAGAGGGGCTTCAGTCGTGAAGGAGAGGGGCATCGGTCGGGAGAAGGGAGGGGAGGGGTCGGGTGAGGGAAGAGGTCGGCTGAGGGAAGAGTGAGGAGTGGACTGAAACTAAGTCGCTAATATATACTCGAGTTAAATATCAAGCCCGAACGAGTCGAGGTGGACTGTTTGGGCTCTGAAATGGGCCACTATTATCCGAGGGGGCCTTATAAGATGGCCGCCTCAGTTAATGTATTAACTGAGGCGTTTGCATTAGAACAACCGCCTCGTTTAATCGATATTAACCGAGGCGGGCATTTTAAGTTGCTCGCCTTGGTTAATCGATTTTGCGAGGCGGTTTTTCTAACCGCCTTGGTTAATAAAAAATGACTGCATCGGTTAATGCCCCACATTAACCGAGGCAGTTGAAAATGCTGCCCGCCTCGGAGGCCTATTTCAAAAGGTCTTGCAAAATAATTTTTGTAGTAGTGGCAATTATATTTAATAACATAGTCATGACTTAACTTGTATCCATACACAAGAGACATTGCTAGGATGGGTCAGGAACATAGCAAGACATCACCCCGCAACTCAGCCTTACTAGTCCTATATTCGGGGAGTGGACTACATAAACGAAGTTGTCACCTTTGCGATCTACCACATGACCCGGAACATATGGTGCATTCATAGATAGGCAGTGTCTAAGCACCACGCTTACACAACTTCTACCACCCACCCATGATATCAAAGGCCCTAATCATTGTACGAACAAGGGTAAGCACTATATGAACAAGATGAACTACATGATTTAATTGATGAACTAGAAGATAAACACAATGAACTAGAAGACAAATAACTCAAATAGATTAACAAAGTTGAATACAAGAGAGAAGTACAAATCTTTACCTAGCCTCCTTCTAACTAGAATTGGAATCCAAGCGTGGCTTGACTCCTCTAATTCCTATTCTTATGTCTAGCTATGCTCTAATTGGTGGAGCTCTAAACTAAACTATGAGATATGATGGACTAATTGATTGATTGATTGATGCTAGGGGGGTCTGCCTCTGCTTATATAGCCCGGTAGGATGAACCGCAACCCTTGGATCAAACTGACATAGAAGAAGGGTCAGGTTGCATCATAGAGGTCGGTTGGAGGCCGCCACGAATGAGGGAGGCTTCCAGGTGGGCCTAGGCTGGCCGGCCTGGCCTATGGGGCCCGCCGGCCCCACCTAGCCGCCGCCAATCTTCCGCTTCGTTCCCATATCTTCTAGTGTCTTCTACGTCCTTCTAGTGCCTCTTTCCGATCTATTTGCATAATGAGTCGTGTCATGGATGGATTCTTTCCTTCTCCAGGTTTTGGATAAATCTCTGAAAAGACTATTTTGCTGAGCTGTGGATTCTTGTCGGTTTAGTCCCTAGTCTTGTAATGGACGATGGTTCTAGGGTCTTCAAGAGTCCTCCGGATCGTATCCATCGAGGACTTTCTCTCCGGTGCTCCAAATATGGCAAATGATATGTCTGTCTTGTTCATCTCAATGAGCTCCCCATAATGGTGTACTTAGATTCTTCACTTGAGATACTTTTATATGGTGAAATATTGAATATCCTGCAAGACAAGTGAGAACAACACAACTCATGGAACTCGTTAGAATAAACCCCTATAAACTTACTTTATAAGTCATTTTAGATCTCTCCTTTGGTTAGTTGACGGTAAAAAATTGGAGTTAATTACCATCAACAGTTTGGCAAGGTTAGCAAGAAACATGGACACAAGGAGTCAGTAATAAGCCAACCATTTTTTAGCCCACACTATGTGAAAAAGCGTTAAATTCACACCCCCTCTATAGACACCACCATGTACACGCGTCTACAGTACCACTACTACAGACGTGTTATACTAACATGTGTTTGTAGTAAGTCATCGGTGGGGTCGCCAGTCTGGCGAGATCAACACATGTCTGTAATAATAAATTATTACAGACATGTGTGTTGTTTTCTAAGTCTGGGATAACGAGGTCAAATGATACAGACGCATATACGGGACCACACGTCGGTAGTAACATCTCTTATTATAGACGCTTGTTCACAACATGCGTCTTGAGTACTTGTACTTGTACTAGACGTGTGTTCTATTTGCGTCTATAGTACCTGCAATGGTCATGACATGTGAATTGCAATAGATGCAAGTTAGGCTATACAAGAATTCATGTATGTGGTTAATAGATTGTACATACAAGTAATTATTGATCATAAATATGACTGCAGCCATTGACAAACCAACAAAAATATATATGTATATAATACATAGATCGATGTATTTCTAGCAAAACTACTTGGAGGGCATCACATACTACATCACATAGTCTTACTACTGCCGTATTACATCATCAACAAAAGTAAGTCATCATAGAGTTTAATTCACATAGATTCATCACCAAAAGTAAACACATCATCACATCACCATTAGTTGCTTTTTGACTGCGGCGGATGCATGGCGCCACACACCTTGCTCTACAGGTTGTTCACATTCTAAATCACAGAATGTAGATGCTCACCAAACTCGTCAAACTTCTTGTTGAAACACTCTTCCTCCTCTTCCTTCTTAGCCTTCTCTTTCTTAAGTTGATTAACACTACGTTGAAGACCATCAATACTGCACTAAATAAGGCATGTTCTCTCCATGAGGGGTTTCACCACATCCTTTGGGCCTCGTGCAAAGTACTTGGAGGGAGCACATAAGATAGAACCTACATGTACAGGAGCATAGAAACTGTTATTGGAACATATATATGAAAATTCAGCATACATCTCTGCTATATCGATACTCATGCATGCATTACGTTACATCACCAAGTTAAAGTGCAACTGCAAAGAGGTAAGAAAAAACCAGCCTTGCTTATTGCTGCCATACCTACCCAAACAAAGCCCAATTCCCCCTAAATTAAATTTACATACATACACATGACATGCATGCTGACTGCAAGCAAGTAATGGATCATATTTGAAACCAAGCAAACACAAGATGGATCAATCAAGGAAGTGGTAAATCAAAATGGCTGTGCAGGTGGAAACCATCACAATTCTATAGGGGAAGAAACAAAACTATGCAGTAAGTTCTACAACTACATCTGCATACATCTGCTACTAAAATTACATCACAAACTGCATCACCTGCTACACCAAAACTATGGATTATATATTCCTAGCCATGGGTGAAGGAGCTTGGACCCCCTACTTCGCCATAGTTGTTGTGCATCTTGGTAGCTGCTGCCCTTGGTGACGTGGACTTGGTTGATGGCGCCTTCCTCTCCTTCCCCCTCGCCTTCACCGGTGCCCTCAACACCACGGACGAGGGCACCTCACTACTACAAATTTTATTAACCGTGACCTTTCAAAATATCCCTCGGAGGTGGGCCGAGTTTGCAACCGCCTCGGTTAATGGTAGTCATTAACTGAGGCAGTTATTTTTTATTAACCGAGGTGGTTGCAAATAACCACCTTGGTTAATCCATTTACAGAGGCGGACATTGTAACACACCCGCCTCGGTTAATATAGATTAACCGAGGCGGTCATCCTAATGCAACCGCCTCGGTAAATGACTAACTGTGGTAGTTCACTGTAATGCAAACGCCTCAGTAAATCGAGTCCAGCCCGCTAGCCCACACAGCCCATTACTAGCTCCAATATATAAACCCCATTACTAGCAAACCCTAATTGCCTCGCTATATCTCTCAGAGCCGCACCCGCCCTCCCTCAATCTCTCCCCTCCACCCTCACTCCCCTCCCGAGATCTCCTCCCCTCTCTCCCCTCTCCCCTCCACACTCTCCTGATCCCCTCCCCTCCGTCCATGGCGTAGGCGGCCCCACTCCTCTTCCGAACCCCTCCCCTCTCTCTCCCCTCCACCCTATCCTGATCCCTCTCCCTCTGTCCATAGCATGGGTGGACTAACCTCTCTTGGATGTGTTCACGGTGGCACGTGCATACACGGCAGTCGGACCGTCCTTGGTGCTCCTCCAAGCTTCTCCAACCTCCTCGGTGGTGGACGCGGCCTCCTTGGTGGCGGATCTGGCCTCCCCGATGGTGGATCCCTCCTCTATGATGGCGGCCTTCCCCTCTCTCTAGTGGCACTGGCGGGCGGCGAGGGCCATGGCGGGGACTGCCTCTCACAACCATGGCATGGGTGTGGGCAAGGCGGACGGCAATGCTCCTTCGACGTGGCTACGGCGGCCGGATCCATGCACGTGGTGGCCGGATCCGGCCTACAGTGGGCAGATCCACGAGCAGTGGCGTGGATACGGCGAGCGGCGGTGGCTGCTCGTGGATGGGCTCGACGGGCCCATAGATGGGCTCAGGGGGACATCTAGGGTTTTTCTTTTTCTTTTTTATTTTTATTAACCAAGGCAGGCATCAATCCGCCTCAGAAAATGCTCCATTAACTGTGACATTTCGTTGGAGGTGGTTTACTAAAACGCCTCGGTTAATGCTTTTTTGCCCACCTCCGTTTATCTTTTGAGTAGTAGTGCCTTCCTCTCCTTCCTCCTCGCCATCACTGCTTGCGCCTCTATCTTTGTTGCCACGAGGAGCTTTTCCTCCTAGTAGCAATGATGCCGGCCTTCCTAGGGTACCACCCAGGGATTCCAGGATGACCTTTCTCTTGAAGATTGGCCGGGGGGGGGGGGGGCATGTACTCCTTGCTGTAGAGAACGAGCAGCTATGGGGGGGAATTTACCGTCTTCTCGTCCTTCTTCGACATCTACCTTGGTGGTGGCTACGTGTACGGCTATGGTGAGGAGCAGGGGAGGTGAGAGGCTAGAGTGGAGGTGGATGCACGCGCGGTGGGGAAGGCGAGAGAGGAGTGGACAAACAAGAGAGGCCAAGAGTTAATGCAATAGTGAAGGAGCAGTAGTTACAATGCATGCTTTGAAGGAGTGGAGAAGTCCACATTCAGACGTGTTTCATTGCAACAGTGATGGATGTGGCTGGTCCTGTATTAGCCTGCTATAAACGTGTTCTAAAAACACGTTTCTGTAACATTACATATTGTCGTTCTAAAAAAGAACACTCATAAATTAGCAAAACAATCGCGGTTAAATGGGTATAACAGAATGTACAGTCACACAACATTAATTATTCATTACAATGTTAACATTGTCCACAAAATAACAGAACGCATCACTACCGGATCCCAGGCCTTTGCCGAGTGCTTGGAGGGCTCGGCAAAGGAGCAATGACGCTCGGCAAAACAGTTTGCGGAGAGCTGCGCTCGGCAAACAACCGCCGGCAAATAAACGGCCGGCAAAGGGATTTTTGCCGATAGCCCCGCTCGGCAAAGAGTTTGCCGAGCTCTCGTAGCAGCCCGCTCGGCAAAGGACGGCTCTCGGCAAAGTTTAGCCCAGTAACGGTCGAAACGACCGTTAACGGTTGTCCGTACAGTACCTTTGCCGAGAGCTGCGCTCGGCAAAGAATTTAGTAAACAAAAAAAATTAAAAAATCCGGACAAGTGTTTAGTGAAGGTAATCACCTTTACCGAGAGCTCCTCTCGGCAAAACTTTTTAATTTGATTTTTTTCATATTTCAAAACAAATGCCGAGAGTCCTTTGCCGAGAGTACAGCTCTCGGCAAAGGCCTTTGCCGAGCGCTGTGCCGGCATGGCTCTCGGCAAAGAGCAGGCCTTTGCCGTGCGCTGGCCTGTCCTGGCTCTCGGCAAACATCCAGAGAGCTTTTTGTTATTTTTATTTTTTTGTTTCCAGCTCTTATTCACAGATATATATATAACAGATATTCACATATATATATAACAGATATACAGATATACAGATAACACACATATATATATAACATGTCTCATAAACATCCATCATTCACAAGTTCACAAACATCCATCATTCACAAGTTCACAAACATCTCACACACATCCATCAAACATTCATCA
>Ga0182004_10001809_pt1 | contig 16140 bp, 16 predicted proteins | sample Sormic07211540_1_FD_120479 | JGI IMG/M metagenome (GOLD analysis project Ga0182004, IMG submission 120479) | Endophyte microbial communities from Sorghum bicolor roots, Mead, Nebraska, USA - 072115-40_1 MetaG | ecosystem: Host-associated > Plants > Roots > Unclassified | place: USA: Nebraska...
AACAACATCTATAATATAAAATACACATTATATGAAAATATATTCTATGATGAATCTAATAATACTAATTTGATACTATAAATTCTAGCATTTTTTTCTAGAAATTTGGTCAAAGTTTAAAAAGTTTGACTTAGGACAACTCTAGAAATTGACTCTTTCGTGGACGGAGGGAGTACTGTGCCTACGTAACCTACCTCACATTTTCTCAAAAGTAGAGAAGAAAAATAAAGACAACCACTGGGTTTCAGGTTCAGCTAGTTTAAAATACCTAGATATATATAGAAACCCCCTTTTGATTCGAATAACCTCCATATACACATCGTATTGCCTCCCTAGGGCCTTGTTTAGTTGCTAAAAAAATTTGCAAAATTTTTCAGATTCTTCGTCACATTGAATCTTTATACGCATGCATGGAGTATTAAATATAGACTAAAACAAAAACTAATTGCACAGTTTGGTCGGAATTAACGAGACGAATTTTTTGAACCTAGTTAGTTTATGATTGAACAATATTTGTCAAATACAAACGAAAGTGCTACGGTGTCGATTTCTCAAAACAGCATGGATCATTCAGTCAGGTCAGAGCTCAGAGGGGCTGCTTGAATTCCTTGTGCTAGACTTGACGTGCGTGTTGTCCACCAATTTTTAGTGGCGCATGAGCTTTGACTTGGTACACCATGCACGCACGGTGGGGTCGCCGTCCGGAACTGTGCGCCCATGATGACCTAGCGTTGACCCATCGTTCCAGTCCTGTCCAGGAACTTTCAAAGGCGCTTGGCTGCCTGGCTGCTGGCTGCGAGGAGATCCATGCAATTGCAAGGTCAATTATTCAAAGGATTTGTTTGGATGCATGGCCGTTGGCCGGTCCTGCATGCACTCGTGTAAGGCCGGCGGATTGTCACGCAAAAGCCCGGTGCATCACAAACACATCAATCACTTTTTTGGAAAATACTCCAGATAGCCATTGTCCGCCGAAGGTGCGGTAGGCAAGATTCGACAGTATAAAATCCAAGGGTACGTTTGGGAGAAGGTCTATAGGGTACGTTTGGGAGAGCTGTACACTTCCAGCTAGCTCCATTAACTCTAGATCCACAAAAGCATAAATCTAGACCTCAAATTTATGGATGGGGTGCTATGAAAACAACAAAATTTGTGGAGTTGGAGAAAACTAACCACCACTATCACTCCTTATGCACTCTGCATACCGGTTCACGTTTTCTTTGCTATGTCTTCGCTCTACATGCTCCTCCGCCTGCCAAGCATAGCGCCACAGAGCCACCTCGCCATCCCCAGCCTCACCTTCCATACAGGTCCAAGGCAATGGCACCAATGGAGGGCGCGAGCAGGGTTGGCTTTATGGCGGTTGCTGGCGACACCCTTGCTCTGCAAGTCATGGAAGCCCCCGTGACCAGCCTCGCCGGTGCGCCTTGCTTCCCGGTTTGGTTGCCCCGCCAAGGAAGATCCAAAGTGGCGAGGAAGACAAACCCATGCCTCTGTTGGCTTTTTTTTTTTTTTACTTTTATATGATATGGATTGATGATGGGAGTGTCATGTTCGTTCGTTTGGCTGATAAGCCATGACAGCTGTTTACTGTTTTGTTATGAGAAAAAAAAACATTGCTGAATAAGACAGTTAATAAGCCCAAGCAAACAGGTTGATAATAGGCCTTTGATATTGACCCTGACATCACATATATATATAGACCCATGTTGCCGTGAACCTTTCAGTATTTGACTTTCGTATGTAGCGGGCCCCAGGAGGCCATGAAAATTACGCAGCACGAGTGCAAGACTGAGATTCTGTTCGCGTGACAGACAATTATGGAGCCATCTTGATCCTGGAACGCCAACAAGCAAGGGAAGAAAAAGTGTGCGAGAGCGTTTACCTGGCCCGTGTTGTGTCATGTTGCTTTTCCCACGAATCGCAATTATTGGGGGTGTAGGATTCACGACTTTGCGGGTGCTCGCGACGGCGACAGGCGACTGCGAAGCCGAAGCTCTCCCTCTCAAGGTCAAAGCCCTACAGAGATGTGCCCACGACATGGCACATCAGGGTATGTATCCAGGCCCCCAATAAGTGTCTAATGTGAACTGAAGTTTGTTGTTTCTCCGTAATCTTCTACCTTGGTCAATGGGTACTGGCCTCTATAGGGGTGACATGATTCTATGTATGTCGGCACTCGACAAGGACGCAACACGATCCGCTGTCATATTGGGCAACACGGCTCTGCACTGGGCTCTAGCACGCGGCTACGAACGAAGTTGTTTCCCCCTGTAATGTAGGCTTTGTTTAGGTCCAAAAAATTTTGCAAAACAGGTACTGTAGCATTTTCGTTTATATTTGACAAATATTGTCCAATCATGCACTAACTAGACTCAAAAGATTCGTCTCGTCAATTTCGACCAAACTATGCAATTAGTTTTTATTTTCGTCTATATTTAATAATTCATGCATACGTCTAAAGATTCGATGTGACGGGAAATCTGAAAAATTTTGCAAAATTATTTGGGAAGTAAACAAGGCCGTAATGTAATGTAAAGAAAAAGGTCTCTGTCTTCAGCTAGACTGCAGAAGGAATCGATGGGTGCAGACTGCAGAAGGAATCGCACGCATATTTTCGCTAGGAAATTGCAGACGTTGGGCCACCAGGACCACCATGTATCACGACTTACCGGCAAGTTAGCCATGGAACACTCTCGGGATCGGTGGTGCTGCACAAGGGACTAAATCAAGGCATTATTGTCCCTATATATATGCTTCAAAGCCAATATCAATCATCCAAGGCACTGCAACCACCAATCCACCATCGACAATCTGCACCCACAAAAAAAAAAACCTTTTTATCAAGAGATTCGTAGGGAATATAGCCAGCCGTGCTTGAAACATTCCTACCTGAATGCAGCAGCCAGCAGCAGAGAAACAATGCCGAAGCGCCAGAACATGATATAGCTTTCCTATACACATGGAAACCAAGGCAGACCAGTAGATTACTTGGGAACACATGCGACAGTAGACGCAAAAGGTAATTGGCGCTAGAATAGCTGAGAGCAAAAGGGTAATTAAAAACAGGAGCAAAAGATTCAACCATCGACAGCAGCTAAAGTCATATCTTACACCAAACAACAGAATTACACGCTCAAAACATCACAAGAACATCTACATGTTCCGGATGATCTAGCAAAGAACACAATTGTGATGAGTTACAACATGTCATGCTACAACATTTGTCTTTGGCTATTGGATTCCATATTTTCTCTCTAAGCTGTCGGAATCTACAGTTTTTTACTCCATCACCAAGACCAGAAATACTAGACCAGTCAATTATAAAACTGTCGCAGGCATTTGCTCTCACCTCAGAACTCCAGATTCCCTCTAGCACTCGAAATCTACAGGTTCTACACTTCTACTCCAGGACCAAGACCAGAACTAGTTCAGAAAATTAACTGTTGCGCGCTGACTGGCTAAATGTACAACAATAGAACAATCTTCTCAGCTCCACAACACACGGCGATGCATCCCCAGTCATATCCTCTGTTGAAGCAAAAAAAACTAGTATGATACTTGCTAAAGCTGCTGGCACTACAAATCTGCAGGTTACTACTCTTATTTCCTGTCTGCTGGTGGGGGTGGGGTGGGGAACTGAGGGCCATAGAATGTACCCGCTAATCCTTGAAAAGGTGGAGGCGGGTTTGGACTAGGGAAACCAGGTTGGCTGGTCATGGGAAAGTTGACCACAGGAGTAAAAGGTGGGTAAGTGCAATACATTGGACCAGGTGGTCCAGCAGGAAAAGGTACAAATGTACCAGCTGGAGCTGGTAGATGTGAGATCATTTGGGGTGGCATTGCGGGCGGTGGCGTCAGGGGCGGTGGGGGGATTATATGGGGTGGCGGTGAATTTGGCGGCAGTGGTGGTGGGCTAGGCTCTGGTGATGAAGGATATAGTGGTGGTGGTGGTTTGAATGCATCAGGATGAGGGAGTGGGGGTGGCCGCGGTGGTGGTGACTGTGATTTTGGCTCAGAAATATGTGTGTCATCCTCTAGCTTCTGCCTCTTGTTACCAGAAGTGTGCTCTTCTATTTTCAGCATGGTGTTACCCCCATTGACTCGTGAAGGCAAATTGTCTGAAGCAGCACCTGCAGCAAGCTTTGTCTCTGTCACATTGTGTTCAACACCATTGCCCTCCTTTGAATACAGCACTGCAGTTGATTGTCCCTTTTGAAGAGATTTCGCAGCTTCTGGAGCAACAGTACTAAGTGGATCAGAGAGGCTGGACCTCTTAAGCCCTTGATTTGATGGCTGATGCCTTTCCATGTTGCTTCCAAGCCCCACGCAGAGCTCAGCAGCTCTCTTGAATCGGGGCTGAGCTGCCTGATTCATGATGGAAAAGCATTAGTAATCTGATAAACTGCTTCTTTCCCTAACATAGAGAGCCGTAACTGTTAGATTCAAAGGTCAGTCCTGCTTCTAAGTAGTTTGCGACCATTTTACTAAGGGGAATCAACAGTCTCATTAAACCCAAAACCGATGGCCCCAAAATATAACATTATGCAAACACATAAAGGTGAAGTAAATTGTAAGTATTCTACAATACAAAAGTTCTATTCATTGAGAAGCATAAGTGCATAGCAATGTTTTTTTAAAAAAAATAATAATAATAACTCCATAAGGTGTATTGTGGTTAGGAATCCACAAAGTGAACTTTGATCAGAAGAAACAGCAATGCAGGTTGAAGGAAATTACCTGAAGCTGGCTTCTGACTTGTTCCACTTTGAGCTCCTGAAAATAAATGAATCACTGTTAAGCACCGGAAGATCCATGTAACAAATAAAACAGACCTTGCAGAGTTATTTGCTTCAGCACCTGCTCATTCAGCGCTTCCTTCAAATGAGAAATCAGAGTGGCCCTGAGTGATTCTGACGTTTTGAGTTGATCGATGGAGTTTCTGAGAATGCTATGTTGTTCCTGCAGCTCCTGCATAAAGCCCGATCGATTGCTGCTACCTGCCAATATGCAACAGAAAATTCAAGCTACAGCACAGAGAAGACAATCAATCTAGTTATTACCTTGCAACCTCATTAAAATTAGCTGGATCTAAGCAGGTTGGACTGAGGTTGGGACAACAACTGGGTTGTGCCAAGTCCCACCTATGAGGCTATCAATCAATTCCCCATAGCATACCGTGTGACATATGATATTCAATTTCACTTGTTTAGATTTTTATTGAGTGTGTGCCCTCAGAAGCCAAGGGACCATTCATTGTGGTCACAAAGCTAAGCTTGAAGTTGTTTGTTATAGCCCTTATAAACCAACAGTGAGTATGAAAGGGTCATCAAAAGCATAGGTCCTTCTGCTTCTGCTTGCTGCCCATATTTCAGAGGAAACACCATGACACCAACCCCTGAATCTAGTCAAGGCTGAAGAAACTAAGTAGTGGAAGAATGCAATTGATGTATCTGTTGTGAGGCAACTGTAGAAATTGCTCAGAAGTCCCATTGACAATTCCATCAGGGCATAGGACTGAAACACAATGAATCTAGTCACTGAACCTCCTCACGCTAAAGATGGAAATGAGGGTCTTGAACATACAGTGCATCTCTTTATACAAACCATCAAGGCTCAAAAATATCTCTCAGTTGCAACACAGGTGTGATGCAAACCATTTGCGCATTGGCTACGTCAAACTAGGTACAACAAACCCATGCCCAAATAAACATCAATGTGTTATGGCTTCAGGCCATGGTAGTTTGTTGGTTTTGTGGAAACCCTGCAGATGTGGCGCACCACAACTCAGAGGTGAAGAACTTGCAGACCAAACTCCACATAATCACTAGTTTATGCATGCTATGAGCTACATATTAACTAGTAAATAATAACAGAACATGTGAGAATATCCTTTGAATACATATAGCTTACCTAAAACAAAGTTATTTCCATATGTTTTATTGAGTTCATCAAAACTGATAAGAGCTGCTTGGCATTTTCGCATCAGAGTATCCTCATCCATAGGAGCATTCAGGACATGTTTGCAGCTAGAGACAACCTTCTCCAGCAGCTCATTGCCCGTATTTTTCTGTTAATATGGAAACCATGACTGTTCACTCAACAGAGGTCAGAGGGTCATAAAATCGAAATAAATCAACTCACTTACCAACTTGTTTCTAATGTCCTTTAACCTCCTGAAAAAGTCATCTTTGAGGCTTTGTGCCTGAGTATCAAATATTTTACGGTCTTCCCATATGTCAATCTGTAATGTTGAGAGAAAAAAATGAGATGAAACAAAAAATTATCTGTCGGAAAGCAAGGTATAAACACACAGGTTATCATCCCAAAGTGATTAACTTACAATGGAGCTAAGACTTACTACATGAGAGTATGCAACCACTTTCTGATTTTTGCACAAGGATTCACCAGGGCAAGTGCAAGACAAAATAATGCAGAAACTAGGATAGGTGCTCACGTGCAAGCTAAGCTATGCTAAAGTGCAAGACAAAATAATGCGGAAAGTAGAATAGTTGCTAACGTGCAAGCTAATTTATACTAGGTCGCACAGATCTACCGATGCTAACTTGCAAGTTGCATTTCAACAGTTCACTAGGGCAAATCAGACAGTGCTTTGAGGAAGCTTAACATCAGCCTTTCCAAGAGGCAGCACAGAGGGGAAGTATGGACAGAACTAAGGAAGAAAAGAAGAAACTTATATCTAAGAGGGAACGCAAAATGATGTGCAAAGGGATAGTTTCATTCCTTTTTTTAAGTGGTGCACCAGAGCACACGGCTGCCCTAGACCAGCAGTGACGAGATCAATCTGATTTTGTGGTGTGAGGCTCTCTCAGCAGCACAGTAGGGCAAGGAACTGGCACCGGTAATCCTCCACCGACCCCGTAACTGGAGGGCCTTGATCTCACCCAAAGCGTTCGAGCGGATGGGCGGCCCAAAGCATAGGTTCATGTACTTGACAATGTGCGGCCATGACACCATCCCGAAATCACGTTCCATCTGTTAGTACCATTCCCCTGCTGCGCTGACTAGGTCAAGAGAAGCCATCCACACCTTTTCCTCCTCCAGGGTTCGGTGACCCCGAAAGAAGTCGCACTTGTTGAGCCAAGGCAAGCGATCAGACTCGCCATCGTTGCGGGGAAATTTGAGCTCCGGGTGGCACGGATGGAAGCCCCTGGTCATCATCGTCGTAGTTGTCACGATAATAGCAGTGACCGCCGACAATCAACGCTATCGCCGTCGCATGGGAGACATTACGTGGATGCTGATGGAGTCCTATCGGCACCACCTTCGTCCACCTCACAGTCGCTGCCCATCTAGAACTTTTCGGTGCGTGTGATCCGACAATCATGGATGTCAAGGCGGTTTTCGATCGTGGTCAGCCCCACGCCCCCATCAACATGCGATCCAGGTTGGCCATGATGGCATCAGGATCATTACTAGGGCGTTGTCGATGGAGAGTGTGCAAGGCAGAAAGTGGAGAGGCACGGGAATTAGGATTGGAGTGGAGAAGGTAGCAACCGAAGAGGCGCCTGTTCTCCATGGTGCCGGTCAACCGAAGAGAAACCCCCCACCCCCAACCTGAGAGCTCTTCTTTCGATAGAATTCTGCACTAATACAATCTACCGGCATTTATATATGAGGTCCTTTCTCAAATATGGAAATAACTCAATTTTATTCAATTTATTTCCTAAAAAGAATAACTTGGCGTCTTGTCTGACGGGGCTGTCGGCGTCCTCTCCTTCATATGTGTGATCACAAAGGAGCCCACGACAGTAGGAGTGTAAATATAGCAATGAAAACTACTGCTCCTTGGCGAAGGGGGATAAAGGGGGAGAAACAAAACTTTTTGGCCTGTGGAAGCTCGGCCATGTGGTGCCTAAGGCATAGTTATTAGGACCAGGCCAGACATTGAACCGGTTGAAGCCTCGGTTCACGGTTTGACTGGTCCAACCGGTGGTTTAATACGTTCAAATAGAATGAGTCATGCAAGATTATCACAACAGATATTGTAATGCAACGGTGGAGCTACTACTCTCCAACCCGCAGAATAGGTTCGAATCCCCTCGCTTCCTCTTTTTACACCAACTTCCCATAGTTTCTCTCCCCTCCTGCTACTTCCACATGCCCAGAACCACGTAGCGGTGTTGGCCGCCTAGTTTGTTCTCAGTTCAAAGTCCAGTTTTATTACCGGTTTCTACCAATAAACCGCCGGTTCAACGGTTCTAATAGCATGTTAGTAACTTAGAAAGCTTGTAATGCAATCGGTGCAAAGTGGGGTTGATATGCATACTAACGTTTACACAAGGCACCCTACATATCTGGAAATACAATAGGCATAGTAAACAATGTACTCTAACAAGCAAGCACTATAGTGACACGGCCAACAAGCGAAAACATGTAAAGAAAGCCATGTAAAGGGAAGGCAAATGGTTAACGGGCTTTCCAGCACTATAGATAAATGCAAGCTTGTTTGAGAAAAAAAAAATCAACGAACATAAGTTCAAATTAGCGTTGAAGCTTGAGACGCAAGGAACTTAGCATAATGACCTCATGAACCATACTTTTCTTCACGTTTTCCATTTGACAGTGCACATGTGGCTACATACTGCGCACAACTGGCGCACAGGGAACCAGTGCAGACCAGAGGATGACATATTCATTATACAGCAAAAGCTGAGAAGTTTGTTCTTGTGTTGTCTGTTGTGAGAGTGGCTGGTGAAGGTGCTCGACAGGAGGGCAATATCCTTGCGTTGCTTCCTTGGAACTAACAGAAGAGCTCACAGAGATGGGAGGGGAATTAGGAATAATTATTTGCTTTCCTTATCCAATTGACAGAACTCCTACAGATATAAGAGCTTACAACCGAAAGTAGAATGTGTTTAAATTCCAAACAATTATCCTAATAGAGTTGTTCAACAGCAAATGGCAAGCCTAATTACTGATGGTGCCTTCCATCTAGTGCCTGGATTAACTCCTCTAATCCTTCATGATTCTCCTGCTCTTTCTTCTTGCGGCAACTGTAGGTCACAACATCACTCAGTTCCCTAAAGCAACAACTCGTCATCGGGCTACGAGAGGTACTTCCTCTAAAAGAGCTCTAGGTCTTCCCACAATGTAGAGTTAGGTTGGTCCTCACACTTGATTAATAGTGGGTAAACACCGTGAGCCAAGTGCATTTTCAGTGCTCGTTCATGAACAGAGAGGCCGCGCCATGGTGGAGCAGTAGTACTGCAGCGGGACTCTCCCACTGCATTAAGTAGGATCACCCAAGAAATTCTTGGGCAGGCCGATGTGGAGACATCGTGGGTGCATGCACTAGGTGGGAGCTCAAGTTTGAAAGCCACCAGGCAGGTTTGAGCGTTGATCCTGTATTTGGACCATAGAAGCAAGGCTAGAGCTTCCCCTTGGAAGTCGTCCAAGGCAAGGGTGTTGTAACACCCGTGGCCGCCAGCGATTTGTCATCGACGTGAATAATGGTGGCAAGGATCAGACACAGATAACTTGGGGAGGAGGGAGTCTCCTTTAACCCGATTTGAGTTTTACTCAATTCTAACTTGTCTCTACACTACACATGTTTCTAATAGTCTTGCCTTTTACAAGTGCCTAGCTATATTAGCTAGCTTTACAATGTCTGTGGGTCCCACTTGGATACCTTCCACACGCAGGTGGACACACGTCTTGAATCCGTCAATTGCTTGGCACCTTCCCTTCATGCGCTCTCTTGTGGTGGACGCACCGTTGTTGCCATTGGTACAAGTGTGTGATGACAAAGGCGAAGCCACACCCAATCCTCGACAACAAAGGATGTTGCATGATGGCCATGGTAATAATTGCACTTGGCAATGTGCTAAGCTTGCTTGAGACAACCGTGGATGTCGACAAGAAACTCGTCACATTCTTGCATGGCATGCGGTGCTGAAATGACACATAGCTTGCTCGGTTCATAGGAGCAGACTGGCACCCAAAACATCATCACGGAGCGCCAAGTGGTAGAGATTGTTGCAAACGAATTGGGCCCAAGGGAGCCACTTTACCCACTATCGAGGATGGGCACCTATCATAGATAGCAAGTACATGGCAATTACCTTGTAGTTGCCTCGGAGCTCATGTGAAGCTTGGAACCGGATGCATCGAACAACACCTTTCGGAAGCTGAAGTGAAAACAAGGTGTGTCCTATTGTGAAGTATTAGTGGATTGCCCACTCTTCCTAATCACTTAAGCTTTTGGGTTCACTTGGTTGGTGCATGAAACCTAACATGGTATCAAAGCCAAAGATCTCAAGTTCGAGTCCTGGTAGAGGCATCTTTTAAGTCCTCCGCTCCCTTATCTATTTTCACGTTTGTGCCTTGTTCTGGCTACATGCGAGTGTGAGTGCTGTGAAGCATTAGTAGATTGCCCACCTCTTCCCAATCGCTTAATCTTTTGGGTTCACTTGGTTGGTGCATGGAACCTAACATGCTTGACACAAATGGAAGACACAATGTCATGCAAGCAGATGACCTCGACGAAGAACAATCAGGCCACCATCTCTGCCGATTAATCACGATTGAGGATCACTTATCTGCCATCGACCTTGGGAAGTCCTTGATCAATCACGGTTGAGGATCACTAATTTGCCATCAACTTTAGGAAGTCCCTCATGAAGTCCATCATGACATCAGACCACATTGATTCTAGGATTGGCAGAGGTTGCAGGTGCTCTGACTTGTGGCGTTCACAAGTGAAGCACGCCCTCACGTAGCCCTGCCTTGGGCATTGGGCATGGTTGAAGCCTAGGCTCAGAGCCATACCATGGCTATCACTTGGCTCTCGACAACACCTAAGAGATTTTTCTTAGCTCTAATGGTCACCAATCCTAGCCAAAATGTCACATGGATAGGTAACAATAACATGACGGATCGAGCATCTCAATCGACAACGAACGAGAAAATTGCACACAATAGACAATATATTACTCTAGTGTAGGAGTACGATTCCTTCAAAGGAAGTGCAAATCAATTGCATCCAGTTATAGAAATCCATGAAAGACTACCTATTACATGTTGCTAGGTCAATACAAGGTCAAAATGGAAATCCATACTCCATTTGTAGCATGTTGTGTGGCACATGAATCAAATTTTATTTGGACAATAGTTTGACAACCAATCCTCAATAAGGTTCAAAAATCTAGGAGATTACATAGGGAAACATGCCTCAACTGGATTTCATCGAACAATAGCATTGCAGGCGGGCTCATCTGTGGTTGTCCGCCAAGTGCCCGCACAAGGCGCTAGGGTCCTCATAGGATTTGCAGCAAACCCACATGGAACCGCTAGTATTTTACAGACTTTGTGACATCCCGACATACAATCATGGAAGTTATTCTCAGCTCACCCAGCTTGCCGCTGTCGTAGTGCCCACCGAACCCACCCGCGTTGTCTATTATGACGCCGTGGATGAGGAAGTTGAACAGGTCGGTGTTGTTCACAATACAGACAGAATGGCTGCCTAGTTGCAGCACGTGAACTCAGCGATGGCCTTGGAGAACACCACGTGGACCTCACCTGAGCCTGAGCTCATCCTGCTGATGTTGTCCACGATCTCCCCCACGGAGCGCTTCACGATCTTCTTGATGCGTGCCAATTGCATCGTGTGTGGCCCCGTCGGCGCAGACAACCCACCACAAAAGACACCTAACTCAATGAGTGCCTCGCTTGCCTCATGACGCCTGTCGTCAGCAAGATCACAGCGCATGTCAACAAGCTGCGAATGAATTTTCAGCTTCCATGCTCCTACATTGGTTTGAAGCAGCCCAACAAGCATGCTTAATACCATGATCGGCCAGTGTGTATTGACATGAGGGGATCAAAGCTAGGTAGGCGAAGCGAACATCAATGGAAGCTTTCTAATCGCTGAGAATGACCGCTTGCGGACCAAAGCACACACTTGGGGGTTTGGCAGTTTGACCCACAAAACAATTGTAGTTACTCCACATGAGCCACAAACGTGATTTTGCAGGGCGGGTTTAGCAAGTTGCGGTAATTACCCACCTCGCCAGAAAGCCTATCGAACAAATTAGCAACCAGTCAAAATAGAAGATGTGGATCATTCCTCAAGAAAAGTTCTTGTCAAAAAAAGGAGCAATAGCAATAAACACTCCATCTCCTTCGCTTTCTTCCACGTAAATAAGCTTGCAATCTAGCCTTTGCATGTCCAACATACAAGACATCTAAGCAGCACTTGAGTTTGTTGAGCTCAACACTAGCAGACTAGCTAATCACTAACGCATGATGTCAGCACTTAGAATCGAGATCTCACACCACCATAGACAACAGAACATCACGCCATTGCCAATCCTTCCTCCACCAAGCTCGCCTCCCCAACCTTGATCACCTCACCACCTGCATGGGACATGCAAGCGCGCCACCCTAACCAAAGTTCACCACCTAATTGGGATCTAGAGTATGAACCTATACGGATATATCATGGCAACATTCAAGATGTCATCCCACCTGTCATCCCAAATATCGACCCACGTCATCCAACTTACAAAGACAATGAACCTAGGGCATTGAACACTAGGATGCAACGGGTTTATCCGCGAGCCCACTAATAGGCCATTGTTAAGCGAGTTCCATGGTGCAATGCCCTTTGCCCCTTCTACCATGAAAGTCACATCTAAGTGTTAGCATAGGTGCCCTATTGAGGCTTGCTTCGTATGACGAGCTTTTCAACAACATACACCAAAGAGGGATTGAAAGAGAGGAAGAGAGGGGGAGAGGAAGGGAGAGAGTTATGTTGCCCAATTGCTTTAAGAGAAAGAAAGTGGTTGAGAGGAGTGAAGGCATAAACATGATTTTTTTTGCACCCATTCCTAGAGGCTAGAAATACTATTCATGAACCCTTGCATGCTCTATTTGTCTTACTGCCCAAAGAGTATCTTGAATAAAAATATCAACTAGTAAGCTTAGTGGTTACCATTCCAATAACCTTGCCCCTAAAGCACATATATATGGACATGAAGTTGTTAACATATTTGTTATGATGATAACTAAAACCACGATTTGAATGACATGAGTAATAATGCACTTGCATGAATATATATATAGACGTAATGTACAACGTACCAGTCTTTTTGGGACATTCCGCCCAAAATCATCTGTGGCAGTCAACACTTCATTCAAGGCAGCAGGGATGACCCTCATGAATTCAGTTATATATCCATTACCTTCTTTTCTGCTATTCTGCATAATATCATTTGCAAGGTACAGCAAAGCTACCCTCCTCTCTTCAGGAGCTGCATGGAACTCGCAATCCCATGTTCCTACAACTTGTTGGCAGTAACGATGATGAAAGACACACCAATGTGATAAAGCTTTTTTTTGTTAAGGATGACATTACGTGAATGCATAAAATAATGTAGCACTTGAGAAAATAATCACAAGCAGCAATAGTAGGTAGCAATCTCTGAGCAAGGGGCAGTGAATGACTAGCATAATGCTAAGAACTGGTCACAAGAAGCATGAAACATCATCAACTGAATGGGAATTATTGACACAGTGGTCCGGAATGTTAAGAGAACAAAACTACCTTTTTTTTCCCCTGTTATCTTAAGCTATGATTTGGCACTTTGCAAACCACACAACTATACAAGCCAATAAAATATGATAATAACTCATATGAGAAGTTGGGATAAAAAATACTTTGTGCACAAAAGAAAGTGTTAAGTTAATGGGGGTTGAGAAACTGGCAAGAAGGATACTCTCTATGCTCTGCTGTGAGCTATTAAGCTTCGAAAGCTTCTGGGCGAGTATCTGCTTGTTGAAACCCGCACTCATTGTATGCACCCTGTCTTGCACACCTGCAAAACACGTAACATTGGGAGGTCATTATTACCTACAGTCCAGAAATCACTTCATGCTGAAATAATGTCCCGAAGATGGAATGATCATGGAAAAAATTAAGAAGTAGAGTAGATATTCTTGTCTGTTGTTTCTGACATTGTAACTGCACCGAATATTCAGGTTCTCAAAAGGAAACCATTCAAAACCAGAATCAAAGGTAAACCACAGAGGCAGCTGGAAGCCAAATAAAAATCCATTCCCAACTCACCAACCAGTCATTGATAGCCGACACTAGTAGCTAGAATCCTACTCTGGCTTTGCAAAAGATGGCAACAAAATTCGAGCCTTTTCGATAAGGCAGTAAAAGCAGCCCTAGAAAGGATGCCGAGCCAGGGAAGCCGCAATGAGAACTGCCTCTCGTTATGACAGACCTGTAATCCTGTCCTGGAGAGCATCAGCAGAAGCAGAAGCGGAGACTGTGACTAACAACCCGACTACCAGAGCAGAGCACAAGGCATGACCGTCGTCGACGCCAGAGCAAAACCTTGCAGCTTCAGACATCGCGCAGGAGCTGAGCTTGAGCAGCAGGTGCACTCCAAGAAACCCAGAGAAAAACAAGCTGCCGCCTAATCAAACAACCCGACTCCGGCTGAAATCATACCAGCGCGGCACGAAACCAAAACCGAATCAGGGGGGAAATTCCCACACACGAGCATCCCAAAGCAGCAGCGGCGGCGGTTCCTAAATCCCAGAGCCGGCGGCGAACTACAAAACGCGGCGGCGCGGCGAGCTCCGAGCAAGATCAAAGCCAGCGCAGGAGAAGAGGGAGAGGGGCGCGAGAGATCCCGAACCTTCCGCGGAGCCGGTGCCGAATTCGGGGGGCGCCACCTAGGAGGGGGCGCGCATTGGGAGGGGGAGGGGGGATTCTAGGGTTTAATTGGGGATTTGTGGAGGAGGGGCCTGTGCACGGGGTGGAGTGGAGAGGGGGAGGAAGGAGATATGCGTCAGTTGCTGGTCGGCGCCTGGCTGCGCGCGTGACCCGCGGCGAGGTGGAAGAGAGCCAGAGAGGAGGGGGAAGGGGGGAGCCGTGGGCGCGGGCGCGGCGGGGGAGTGAGGTGGACGACGACGCGAGGTGAGGTGGATGGAAATGGATGGATCCTGCTGGGTGGGCTGCACTGCACGGCGGGCCTGCCTGCGGTGCGGTGCGGTGCGGATCGTTGGAGACGAGACGAGACGAGCGAGAAACGTGGGGTGTGCACCTGCGGCCCCCGGTCCCGTTGCTTTCCTTGGGCTGCTGCTGCTGCTGCTGGTGCGCGTCGTGGCGCCGGGGCTAGGGCCGTGAGGCGAGAGCGGGCTGACGAGAAGCGTGGGACGCGGTCCACGTCGGCAGTGACGTACACTACAGCTCATCGTCACAGCCACGGCCTGCGACGTGGAGTCTGGAGTTGTGTGCCAAGAGCCCTCGTGGGCCGTGTGGCTCACTCGTGCTTTGCTTGCAGCTTCAGGCGGCATGTTTGGACCGCCGGATGGCTAGGGCAATACAGGGAATTTGTTTGGTATAAAATTATATACTACTTATAATTATTTACACGAACGGCTAAATATCATGACATATGTTAGTGGATGATGTTGCACTCTGATGTGAACAAGTAAATACATGTTAACGAATGATGTGGTTTCCATTAACAACCAGCTAATTAGGGGAAAGAATTAGGGAAAGAAAGCGAAAAAGAGGCAAGTTCACATGACATCTCTACTGGACATAGGAATATTTAGATTCATATATTTCTTATGCCTCTTACACGGTATTTACGTGCACCCAACGGATGATGACCCAAACACTCCAACAACGAATGAGATGCAGAGCAAATGAACTTGGGTTCAGGGAAACCACACGTACCCTTGGGTGGGACACGGGTTTCAAACCTAGACCCCCGGTGATGTGTGTCGACGCGGTGCCCATCACGACCGATGACCGGGTTACTTACAGATGCTGACACCATAGCCATCTCTGACTTGGTGAGGAGGCCTGTCGATGAAGTATGATGACCCAAACCCTCCAATAACGAATAGGGTGCGGACCGAATGAGTTTGAGTTTAGAGAAACCACACGTACCCTTGCCTAGGAGACGGCCAGACCCTCGATGATGTGTGTCGTTGTGGTGCCCATCGAGACCGAAGACCTCTGGCTTGGTGAGAAGGTCTGTTGATGAAGCATGATGACCCAAAGTCTCCAACAATGAATGGGATGCATACAAAATGAGTTTGGATTCAGAGAAACCACACATACCCTTGTTTGAGAGACGGGTTTGAAAC